>MDSY01127170.1_pt1 | contig 33734 bp, 21 predicted proteins | sample 811131 | NCBI WGS metagenome assembly MDSY01 (sample SAMN05326643, study PRJNA326480) | marine metagenome | isolation source: seawater | place: Atlantic Ocean: South West | collected 2010 | reverse complement strand
GGTGACCGACGAGGTGGCGCGCCTGGTGGACGTGACCGAACGTTCTTTGGCGGAGGCGATCAAGATCTGCAAGCCAGGGACGCCCGTGCGTAAGATCGGCGCCACGATCCACGCCATCGCGGACGAGGCGGGCTTCGGCGTCGTGGAGAAGTTCGTGGGGCACGGCGTGGGCAAAGAGTTTCACTCGGGGCCCACGGTGCGGCACCACAGGAACAACGACCCGGGGGTCCTGGTGAAAGGTCAGACGTTCACGATCGAACCCATGCTGACGATCGGGCGGACGCACGATAAGATGTGGAGGGACGGGTGGACCGCGGTCACCGCGGACGGCAAGTGGACGGCGCAGTGCGAGCACACGCTGCTCATCACCGACGACGGCGTGGAGATCCTCACGGCGTCGCCCCTGAAGAAAACCGAGCGGTTCCCGGCCAAACAGGCGACCGCCGCGTAAACACCCGGTGATGAAACTCTAGCACTTCGATTCTTGTAACCATCTCGTTCAACACGCGTTGTTACACTCGCCGTCTCGCACTCTCTAAATAACTGTTTTCCGGTGCAAAAGCGCGAGTGCCAGAAAACAATCCCTACCCTTCGGTGGACACATCGGACACGCGCGTGAGGATGTCCGGACGAGGAGGAAGGGGCGGCGGGAGGGGCGGCTTTGGGGGCCGGGGCTCCTCCGGGAACCCCATCACCATCGACGACGACGGCCAGCCCGTCACCGGCATCGCGGACGGCCCGCCGAGCCTCTACCCGCCGATGCTTAGGATGCCGCCGCCGCCGGAGCTCACCGAGCGCGAGGAGGAGCTCTTGCGGATCCACCGGCGACTGCAGAGCTTCTGGCGGAACTCGTGCTATTTCCTGCACGACGAACCGGCGGCGCAGGAGATCCCGGAGGTCAAGATGGTGACCCACCGCGACAAGCTCGCCGCGCGGGAGAAGGCCAAGACGGAGAAAAAGACTGAGCTGCACGACGTGTTGGAGTCGTCCAGGGAGTACTTCCCCGAGGAGCTGTGGCCGTCAAAGTCGAAGAAACGCAAGCGCGGGGGTACGGCGAAGTCCACGCGCGCCAAGGGCGGCGACGGGCAGGACGGCGACGACAGGCTCGAGCGCCTCGCGCGCCTCGAGAAGCGCCGCGAAGAGGAAGAGGTGGACGACGACATCGAGGACATCGACGGCAAGGACGCCGGCGTCGACGAGGACGACGACGAGGGCGCCGGCGGCAAGCGGGGCCGAGGTACCCGGGTCGGCGAACACGCGGATAGGAAATCCAGGCACGGCGAGCACAAGGACGGGAGCAAGAAGGGCGGCGACAAGGGGGCGGACGACGACGAGGGCGAGGAGGATGACTACTGGGACGACGACGACGACGACTACCAACGAGGCGCGGACTGCGACGACGACGAGGGATACGACGACGACCTGGGCGGCGGCGACGACGAGGAGGCGTTCTTCTGAGTGTTGACACCATCGATAATCCATACTGTTACATCCTACCGAACTCCATCGCGAGCACCACCCCCGTCTACTCACTCACTGCATGCCACCCCCGGAGATCCTCTGCATGATCACCTGGCCTGTTTCGAGGTACCTGAGGGCGCACTGCGACAGGCACGCGCTCTCGTACCTGTCCAGGCTCGCGCCCGGCTTGGATACGCACTTGTCGAAGCACACGTCCGCGAGCTTCGCGACCACCTGCGGTTGGTTCGAGTGGGAGTTTCAGTGGGGAAGGTCAGCAATCGCATCGTCAGGGTTTGGTAATCCATTGGCAAACGGGTCGAGATCGAGGCGATGGGGATGCGGCGGACCTCGTTGAACATCGCCTTGCGCTTCTCCTCCTCGAGGAAAGACGCCATCTGCGGGTCCATGCCCTGTTGGGGAGCCATGTCGAACCGCAATCCACGTGTCACGCGCTCTGATTGAAGGCGCGACGTGGTGGGCGACGTTGCCAAAAACTTCGTTGGCGCGTGGCGCGACTGACGGTGGTTGAGTGGTCGGCTGCAAAACGGGAATTTATGACTGTTTGCATGTGAAAATACGGGATGTCCGACCGATCTGGCGGTTACGATTTTACCGATGCGCGGCCTCTGCGGACCGCCACTCTCAGGGAGACGGAGACGGCGCCGCATCCGAGTAAATGAGCGACGAGACCACCCCACTGATCCCCACCAATGAGCGCGGGACCGGACGCCGGGCGTGCGGCGTCCAGTCCGAGGCGGCGCGCAAGTCCCTCCGCGCGGACGTGATCGGCGCGACTTGCGTGCTCGCCTTTGCCGGCGCGCTCGTCCTCGCATTCCCGGTGCACAAGCACCCACACCACACCGTGGACTACTACGCCAAGACCGCGTACCCGTACACCAACCTTCACCTCGGAACCTACGACGCCGGTGACGTCCTACAGACCGCACGGGAGGCGCGCGGGTTCGCGCACACACCCGAGCGTGCGACGCGATGGAAAACCGATCGCTCCGCGTGGATGGCTGATCCGAGCGACGCCACGGTGTTCCAGTGGAAGGACGGCGAGTTCACGATGAACCTCGTCAAGCCGACCGCGTCGGAGCTCGGCATGACCGAGGAACCCGTGACCAGCGACGCGATGATGAAGATGTGGGAGACGCACGACTACGCCGGCCTAGGCGCCATGGGCGGCGAAGGCAAACACGACAGGTGAGTTTATTTTTGGTTATTTTTGGTTATTTTTGGTTATTCTCGTATGGGCAATTCGACTGACGTCGTATTTTGTTCACAGGGTGTTCAAGGCTTTCAGCGCTCTCGTCGTCGGCGCGCTGCACCACGCGCCCGAGCGGTTCAAGCTGGGCCAGCCCCCGTTCCGCATGGTGACACACCAGCGCGACTACCTCGCGCCTCCGTGCGTCCATAACGTACCTAAAGGGTCCAAGTTTCACCCGTGCCCCGTGGCCAAGAAGTGGAAGGCGCCATTGTTCAACTTTGGCTCGGGGCTTAAAAACGGAGCCGTGTTTCCCGCCGAGGTTAACATGCCGGACCCCGAGTTCATCGACACGGTTCTCAAGAACCAGCACCCGAACCAGCCCATCTCCCCGCTGGGCGTGACGCAAGACGGCCTGGACCAGGCCACGCACGCGGCGCAGCCCACCAGGCCGTGGAAGGACCGCAAGTCTGTCATCGCGTGGCGCGGCGGCGATACCCCCGTCGCTCCCCGCATGCCCTTCGGCGCCGACTCCGGCGTCCGCGGCGAGGCGTGCGCGTCTCTCCTTCGAAGCACGGGTACGATGCCCGAGAGTGATATCCAGGCGTACGTCGCCGGTAACCGTTCCGTGACCCCGCCCACGCGCGTCACGTCGACGCAGCTCAACGACTGGGCAAACGCCAAGGCCGGCCGCGAGCAAGCGAGGACTCTCACGCCGCGGTGGCGCGCCGTGCTCGGGTCACTCTCCGCCTCACCCGACGTCTCGCTCTCCCCCGCGGCTGCCGCGCTGGGTATCTCCCCGGCCGCGGTACCCAAACAAAAGCAGTGGCTGGACGCCAGGTTCACCCCCCTCGCCGCGAACTCGCCGTGTTCTTCGGTTCTTCCCGACGCCGTCGTGGGCGCTCGGATGACGCACGACGATAAATCCGCGCACAAGTACCTGCTGGACATCGGCGGCGTGGGCGGCTCTGGTTGGATGGGAACGTTGACGTCCCTCAGCACCGGAGCTCTCGTGCTCAGGGTGGATTCCCCCACGGCTGACTTTTACGACGGAGAGCTTATCGAGGGGACGCACTACCTGGGCGTCAAGCCGGACCTCTCGGACCTGCGTGAGAAGTTCGAGTGGGCGCAGGCGAACCAGGCGGAGGCGTTTAAGATCGCCTCCGCGGGCGCCAAGTTCGCGAAGGAGGCCAAGGCTCACGATCTGTGGGACAGGTACGTGTCCAGGCCCATGGCCGCCGCCAGGAACCACTACGAGGCGCGTGGAGCCGCGGGCGACAGAGGGCGCTGGGAAGGCGAGAAGGGCGCCGAGGAGCTCGAGCGCAACCTCGTGCCCATCTACAGGTACGCGCCCCAGGGTAACATCAAGTGCGACGACTGCGAGGAGGACCGCTCGATGCTCGGGAAGATCATGATGCCCGACGCGGGTAGGGTGCATCAGCTCGCGTCCGCCGCCGCGGCCGCGGCTGCGGCTGGCGCCTGAGGCAGGTTGTTATTTTAGTCGTCTCTGTGAAATATCGCAAAACTCGATATGTTTCGTTTCTTCCAACACTTGCGATACGAGCGCGCCGAGACCGAGACCATGACGACGTCCATCAGCGCGCGCGTCTTTTTAGTCAGGAGAAGCGACGGCGTCGCGGTTCGGACGAATCGATCCCGATGCTCGACCCGCCCTACCCAAATCAGACCCCCTCCTTGGCTGTCGTTTCGGAGCTCAATCTGGGGGGGAATTTCCCCCCCAAACCGGAGAATGCGCCCCGCGCTCCGCCGTGCGATGGTCACGCGTGCGGCGGCCGACGACTCGAACTCTGGTCTCGGCCTGCTCAACTGGTTCGGTCCCGTGATCCCGCAAGGGGCGGTCGTGACCGGTGTGAAAGCGGGTTGGAAAGCGGCTTGGCAGACGATGGTCACGGAACTCGCCCCTCAGTCACGCGACGGCGAGTATCAGAGGCCCAAGTACGCCTTCGACGGAGCCATCGCCGAGGATCCAAAGGCGAAGTTCCCGTCGGTATCGGGGCGATACGTGCTATACGTGGGCAACGCGTGCCCGTGGTGCCACAGGGTGACCCTGACCGTCGCGCTTCGCGGGCTGGAGGATCGCGTCCGCATAGTCAAGATGACCGACGACGCCGAGCGAGCATCCCGCGGCGGATGGGTGTTCGAGAGCGACAGGCCCGACCCGGTGTTTCGCGCTAAGGACCTACGCGAAGTTTACGATGCTTCATTCCAGTACGAGGGCCGGTGCACGGCGCCGCTAATGGTGGACGGCGAACGTAAGGTACCGGTTAACAACGAGAGCGCGGATATCGCCAAAATGTTGAACGACGTGGAATGGCTCGGGGGCATGAACGGGCCGAACAGATCTTCGCGGTACGACGAGGGCTCGGTGCAGCTCAGACCTCCGGAGCTCGCCAACGAAATCGACACGCTCAACGACTGGCTCTACACTAAACTGAACAACGGCGTCTACCGCTGCGGGTTCAGCACCAACCAGGCGGCGTACAACCGAGCCGCGGTGGACGTCGTGGAGGCGCTGGAGGCGTTGGAGAAGAGGCTGGGCGAGAGCCGGTTCATGTTGGGCGACAAGGTGACCGAAAGCGACGTGAGGGCATTTCCGACGATTGTTCGCTTCGACGCCGTCTACGCGACTCTGTTCAAGTGCCAATCGCGTCGCGTCGCGGACATGCCCAACCTAAACGCGTGGATGCGGGACTTTTACCTACTTCCCGGCGTGTCCGAGACGGTGGACGTGGACGGGTACCGTACGAGTTACTTCGGTCAGCTCTTCCCGCTTAACCCAGGAGGAATCGTCCCGACGGGACCGACGGAGAGGGACCTCGGCTTAGGCGTCGACCCGGCGCGAGGAAGCCGCGCGCACTCGGACCTCTTCCACTTCAAATGAACGTGAACACACGCTTCGTTCTTACATCTGACGTACCCTTTACCAACTACTCGTACGCCTATATAGAAATCTACCTTTGCCTGTTGTGCCCGGTGACGCCCCGCTCCCAGAGCTCGAGGACCACCGATTTCCTAACCGATCCGTCGGCGACGAGCGGCGATACCCCGTGCCTCTTCTCCGACGGGAAGATCACCGCGTCGCCGCGTCGCAAGTCCACGTGCTCTGTCCGCGTTCCGTCCCCACTCCACGTCGCGAAAGTTCCTCCCCCGCCGTCGTCGATAACCTCCAGGTATATCGACATCGTCAGCACGCTCCCCGCGTCCCTGTGGTTCTCCTCGGTGACGCCGCCGCCGCTCGAGTAGACGTGGTACTCCGCCGACCGGATAAACACCGGCCTCCCGGGTAAGAGCCCCCACCCGCCTCCGCTCTCGCACAGCCCGGCGTCCGCGTCGAACGCCGAGCGCAGTAGTTTCGCGCGGACGCCCGGCGCGTCCGCGCTGAGCGCGCCCCCCGCGTGAAGGTGCGTGATTCTGTGCGTCGGTAGCGAGTGGTACGTGTCCTCCACCTCGCTCCACGTGTTCTCCCCGCCGGACTCCATCGCGTTCGCCAGCCGCATCGCCAACGCCTCCTCCGACGCGTCGTTCACCAACACGTCGTCCTTACCCGCGTCCAGCTTGGCCGCCAAAGCCTCCACCGCGCGAACGTCGTCTTCGCCGAGGACGTTCCTTATGATCGCCGGCGCCGAGTCAGCCACCGCGTCAGGGCCTCGGTCCTTTGGCACCGGTTTGGAGTTCGCCCACTCGTCCACGCTCGTGCCCTTGGGCGGGACGACGAACACGCCGTACTTGGCGTGTATCGGGTCCCTGTACACGTTCCATCCGTCGGGGTTGGCGTCGGATTCGTCGAACGCGACGCCGTCGTTGTAGTCGACGCACACGTCCAGGGACTCGACGCAGGTGACGATGGCGAAGGGCTCTGGGGATTCTGTCCACTCGCGCTTGAGCCAGGGCGACATGGCCTTGAGGCCGTGGCCGGTGATGAACAGGAGGAGCACCGAGGGCGCGGGGACGCCTTCGCCGAGCGAATCGTCCGTGCCGATGGACCCGGCGGGCATGGAGGTCATGTCGCGTAGAAACCATCGACATTTGCTCTCCACCGCGTCGCCCATGCTCGACGCGCCAGCCTCGCACCGCTCGAGGCACGGCGCGTCGATCTCCACCCCGACGCACCGACATCCGTACCTCGCGGCCGCCTCGTGCAGGATCCGTCCGTCCCCGCAACCCAGGTCCCACAGCACGCTCGAAGCGCTCAGCCTCGCCGCGGCGAAGACGTGCGGGAGCCTGCTCGCGGCGCACGGCGCGAACGGGGAGACGGACCTGGGGCCGGCGTGCGACCACGGCTCGTCCACGTACAGCTCGCTGGTCAGCACGTATCGCCTGGCGAGTTCCGACTGCTCAGCCTCGCACAGGTCCAGGCTCTCGTGGGCCGTCCCTGATGACGGGTCTTCCACCGAGGTGGCCATGTGTCGAGGTGCCGACAGGGTGCGGCGCCCCGCAATCCACTGCGGCAGCTTTTCGCCATCGATCGAGTCCGACCGAGAAAAGACCGACCAGCTCACGAAAATTCCGAAAAGCTCGACAGGAACTTTCTCCCGACTGGATCTTCGATGACATCGTAACCGCGCGAAGCGGCGGTCTGTTGACCAATGACGACAGACGACGGAGCCTGCGGTCCAATGAGCAAACAGAGTTCGGGTTTCAGAAATCCTGAAATTCGCCAAAAAGTGCCGGCCCACTGTGAATTTTCTCTCACCAGACGCGAAGGGCGCTTCGCGTGGCGCGCTCGTGACGACGGGGATGTCGTGCTGCGAGCTCGATAAGCTCGTCCTCACGGACGACGACTTGGTGGCGGCGGGCTACCGGTCACACCCTTTCGACAAGGAGGGAAACTACGTCGGGGCTCCGACGGTGCGTCCGCCCGAACAACCCCATACATAACAAGGGCGAGAAATTGGCCACCACCGAACCCTCTTCGCCGCCGCGTCACGCATCGACCGCCCGTTCAATGAATCCACCCGCGCTGACCATCGCATCATTCGTTTCCAAACTCGACAGCCCAAGGATGAGAAGGAGCGCCTCGCCGCGCTGCGCAAGAAGCTCCTGCTCGACACCAAGCCGGACAAAACCCTCGACGCGGTCACAACCATGTGCTCTGAAATCTTCAACATACCGGTAGTGCTCGTCTCCCTGCTGGACTCCCACCGACAGTGGTTCAAGTCCAGGGCGAACTTCAGCGTGACGGAGACGGGGCGGCCGGAGTCCTTCTGCGCGTGGACGCTGCTGCCCCAGGACCCAAAGGTCCTCCTCGTCACCGACGCGCGCAAAGATCCGAGATTCTCGGAAAATCCACTCGTCGTCGGCGAGCCGCACATTCGCTTCTACGCAGGCGCGCCGCTGCTGGTGGACGGGTACAAGCTCGGTACGCTGTGCCTCATAGACTTCGAGCCACACCCCGACGGCTGGTTCGACAGCCACAAGGTGCACCAGCTGGTGTCGTGCGCCAAGCTGGTGAGCCACGAGCTGAGCAAGCCGGCGCACCAGCCTTGGCTCGGCGAGGCGATGAACGCCATCAAAGAAGGGGTGTTCCTGCTGGACTTTGCGGTGTCTCCTGGGAACCCAGACGGCACGGACTCGGGTGCACACGACACGGTGAGCACGAGCAGCATGTCCGTCGACGAGGCGGACCGCGGGATGAGCACGATGAGCCTCAAGGACTCGAGCGACGGGCACGAGTTTGACAACGGCGGCCGCGCGACTCCGACGAGCCTGAGGAACGAAGGTAACATAATCGGGAAGCACAATTCGCACAACTCCAGCAAGTCCCTCAACTCACTGTGCTCGTCCAAGGCCCAGATAAGCCTCGGCGACACCGAGGGATGCATCATCTACGCCAACAACGCGCTCAAGCGGATGACCCAGGCTAACGTCGACGACGTCGGGTCTGAGAAATCCGTGGTGGGAAAAACGTTGGTCAGCATGTTCGGCAACGCGGTGACGCCGGAGACAAAGGCGAAGCTCTCGCAGGCGCAGGATGACCTGAGGCGGGCGGCGAAGCGACGACAGGCGGAGTGGAAGGCTGCGGTGCGCGGGTACCAGCAAGATCCCAACCCGCCGACGGAGATGCAGGTGATGGAGACGGCGCTGCGGGAGTTTCGAAATCGCGACGACGACAACGACGAGTACGACATTCGGATCGAGGTGGACGTGCATCTTCACAACCACGAGGACCCGCGCCGCGTGGTGCTGTCGATGACACACTTACCGATGGACAAGGCGGGGTTCCAGCACATGGTCGTGCTCGTCACCGCGCGGGACATGACGGACGAGTTCCAGAGCAAGTTGCAGATGAAGGAGGCCAAGGAGAAGAGCGAGGCGATGGTCCTCGCCAAGTCCTCGTTCCTGGCGAACATGAGCCACGAGATTCGCACCCCACTCAACGCCATCATCGCGGGCAGCGAGCTGCTGTCGCACATCCCGGACCTCACCGCGGAGCAGCGCGAGCTCACGGACATGGTCATCAGGACGTCGCACACCTTACTCGCGCTCGTCTCCGACGTGCTGGACTTTTCCAAGATTGAAGCCGAAAAGTTGGCGCTCAACGTCAAGCCCTTCTCGATCGAGTCGTGCATCGACCTGTCGCTGGAGATGCAGAGCATCAAGGCGAACAACAAGCAGCTCGTGCTCAACTACTGCATCGCGCCGAACGTACCCCAACGGCTGCTCGGCGACGACATGAGAATCCGCCAGATTGTCACCAACCTCATATCCAACGCGGTCAAATTCACGCCGAAGGGTTCAGTCGAGCTGAAGATTCGCGCCATCGCGCCCGGCGAGGACGTGTCTCGCGCGCTGTCCGACGTGAAACACGCGGACGACGTCTGGGACCTCGTCACCGGCGACGCCAACGGCTCGCCCCAGGCGCCTTCCGACGGCGAGTCGGTCACGCTGCTCTTCGAGGTGACCGACACCGGCATCGGCATCCCGCCCGACGACCAAGCGGAACTCTTCACCGCGTTTCACCAGATTAACTCCTCGCGAACCAGGGTACAGCAAGGTACCGGACTCGGTCTCGCGATCTGCCTCAAGCTGGTGCACCTCATGCAGGGCGACATGAGTTTAATCTCTCAAGGTGTCCACTGCGGCTCTCGGTTCGCGTTCACGGCGAAGTTGGGCAGGGAGGCTCAGGCTTCGCCGTCGTTGAGCGCGCTGCCCTCGGCGCCGCTTTTGGGGCGGAACATCCTGGTGGTGAGCACGTGCGAGTCGTTCGTTCGCAACGCCAAATCGTTAGCCGTGAGCGCGGGGTTACTCCCCGTGGTGCTCACCGACGATCAGACCAGGAACTTACTCAAGGGGAACGAAGGATGGGGCGACGCGGTGGGCATCCTGATCGATCGCGAGTTCATGCCCAAGGGCGCGGTGCTATCGCCGCACCTGCGCGAGGAGTTCAGCGCGATGTTCAACTCGGAGACGGCGCCGGTCGAGGGCGGCGCCAAGCTGTTGGGGCTGAAGGACAAGCACGTGCTGGACGAAGCCAACGGGAAGTACTTCGACAGCTGCAGCGAGTTCATCAACATGCTCAACGTGTCCGTCATGCAGCACACGCGCGCGTACGAGTCCTCGCAGCAGCGTTTGACCTGCCCCGACACCATGACGCCCAACACGAAGGGCCGGCGCATCTCCAGCGACGCCATCACGGCGCCCGCGCCGTCGGTGATGGTGCTCACGTTTTCATCCGCGTGCGTGCTGAGCGAGCGCGTGACCGTCAACGCTAAGCCCCTCATCACCCGTAACTTCACGTACTGGATAACCGACATCGCCGACAAGTGGATGCTGCCCAAGGGGGCGGAGAAGCCCAAGAGCAAGCCGGGGATTCGGCGATCGCCGTCCACCGTCGGACTCACCAGCGCGGAACGGATCGAGTTCCAGAAGCAATCCACCTTGTTCGAGCTGGAACCCGACGCGAAGGCGCAGGTGCGGGTGTTGATCGCGGAGGATAACCTGATGAACCAGAAGGTTGCGGTGAAGCTGCTGCACTCGGTGGGTTTCAGGGCGGCTGTCGTGAACAACGGGAAGGAGGCGCTCGACTTGTTCGTGGAGAAGGCGGACGCGGGCGAGTCGTTCGATCTCATCCTGATGGACCTGCAGATGCCGGTCATGGACGGGCTGCAGGCGACGAGGGAGATTTTCGGGCACGTGCTGGCGAGACCCGGGTTGGCGAGGCCGCACATCGTCGCGCTCACCGCGGATGTGGCCGAGTCGGTGGTGGAGGAGTGCAGGGCGTGCCAGATGCACGGGTTCATCGCCAAGCCGATCAAGCGGGAGAAGCTGAACATGCTGATGGAGAAGATCACGATGTGGGTGATGGAGGGACGGCGAGAGTACGTGATGGACGCCGAGAGTTGGAACTATAGCTGATTAACTCTTAGTGGATGCGATGTATTTTACACAAAAGGACTCATCGCGTCGTTTCGTTCACCCCAGCAGCCGCATGAGACCGAGGCTCAGTGCGCCGAAGGACATGATCGTACCGACGGCGTACTTGATGACGTCATTCTTCGCCGCCTCGATCGTGGTGCGCATCGCCGCCATCTCCCTGTCCAACCTCGCCTCGGACTGCGCCATCTTGCCATCCTGCGCGGTGAGATCGTCTCGAATCCGTCCCCTCTCGAGGTTAAGATCGAGCTTCTGGCTCGAAGATACCTTCTCGTGGGTGTACCGCAGCTCCGCTCGTAGCTTCTCGCACTCCGCGAGGACCATGTCGGCCATGTGCTTTGAGTTCGCGGCAGCCTCCCTGTGCCGCGACCCGATGTCTTGCTTGAACTCCCTCAGTTCGCTGAGTTGCCCGAGGATGTGCCTCTCCAAGTCGGACTTGGTGGCGAGCGGCTCGACGGAGGACTTGGTCACCGCGAGGGTGGCCCGCGTGATGGCCTCCGCCTGCTGCGCGCTGAAGCCCGCGCGCTCGAACCCGCGGAGCAACTCGAGCGTGTCGATGACCAGGACGGACGACGGGACGGGCGACGGGAGGAGAGACGCCCTCGACGCGGCCTTCTCGAGCAGGGGTGCCTGGGCCACCGTCTCGCTCTCGGCCGCGTGCCCGCGGATCCTCGCCTCCGCCGCGGTGGAACCCGTCACCGGGGACGGCGCGGGGGCGGGCGGCTTGCTGGCGGCCTGCTCAGCCTGCTCGGCCTGCTTGTCCACAGCCTGGGCGGCGTTCGCTGCCAACAACCCGTTGTTGGACGAAATTGGCCGCGCGGGCTGGACCCACGAGCCGAGGTGCGCGGGCAGCGTCGCCCCGGGCTGATGATATCGCGCGGTCGCGAGGTGTTCGTTCGCACGAAGAGCGGAAAAGACGCGGGAAAGCGCTCGTCGCGACGCCATGGCGGTCGCGATACGTGCTCTCGGGCAATGAACTACAAGTATCTCGCCAGCGTGGACGCGTTTTACCTGAACTGCACTTTTTGGCAGTTGGGCGCTCGACTCGCTGACACACGCGCCAGCGCCCAGAGAGTGCCCGCGGACGATGGCGACGATGCTCCTCCAAACACATTCGCCGTGGGTGACATCGCATCGCGCCGTCGCGCCCCACGCTCGGGGATTGAAAGGCATCGCCGGCGCGCGCGTTTCGCTCTCCGGCGGGGTTAACCGCCGACGCGTCGGGGCGATGCAAATCGTGGCGGCCGCCGAGTGGCCGGGGATGAAACGGGAGAAGACAGCCGCGGACAAGGGCAGGGAAACCTCGGAGCGCAAGCCCCGAACCAAGGCTGGCGGTCGCGGCGCGAAGAGAGGCGGTCGAGGCGGCGGACGGGGCGGACGGGGCGGCGGCTCCAAGGCCCAATCGCCACCGCCAAAGAAGAAGGACCTCACCGCCGACGGCTCCTCCGCGTGGCGCATCTTCGACGTCAAGCTCCCGCTGGAGACGGACCCCGGTAAGGACAGCTTCGAGGTCACCGACGCCCTACGCGACGAGGCGTGCAAGGCCCTCGGCCTGCCCGTCGGACGCTCCAGGGAGGACGGCACGCACTTACTCAAAGACGGCGAAACGTACGGTGTCCGGGTGGTCCGGAAGTCGTGCGACGCTCGCAAAGTCGGCGACGTGGGGTTCTCGTACGTTCTAGACGTGGACGACGTGTGCGTCGACAGCGCCACGGTCGCGGGCGGGTCCATCAAGAAGCTGGACATCCGGCCGAAACCGAAGAAGCTCGAGCGGGTGCGACGCGACTGGGACGACGAAGTCGCCCTCGACTTTGACTCGGACTCGCCCCTTCTAGAAGCTCCGAATACCCCTTCTAGAAGCTCCACGGATGACGACGAACGGGTCGTGGTCGTGGGTCTCGGCCCCGCGGGGCTCTTTGCGGCACTCGCGCTGACGGAGGCTGGGGTCCCGGTGACGGTGCTGGAGCGCGGGCAACCGGTTGAAAGCCGCGGCCGCGACATCGGCGCCCTCTTCGCGCGCCGCGTGCTCGACGCGGACAGCAACCTGTGCTACGGCGAGGGCGGCGCGGGGACCTGGTCGGACGGTAAGCTCACCACGCGCATCGGACGGAACAGCGATGACGTGCGCGTGGTTTTGAAGTCGCTGGTGGCGTTCGGGGCGCCGCCGGAGATTCTGGTGACGGGTAAGCCGCACCTGGGCACCGACAGGCTCGTTCGCGTGCTCCGCAACGCCCGGGAGTATTTAGTGAGCAAGGGTGCGGAGATACGGTTCGGTTGCACCGTGGACCAGATCCTGTTCGAGAACACCGAAGATGTCGGCGATGGGAGGGTTAAAAGAGCGTGCGGTGTGGTGGTTCGGCAGAACGGTTCCGAGACGCCCGAACGTCTAGAGTCGAACGCGGTGATTCTCGCCTCTGGTCACTCGGCTCGGAACCTGATGGAACACTTACTGACGGACGGCATCGAGCTCAAGTACCAGCCGTTCGCGGCCGGGTTCAGGATCGAACACCCGCAGGTGCTGCTCAACGAACTCCAGTACGGCGAGGACCTCGCGCCGCTGGCGTCCAAGGGCAAAGGGCCGCTCCCCGTCGCCGACTACAGACTCGCGCACCAGTGTAAGTCAACCGGCGAAGTCTCCGACGTCCCCGGCGCGGAGTATACTCAGCGCGCGTGCTACTCGTTCTGCATGTGCCCCGGCGGCCAGATCGTACCCACGAGCACGGTCCCCACGGAGCTGTGCGTGAACGGCATGTCCTTCTCCAAGCGCGGCAGCCGGTGGGCCAACAGCGGCTTGGTGTCGACGATCACGGAGTCGGACGCGGCGCCGTTTTGCACCGCGCCCGGCCGCGAGGCGTTGGCGGGGCTAGACTTCCAGCGGCACATCGAGCGTAAGGCTTCCGAGATGGGCGGCGGGGACCTGACCGTGCCGGTGCAGACCGCGCCCGACTTCATCGAGGGCAAGGCGACTTTAGTGTCGGATTTACCGACGTCGTCGTACCGGCTCGGGGTGGTCCCCGCTCGGCTGGACCTTCTGTACCCGCCCGCCGTGACCGACGCCGTGCGCGAGTCCCTCATCGCGTTCGATAGGAAGATGCCCGGGTTCGCGGGCCCCAGCGCCTTGCTCCACGCGCCCGAGGCGAGGACGAGCAGCCCCGTCCGCGTGGTGAGGGATACGGAGAGTTACCAGAGCGCCACCGCGGCGGGTCTCTTCCCGGTGGGCGAGGGCGCGGGGTACGCGGGAGGGATCGTGAGCGCCGCGGTGGACGGTCTGCTGGCGGCTGGACGGGTCGGGGCGTTCGTGGGTGGGGTTTAGGGTTAGGAGTCGTGTAACAGTTGAACGAGTTACCTCAAGAGTTTGCCTCTTTTCAGTTTGCGCTTTTTCTGTCCTGGCGTTATCCAGCGCGGCGTTCATTCCATGACGGCGCGGATGGTGGTGCTCGCGCTAGGGCTGCCCGGCTCGCTAGGCCGACGGGTGGCACGCGGGGAGATGCGCGCGACGGTACGGGGCACCGGGTCGCGCCTAGTAGCTTCGGTCGTCACTCCCGCGCGCGTCGCCCAGGGTTTTACCGGGCGCCGACTCTCCGCCGCTCGTCTCGCGCATCACTCCGGACGGGGACGCGTCGCGCGGTCCTTCTCCGCCGCGACCGCCGCCGTGGACGACGACGACGCATCGAACACAAACGCGAAAGCCGCCGCCTCGAGATCTTGCCCGGGCGCCAAGGCTCCGGTGGAGGAGACCGTGGACGTCGGGACGCGCGGCGACGTCGGCGGGATCCAATGGGCGTCCGAGCGAATCCTGGCGCTGGACGCCGCGTCACCCGGCTGGTGGACACCGCCCGCTCCCTACGGCGTCGCGCCGACCCCCGCGCTCTCCTCCAAGCGCGACATCGGGCCGCCCGGGAGGTACGCGGACGGCGCGTGGTGGCGCGGGAACGTGCCGCCGTCTCTCCATCCCAAACCGACCCCGCCGCAGCTCCTCTCCGTCGCGCCCATGATGGACTACACCACCGCGCACTTCAGGCACCTCTGCCGCCTGCTGTCCTCCCACACGTGGCTGTACACCGAGATGGAGGTTGACCAGACCTTGGTGCACACGGACCACCCGAGGCTGGACAGGTACCTCGACTTTCCGACTGCGACGCATCCCAGCGTGTTACAGTTGGGAGGATCCGACCCAGAAGTGATGGCGAGGGCGACGGCGGTGGCGGCGCCGTACGGCTACGACGAGATCAACCTCAACTGCGGGTGCCCCTCGCCGAAGGTGGCGGGGAAAGGTGCCTTCGGCGCCGCGCTCATGCTGGAGCCGCATCTCGTGCGGGAAATCGTGTGCGCGATGAGGGAGAACAGCGGCGGCGCGCCCGTGACGGTGAAGTGCCGCATCGGCGTGGACGACTACGACTCGTACGACGACCTGTGCAATTTCGTGGAGATTGTGTCGTCGGCGATGAACCCGACGGCCGTGGATGGAAGGCCGCTGTTTGCCATACACGCCAGGAAGGCGATACTCGGCGGTTTGTCTCCGGCGGAGAACAGAACCGTGCCTCCTCTCCGGTACGAGTGGGCGTACGCGCTCGCCCGGGACTTCCCGGAGGTTGGGTTCGTCGTGAACGGCGGGATAGACACGCTGCGCGAGGCTGCGGACATCGCGGACGGGGTTGGGGTGCCCGAGGGCGGGGGCAGGCTGGTCGGGACGATGATCGGCAGGGCGGTTCACGCGGATCCTTGGGGGGTTTTATCCGACGCCGACGTGCGTGTCTTCGGCTCGGAGAGTAACCCACGGACGTCCAGGCGTGATCTGTTGGTCGAGTACGTCAAGTACTGCGACGCGACGCACGGGCGGTTCGGGACGACGAAGGATGGGTACTCGGTGCCGAGCATTCGGCACCTCATGCACCCTCTGCAGAATTTGTTCTTGGGCGAGCCCAACGCGAAGGTGTGGCGGCGGAAGGTTGACGAGGCGCTCAAGCACGACGCGAGGAACCCGGACGTGACGGTGGGGATGATCCTTGAGCGGACGCTGGGGGTGCTGTCGGACGAGACGCTGGACGCGCCGCCCGGGGACAGGAGCACGAGCGCCAGGCACGGTTTGAAGAAGAGCGGGGTGACGCTCGGGGAGCTGCCGCCGATGCCAACGCGGACCGTGCTGGTCCCGACGGGCAGATAGCAAATTCGCGTGAGTATGTAACATGTTATTAAAGTACAGCTGTGCTGCGCGCGCGTGCCCGGCTCCGGGCGCATATACAAGTATTCGGGCACTAATACGACGTGCCCCCCGCGGTCTTCCAGCTTGGAAAAAAGAATTGACGGAGAAAAAATTAACACACGATTCGTGTTCAGACGACTCTCGGGCGCTTGACCTGGAACACCGGCACGTCCCCCAGCGGTCGCTTGATCGAGTCCGAATCCTTCAGGCCCGCCCAGCACTCCATCGCGGCTTTGGTCCTGGACAGCGAGAGGGACACCTCGGCGGTGCTGAAGTCCTCAAAGTCCTCTGCGTCGATTCCGTTTGTCGTCTCCTCCTCGTGCGCGCTATCCGTCGTCACCGTCTCGGCCTCGTCGGACTCGTCCCCTCCGGACGCGATGAGCGCGTTGAGCTTGCGGAACCTGGCCTCCGTCTTAGCGATGAGCTCCGTGAGAACTTCGGTGCTGTAGAACGGCTGCTGCAGGACGCTGACGAGGAATGGCGAACGAAGCGAGAGGTTGGAGCGCTTGTCGTGCTTCTTCAGGATCTTCACCAGCGCGGTGTAGTTGAGGCTGACCCAGTGCTCCATCAGGACGAGCTCGCCGTGGAAATCTGCGAGCGCGCGGCACGCGGCGCGGCACCTCTCCATCGTGAACCTCGGCGCCCTCGTCCCGTCCCTGTTCACCACCCGCCGGTACGCCGCCTCGAGCTTGGTCTCCTTCATCACGAAGTCCTCCTCGGCGGAGATGAAGAATCTGTTGAACTTTTGCAGCTCGGCGTTGAGCGTCTTGAGGAACAGCCTCTGTTCGTCGGTCAGCTTACGCTTCTCCCCGGGCCTGATGATCCCATCCTCGTTCGTCTTGTGCTCCGGGATGGCCTTGAGGCACTTCTTCAGCGTCTTGTAGCACAGGAACTGCGAAGGAGACGGCATCCGTGAGAAAGGAATAATATTTCATGCGTTTTATGCGCGGCTGCGTACCTGATCGCTGACGCTGGGGTGAGTCGCGGCGATGATCTCGGTGAATTTCTGGCCGAACTTCATAGCACTGGCCTCACTTGGCTATGCCGGGCTCGATAGCCGGCGCAGGGTGCGACGACGGCGCCGCTCGCAATGGCACGCGCTGGCCGGTCGCACAAAAAGCAGAAAAGGAATAACATCTATCAGACGACTAATTTGGCAGTCAGGCAAGTTCGAGCACACGCATTTGGTTAGAAACGAACCTCGAAACTCGAATTACACGAGAAATGAAACATCATCCACACATATAACGTTGCAGAAAATCACGCGAATATCAGTTTTGATCACTTGGGCCCCAGTCGTCCCGCGCACCTTGTTCAGCGAGGAGACACAAACACGACAGCCGTTCGTAGTCATCACGTGCACTATATAATACCTATGTCGCTAATACCTCCTACGCCCTCGCCAAGATGGGTGCCCTGTCGTCCGGGCCCAGCGTCAACGCCTTCTCCAGGTCAACCACGCCGGTTATCCCGACGGTACCTCCGCGGTGATACATCGCGACAGCCTCCTCTAACTCCTCGACGCTCGCCGCCTTAACCCGTAGACCCATACCCTCCAGCGCCCCGTCCATCCGTGTCGACATCGTGTCCCTGTGCGGCAGGAACTTGCTCAGCGGTGCGAGGAAATCGGAGTGTGACCTGTTGGCGCGGTACCTCGGCTGTTTCGCCGGGTTTGACAGGTACTTCATCGTCTCCTCCCTAAAGTCCCACAGGAAGCTGGTGTGGTGCAGCCACCTGTCTTTCGATATGCTCTGCGCGTTCCCTCCCACCTTGCGCTCGTCGACGACGTAATCGTTCTCCCGCAGTCGCCACCCTGGGACGTCCGCGAATATCCCGTGCGGCGAACCTCCGTACAGCGCACCGGTCCAGTCCATGATTTGCCGCGGGAACAGCGGTAGGTTGGGCACCGCGGCGGCGTTCATGACCAGGGTGACGAACAGCGTGTCCCGATCGACGATCACGGTGCCGCCGCCGGAGAAGCGCTTGATGACCCGCACGCCGTCGTCCCGAGCCGCTCGCACGTCCACGAGCTGGTGCGGCTTGCCCGAGATGCCGAGCACCACCGCCCGATCCGGGGTGCCGTCGTTGAGCAGGCACCAGTTACCCGCGCCGGGGCTTCGGAGGAGCTTCTCCTCGAGCCTGAGCTGGCGCAGAATGCACAGGCCGGATGTGCGCACCACCCGCACGAGGTTCGCGGGCTGAGACGCGGACATCTCACCACCCAGAGAGCGCCCTCCGCTCTGATCGCGTGAGCCGAGATATTTTTTAGAAATAACATAAGCTAAACTCAGTTCTCGTGTATTACAGTATGCGGTGTATTATGCAACCGGCGACGTGACCACCGACCGTTTCTTGCTCCGGTCCGAGTACGGCACCAAGGTCACGTCCCTCTGGTTCTTGTACCCCTCGATCTTCGGTTTTGGGTTCGCCTCGATCCCGTTCGCGGCGGCGATCGTCTCGAGGTAGTCCTCGTACTCGCCCTCCTTTTTGAGAAAATGCGGCGTCACCAGAGCGACGTTCTGCATGGCCCTCGAGTTGACCAGCCTGAGCCACGCGGCTCTTGCGTCCGCGTACTCCTCCAGCGCGATCTTCCCGCTGTGTAGCAGCCTGAAGTCTATGTGCCTCCGGCCCTCCAGCAGTTTGTAGGCACCCTCGAAATAGCACTGGTCCTTCGCGTAGGACTTGTGCTCAGACGTATCCGTCAAGCCGCGCTTGCATCGGTAGCACTGCTGCCAACGCTTCTGCAGGTCGGACACGTACGGCTCCAGGGCTTCGAAGAGCTGCGTGAACCCCATCTGGGATCCCTGCCACCTAGTCCAGTAGCTCAGCGCCGGGCCGTTGAGCAGCTTCACCTTGGCGCTCATGTGCGTGTTGAGCGTGGCGAGTCCCTCCTCCGTCACGAGGTGCTCGCGAGGCGTCACCTTTCGCGACCGCGGGAAGTTGTTGAAGGACCGGCTGCCCCCGGCCGCACCCGCGGCGAAGGACCCGCGGAGGTACGGCGCGGTCGCCAGGTCGTTGATCGAGCACGTGAAGTGCGTCCCGATCTCGTGGTCCAGAAGGCCCTGCACCCACAGCGCCCGCGAGTACTTCTTCCCGGGTTGCTTCGGCAAATTCAGCGTTCCCTCGCAGCTCTTCCGCCCGCGCGCCATCGTCATCGACGCCACCGCGAGGTTCTCGTGCCAACGTATCGTCACCTTGTCACCGATCCCGTGCGAGTCCAGGTACTCGTTCACGCACTTGCCCATGTCCCGCGCGCCCCCCGCCATCGGCTCGCCCCACACCGCCTGCTCGAACCGTTCGTCCTGTTTCGCGCCGTCGCCGTGCCGAGCCCGTTTTTCATCCATGATTCGTTGCGCGTGCCCGATCAAGTCGTCCCGCGGCACGCCGTAGTCGTCCATAGCCTTGAGCGCGGACTCGGGATCCGCGTACTGGAACGTGGGATCCGCGGGGGGCGGGTTGTTCTTGGCGCGTTTTCTTCGACCCTCGTCGTACGCGATCCACGCCGCCAAAAACTTTTCCTTCTCAGCCTGCGCGTTGATCGGGGTGATGTCGCCGTACGCAACCTTGGGCCGGAGGCGCGTCGCCGTCTCCCGCTTCTTCATCAAATCCGCGCTGAACTTCGAGGCGTTCTCCCGGTGTTTCTTGAGGTCCCTGTGCGCGAACGTCTCGCGAAGCTGCGCGGCGCCCATAGTCGCAAACTTTTTTCCCTCCACCGCGTTCCACTCCACTCCGCCCTCCTCGAACACCTTGGCGAGCGACGGCGGCGGGGATTTCCTGGGTATAGGCGGCGGTGAGCTGAACGACGTGTTTGTGGAACCCGGGCCGGACACGGGCCGGCGCCTTTTCGCCTTCTCCGCAGCCTCCCTCTCCTTCTTCTCCTTCTCGGCGGCTTGTCTCGTCGCCACTCGCTTCGCCGCGAGTTCGTGCGGTTTAAGCGCCTCCAGCTTGGCGGGCATCGCCGGGGTGGCGTCCTCGTCCTCGGAGACGATCTCCGCGACCGGGCAGTCGTCGTCGTCGCTGTCGGTGGCGGCCTCGGCGGACACCTCCGTTGACCGTGAGGAGGACGCGTCTGAGGGTGAATTCGACGACGAGTAATTGGTATCCTGCGACGAGTCGTCGCTGGTGTACGTCGTCCCGCCGGACTTTGCGGACGCCGGGGTGGTGGCTCGCGACGACGCGGGTTTCCTCGCGGCGCCCGCGGGTCCCCGCGAGGCCGGCGCGCCCCTCGCGCTGCCGGTCGGCCTCGCCAGCCTGTCCCAACAGGTCTCCCCGGGAGTCACCGAGTCGAGCTCCCGTGTCGGTCTCGCGCTGCCCACCGCGCGTCGACGCGGCGCGGGGGGCTTGGACGCGGGGCTCAGCGGGGCCTGCTTGTCGCGCGCGTGTTTGGGACGTCGCGCATCGGCCGTGGCATCGTCTGTGAAGGGGCGGTCAGAGGGGCGGTCGTGTGGGCGGTCAGAGGGGCGAACGATCCCGGGCGGATCCCACCAAAATTGGGCACAAATGGACGATTCTCATCAGACGAGTCGGAGACGCACCTATGGGCGATGAGTCGGGCGATGTCTTACCGATCGCCCCGGGCCGCGGACGCGCGGGTGACGACGAACCCTTCCTCTGGGTCACCATTCCCTCGGCTCGGCTCCGGGAGCTATGTCGTCGGCCGCGTTGGATTGGATTGCCAAACAGACAACTTTTTGGCAATGCTGAGTGTGAGCAAATGAGATGAGCGAGCATTTGGTGGGACGCGGGTGGCAAAATCGACACCTTTCCGGACTGAAACGCAGTGGTGCGGGAACAGAAAAATCGAGAAAAAGATCTTCCGCACGGGCCAAACCGTGAAAGACCCTCCATTTTGACGAAGCGGAAGCCGTCAATGCCAAACATATGAAACAAGTGGAGAAAACTCCATTCCGGGCGGAATGCGGCCTCGTGATTGGTCGACACGCGAGTTATCCAAACCGTGCCACGATTACGACACGGGGATCTGGCGCGGCGCATCGCTCCATCCTTACCGCACACGTCGCACCGTCGATAACCAAAGACCAAAAAAGAGAAAGATGATGTCCCTCGTCTCCACTCCCGTCGTTGTGGCCCGCGCCGCCGCCCCCAAGAAGGTGCAGCGCAAGATCCAGGCCAAGGCCTCCGCCGAGGGCGCCTCCAAGACCGCGGTTGCCGGCGCGCTCGCGCTCACCCTCCTCGCGCAGCCCGCGCTCGCGCAGGTCCAGGAGATCTCCGTGATCGCCGATGGCGACAAGAAGGCCGCCGCCGCCGCGCTCGCCGCCTCCATGGGCGCCGAGCTCGAGGCCAAGAAGAACGTGTCCATGGCTAAGAACCCCGCCAAGACCAAGAACCTCGCCATCGGCCTCCCCTCCTTCTCCGCGCCCAAGATCTCCCTCCCCTCGGGCGGCGGTGCCCCCGCGGCCAAGGCCCCCAAGGAGAAGGCTGCCCCCGGCGAGGGTCCCAACCCCGTCCTCGGCGGCGCGATGCTCATCCTCTTCTCCCCCCTCCTCGCCGTCGCGGCCATCTCCGCGCAGACCCTCGCCCGCGTCGTCCCCCAGGCGGCCGACGGCAAGGATTTCTTCACCAAGGACACCCTGCCCTTCTAAGCGCGCGAAGTGTGCCGGCGGGTGAGAGCGGAGGGATCGCGGCGAAACGGGGCCGGACCTCCACGGATGTGTTTTTGTAGCGAGTGACCGTCGACGGCCCTCGCGCGGCTCCGGCGTGGGCGCGCACTGAAGGCCTGTTCGACAATAGCGAACGCAGTCTTGTCAAGCAAGCAATGGAATATTTTTTTTCAAGTGTTAACCGCGCCTCACCGCCCTCCGTCCCCGCCCCCGTTCCCCTCCCCGCCCTCATCCCCGCCGATCATCGCAACCTCCAGCTGCTTCTGCGTCGACGCGAGCTGCGTCCTCGCCTCGCGGACCATCGCGCGGAGCGCCTGGATGGTCGCCTCGCCCCCCGCGCCCGCGCCCGCGCCCGCGTCGAGCACGTCCGCCTCCGCCACTTCGTCCTCCTTCAACGATCCCGCCTGAGCCTGATCCATGGGCGCCCAAACCGTCGTACGCGCCCCCCGCGCCTCCCTCGCCGCGACGACCGCCGCCGCCGCGTTTCCCGCGCTCGTCGCCACCTCACCGACGGGATCGAGCGCCACGAGGGACCGGCCGCCCGGGCCGTCCCTGAAGAAGGCTCGAACGGCGTCAACCGCCTCGCCCCTCGGCTCCCTCTCCGCCGCCGGCCCTTCGAGCATACCCCCGCGGCCGGACTCGCTCGCAGCCTTGAGCCTCTGCTTGATGGACGTCGCGGGTAACGCGGGCGGGGCGGTAGGGTCCGGGGGCTCGGGCGTGGGGGGGGATAAAGTACGCCGAGCCCGTCGAGACGCGTGGTGCTGTAATACAAAAACACAAGGCAATGAAAAATCGAACTGCCCATACGGAGATAAATAGAAATACGGAAATAGAAATAAACTCACCTCGGCGAGGACGTCTGCGTACTCGGAGAGGTCAAAGTTGGTCACCGCGTCGAATCCCTTCTGTCGGACAGCCTCCGTGTCGTACGCCACCGCAGCCTCCTCCTCGCGATCGTACAGGCCGAGGTAGCGGTACTTGCGCCCCACGAGCTGGCCGATGCGCGCCTCCCACCGGCCCTTCTGGTGCCTGGTCACGCCGCGAAACTTGGAGCTGCCCTTGACGAAGCCCTTGCTCTGCCGCCGCAGCGATAACACGAGCTCCTCCTTGTTCACCGCGTCGAGTGCGGCGAGCTCTTGGGCGTAGTCGTTCATGTCGAAGTTGGTGCTGGCCTCCTCGCCGCGGCACTTGATGGCGGCGACGTCGTACGCGAGCGCCGCCTGCTGCTCCGAGTCGAAGCCGCCGAGGTACACCTGTGAACAAAACACGTCGTCATACTAATTGCCCATACACGCATTACAATAAACTCACCTGCTTGCCATCCTCCCAGATGTGCGCCTCCCACCGACCCGTCCTGCAGTGGTGCGTCACGCCGCGGTACTTGCTCGTGGTCCGTGTCCCGCGCTTCTGCTCGCCGAAGCCCTTGGCCCCGAGCTCGCGCTTGCGCTTCGGCGTGTCGGCGGCGCGTGACGCGCGTTTCCGGGCTGCCGGCGGCGCGGGGGGCCGCGGCGGCGGGTACGCGTTGTGTTGTCGAGCCTGAAGCTGGTGCCGCTGCGCGGGCGTGAGCGTGAACAGCCCGGGGTTGATTGATGGCGTGGCGTTGAGGGATACATCGGCGGCGCCTTCCCTCGGGTCGCTCCACCACGGTTTGCCGTCGGTAGGGACGACGAGGCTGTCCGCGTGGCCGTACCGCGGGTGAGGCGGGTGCGGTAGGCTCAGCGGGTTGTTGTCCGTCTCGACACACTCGCCGAGACGGCCGTACACCGGGGAGTCGACGCGCGTCCGCCCGCTGGACGCGCTGAGATCCATGTCGTTTGTGGTCCACGGGTCGCCCACGTCGCACATGCGGAACATCTCGGAGCTCGCGAAGGACGCGAGCGCCTCGTCGAAGTCGGCGAGCGCGGCGTGCTTGAACGCGCTCGTCGGGTCGACGGGCGCCTCGACGTGCTCGAGGTTGGAGGCGAGCGGCGGCGGGGGCGCGCGATGGTGGAGTGGGGACGCGTCGCCGCCTTCGTCGACGGCGGAGAGTCGGGGCATGGTCGTCGGTCCGATGCGCGGAGGGGTGGGGGACGACGTTCGCACGCGCTCCGAAGGTTTGTAGTGCGCGCGTGCCCTCGGGGAGTGTCGAGGTGGGAGGGTCGAAACGTTCGATACGGGCTCCTCGTCTCGCCTCGGGCGCGCGACCGGGACGGATCGAGTCGATCGACCGATATCGATGTCGAGGCATCGGCGAAGATCGATCGCGTCGTGGTTCCCGAGGCGGTGTCGACGCTTCGACTTCGCACGGACAAGATAACCAAAAAAATCCAAACAAGAAAAAACCAACTAAGAGCGTTAACCTCCGGCGTTTACGTCGAAACCGTGATGTGAATTATTACACTGGGCTCGACGACCCCAAAACCTCTATGCGAATGACTAAGTATAAACGCCGTTACACTGTGCCGTCCCAATTAGATGATGCCGATCTTGTTAGCGACGTCGAGGGCGTCGTAGTCGGCGGTGAGCCGGACGTAAGCCTTCTTGGCGCCGTCGGGTCGGATGAGGGTGTTGATCTTCTCCGTCTGGATGTCGTACATGCGCTTGACGGCATCCTTGATCTGCTTCTTCGTGGACCTGGCGTCGACGATGAAGACGAGGGTGTTGTTGTCCTCGATCTTCTTCATGGCGGACTCGGTGGTGAGGGGGAACTTGAGGATCTGTTGGTTGATGGGGGGCGAGTGGGTCAGTTTTTGCGTTCGTCGCGCGGGGGGGGGATGAGGGGTGCGGGATCGGGACACGGGGGGCGCGCGGCATCGATGGTATCGTGCCGCGCCCGCGCGGGAGTAGCCGCAGAGCGCGTTCGCGGCGGTGACGCCGCCCTCTCGGCGCGTGCACCTCGACCGCGCGCTCATGCGCCAGCCCGTGCCCTCTCTCTGGTCCTAAAACCCTAAAACAATGGATGGGTACCCCGCGCGCGGAACGCGCGTCGTTCACGCGCGCGCGATCCCCAAATCGCGAAGGATGAGGCGTGCACGCACCTGGAACTGATCAAGCTTCTGCACGGACGCGACGGACTTGCGAGCGTACTTGGGCTCGCGGGCCTTCTTCAGGGTCTTGGGCCTGCGAGGGTGGGCGGGGAGGAGGGTTTCCGTCAGCGATGCGCTCCGCTTTTTTCCCGAGATGGGCACGGCGGGAACCCGCGGCCTGCCGGTCGTCGCGAGCGTGATTTCGGGGGGATTCTCACCTGTGGAAGACGGGGGAGAAGCGCTTCTTGAGAAGCTTTCCCTTGACCCCCTTCTTGACCATCTTCGCGGCCTTGGCCGCCTTGGCCTTAGCATCCTCTGCGGTACGAGGGAGGGGTGTGGAATTTCGCGGTCAGTTTGTGGGATCTCGGACGTCGCCGGAAACGGGTGCAGCGGTCATCGCGACGCGCGATTCGGCGCGGGAGAGCGCGGCGGGACACATCGTCGGGGACTCACCCTTAGCCATGTTTACTTAGCACGACGCGACACGAGCGAGGTGCGATGTATAGAGGGCTACCAGACCCGCGTCGGGGTGATTTTTATTAGGGGGAGCTGCGGCGATGCGCTTCTGAAGCGCGCTATGAGCGCTGATGACGGATTTAAGGGATAACAACGTTGTCTCACTATTTGCTATGTGTATATCTGTATATTTGACGTGTAATTCCGTATTTGGTGTGACCTAGAAAGCATACAAATGGGCGCCAGAATAACTGCATAAGATTTGAACGATAAACGAGAGGACGTTGGAGGTGCCAACTCGCACGCTCACAACGGTGGCGCCTCGTGGAGGCGGCGTCGTTCGCGACCATGAGCGCGAACGACAACAAGATCGTCCCCTCGGACCAGGGCAGGTCGCCCGTGGGATCCGAGGGCGGCGAGACGCGGGTGGCCACGCGGGCGTACGCGGTGCGCCAGGGCGACACCACGCTCAAGCTAATCAGCTCCGAAAGGGGGCTGGACTACGACGAGGTGCGCCAGCTGAACCCCGCGGTGGCCACACGGAACGGCCTGCTCAAGGCGGGAGACGTGCTCAAGCTGCCGAAGGAGAAAGGATCGAGCGCGGCGAAGCGCGCGGCCGACGCCGTCGACGACACCACGACGGCGTCCGAACCGTCGACGGCACCTCCCCCGACAGCGGACGATACGAACGCGCCGGTCGTCGGAGAGGATATCACGCCGGCCGACGCGCCGCGAGGCGACTCGCGGGATGCACCCGCCGACGATACGACGGGCATCGTCCACCCGGGAACCGCACGGGCATCCCACGACGGCGACGACGACGCGGGATCCGCGCCGGAGGAAAGAGGAGGATCTTCGCGGACGCCACCGCCTCCCTCGTCCACCCCCGGGATGCCCCCCGCCTCCCCCGACGATCGCGCCGACCCGTCCCTCGACGAGGTGCGCGAGGACATGCGCCGCCGGGGCGTCAGCGCGGTCCGCGGCATCGGCGGGGTGGTCGGCGCGGTGGTCAAAACCGCCGGAGCGTCCGTGGGCGCCGTGCGCGACGCAGCCGCGGCGTCGTCCGCGGTGCTGAGGGAATCGAGCGATGACCTGCGGCGGACGTCGGACTGGGTCAACTCCGAGGTGACCGGGATCGCGACGAAGGCTGGGGAGGAGATCGAGAACCTGCGACGGAGCAGGCCCGCGGGCACGAAGGATTCATCTTTGGATTCATCGGACTCCCGCGACGCGGATGCATCCGACTCCCCTGCCGCGGTATCGAAGACTCCCCCGGACGCGGTATCGAAGACTCCCCCGACGCCCCCGAGCTCACCCGCGCGACCCACTCTCGCGGAACGCGTTGAAGCACGCGCGGAACGGAGGCGTGCGGCGGAGGCGGAGTCGTCGGCTCGAAGGGAAAAGTCCAAATCGATGGCGGACGCGGTCCGGGGGAAACTGACGGAGGCTGGGCAACTGGTCCATAAGATGAGGCAGGACGAGGGAACCGCGCCGGTGCACGACGACGCGAAAAAAATCGACGCGAAGCGGAAGGAGGAGGAGGAGGAGGAGGAGGAGGATGCTGCGCGCGCGAGGCTCGCCGAGGCGACGGCTAAGCGCCGCGCGGAGGCGCAGGCCCGGGAAGCGGCGCGAGAGGCTGAGCGAGCCAAGCGGAGGGAGCAGCGCGGCCGACTTCGCGTGAAACAGGACGAAGAGCGACGCGATTCGGCTGCTGCGTCGGCTGCTTCGGCTAAACAACTCGCCTCCAAACCGGCGGCGGCTGCGGCTAAACCGGCTTCCAAACCGGCGAAGCGTAACGACACCGAGGCGCGAGCCGACATCAAGGCTATGGTTGAAGCCGACAGGTTGAAGGCTGAGCGCGAGAGGGAGGCGCGGCGGAGGGACTTCGAGGCGCGACGGAAGGCGCGCGAGGAGCGTCGCGGTGCGAAGAAAAACGACGCGTCCAAGCCGAAGCCGACGGAGTCCAAGCCCGCGTTCGAGTTGCCCTTCACGGTGAAGAAAACGCCGGGTGACCAGGACCTGAAGGACAGAGCCGGGTCCCCCGACTCGGAGCCGCCCGCCGCGAGCATCCGAGCCCTCGTCGACCGAGCCCGAGAACGCCCGGAGGAAACCGCGAGGGTATTCGCGCTCGCCGCCGCGGGAGCCGCCGCGGGCGCCATCGCCGGGAAGCTCACCCGCCTCGGGCTCCTCGCCGCCGTCGGCGGCGCGACGAGACGGTTGTTCGAGAACAAGGCGATCGCCGCCGCCGGCGGGATTTTCTGGGACGGCGCCGGAATCACCGCGGCGACCCGCGCGAAACACGAGCTCACCCGGATCAAGGCCGGCGGACCGGACGCGGACTTACCAACCTTCGCGGAGAGCTGCAGGGACGCGAGGGACGCGCGGCGGCTCGACCTACCCGCGCGCGTTGGACCCGCTGTTGGCTTTGGGCGGTTTCTCCCGGGGGGGGGCGTTTTCGCGTGCCTGAAGCTGGTGCTCTTCGGCATCGCGGCGGAGGATCGCACAGCCGCCTCATCCGCCGCGCCCGCCGCGCCCGCCGCGCCGCCCGAGGACCAGGGCGATGTCGCCGCGGTCGCCGCGTTGGCAGCCGCCGAGGCAGCCGTCGCATTAGCGGAAGCGGCCGCCGCGCGAACGCCGGAGACGACGCCGGCTAAGATATCCCGGCTCTCGCCCGTGCAGCCGAGCTCCCCCGTCACGCCCGTTTTAAGTAACGTCCCGGTCACGCCGGCGACCGACACACCGGGAACTGACCCACGGGCTGATTCCACCCCCGGAACCCCGCCCCCGCGCTCGGCGTACCCCGCCAAGACGCCGGGGAAGACAAGGGGCGAATTGAACGACGACGACGAGACCGATCCGCTATCGCCGCGGACGCTCGACGCGATTGGCATGTCCGGCGCGTCGACGCCGCCGCCCACGCCGGGCCCGGCGGCGGGCACGCGGACGCCGATGTTGAGCCCTCGCCGGCTTCCCGGCGAACACGCCGGGCGCGACGAGTACCGGACCACCGAGTTGAAGCTGGAAGGTCGCCGCGACGCGTTGATGCAGCGGTACGTGTCCATGGAAGCCGCGGAGGGGCGGACGGTGGACCCGGACGCGATCGTGCCTCCGTCGCCGGCGCCGTCGCAACGGTGGCTCACGAAGACCTCGCCGTCCGCGTCGCCCAGCCGCGGGCGCGTCGGGGTGCCCAGGCTGGATCTCAGCGGCGTCGCCGGCGGTCAAAACGACGAGTCAGCACGCGACGTCTCGCCCACCCGAGCGGACGATGAGCTCCGTTTCCGCGTGGAGCGCCTGGACCGCGAGTGCGCGGTGCTCGAGGGCCGCCTGGCGTTTCGTGAGGACCAGAAGACGCGGGAGTTGCGAGTGATGAAGGAGAAGGAGACTGCGGATGCGGCGCGGCGGGTGAAGAAGTCCATCTGGCACTTCGCCACCTCGGTCAAGCGCCGCGCGTTGCTCGCGTGGGTGCTGGAGCTGGACGAGGCGACGCGACGCAAGCGACTGCTCCGCAAGGCGTTGGCGCGGATGAAGATGCGAACGCTGTCGGACTCGTTCGAAGGGTGGGTCGAGTTCAGGCGCAAGGCTAAAGAGCAGAGGCTCGAGCGTAAGGTTGCCGAACTCGAGCGCAGGGCGGCGGCCGCGGAAGCCGCCGAGGCCGAGGCGCAGAGGGAAGGGGAGGCGGCGAGGAAGGATGCGCAGGAGAAGGCTGCGACGCTCGCCGAGGCTGAGGCGCGCGAGGCTGAGGCGCGACGCGAGGTTGACGAGATTCGCGGCGAGGGCGCTGAGCCGTGGTCGCCTTCTTCCGTCGTGAGCCTCACCCCGGGACCCACCCCGAGGACCCCGAGGAACCTTGACGACACCGTCGAGGAGAAAATCGTGGAAGACGGGCCGGGAGAGGCGGCGGCGGCTTCAGAGGAGACGCCTTTGCCGCCGTGAATTTGGTACAAGTATTTAGTCGAATCGTCTCGCGTGTATTAGTCGAATCGTCTCGTCGTCTATCGTTGCGCGGTCAGTGCACGAGCGCGGGTCCCTGCTGCAGCGTTCGCAGCCTGTTCGCGAGTGTTAGCGTCCCCGCCTGGAGCTGCGCCACCTGGGTTCGTCTCCTCTCCTCCTCCGCCGATAGACCCGTCTCCACCCCTTCGTCGTCCTCCTCATCCTCGTCCTCCTCGGCGTTGACGTCGTGAGCCACGGGGTGCAGCCCCAGCACCAGCCCTTTCGATACCTTCTTCAGCGCCTCCCTGAGCTCCGGCGGGAAGTCGCACAGGTCCTCATCCGAGCGGTCGCCGTACCTGCCCACGCCTCCCAACGCGGCTCGAGTGATCTCGTCGTCCAGACCGTCCACCATCGGCCCCATCGCCGCCTTGGGCCCCTTCGCCCCCGTGTTCTCCTTATCATCACGCGTCGTCGTCGTCGTCGTCGTCGTGTCACCCTCGTACATCTCCAACCTGTCCGCCCAACGCACGCCCACGTCGATCGCCGCGCGCTTCGTCGCCGGCGCGGGCTCGGAGGGCTCCGTCGCCTTGCGTTTGTGCGCGCTGACGGTCTTCTGCGCCGTCGGTTGAACCTGCATCGCGCTCGCGGGCGACGGTGGCGACGCGATCGCCGACTTGACCTCCGCGGTCTTCTGCACCGTCTTCGGGGTCTTCGGCGTGACCCCCGAGGCGGGCTTCTGCGCGGACTTCGGGGGCCTGCCCCGCGGTCGCTTATCAGCGACGTTCGGGTCCCTGTCAGCCAGCGGCGACGATAGGGTGGTGGGCTTACGCTTGACGTCCTTCTCGACGGCCTTCTCGGCCGCCTTCGCCGCGCGTACCGCGGACGCGGGGACGAAGTTCTCGACGCATCGCCTGCATCCGCGCTTGGCGTGGCGGCACTTCGAGCACCCGGGCTCGGTCGGCCAACACTTCACCATCCCTCAATTGATGACCGCCCCTTCGCTTTTGCACGTGGTGGTGCTTTTTTGCGATGCGAACGCCCTTCGCCTCCGGCGCGTGTGTCCGGATTGAGAAGGATTGGAAGCGAAACCTCGGACGCGGTCGCCGAGTGCGCGAGTGTGCGCGACTTCGTGCGGCGCGAACTTCCTTCTAGTCGAGCGTGCGCGCGGCGTATTGACACGGAAGGCGGCGGAAACCCTCAACTTTCAAGACCGTTGTCATAATTTCGCCTGTTTTCGCGAATTCAAATTTTGGGGTTCGCGAACCGGCGGTCGACTGGTGGGCAGACTGAACACAATTTTTGGGTTGTTTAGCTTTGTGCCTGCGTCGCCGCCCCGAGCTATGGCTGTGCGTGACTGTCGCGAAATATGCCTTTAGATTGTGAAGAATGTACAACTAAGTTGCTCGGGCCACCCAACAACGTCCCTATCTCTCTCTCTCCCTAAGATTAATGGAATCAAAAGTCCCACACGTGGTGCAGGGTGAACTCGGGGGTGGAGATCCCTTGGGGCGAGAGCACCGCCTTCGCGTTCACGTGCCAGCCCTTGAACTCCTCGGTGAAGTGGTAGGACATGCCCGCCTCCAACTCCCTGGCGACGAACCTCGCGGCGACCTTGCCGTCGAGGTTGTGCTGCAGGCGCCGCCGGGCGCCGAGCTCCATCTCCCACGACTCGCTCGTCACCCAGTTGTTGTCGGCGTTGATGATCCCACCCGCGGTGCTCATGTTCCCGCCGCTCTTGTGCGCATTCTCGTTCGCCACGGCGGCGGCATCGCCAACCTTGGCCTCGAACGCGTACCCGGTCACGCCGTCCCGGTCGATCACCTCGCGGCGCCACGACGCGAGCCAACGCGGCGTCGGCGGCTTCACGTCGCCCAGGAACGACTTGCGCGATCGGCCGCTTCGAGCGCTTCGACCGCTCCGGTTAGAATCCGCCGGGGAGACGCCGCGCGGGGACTTGCTCCCCCGGCCCCACAGCGCACGACGCGGGGAGACGCGACGCGGGGTCCCGCGGCCGCCGCCGTCCACGGAGCGGTCCGAGTCGGTATCGTCGTCGCCGGCTCCGCTGTAACGCGAGTCCACGCCGCCGGGTGAGTTCCCGTCTCCGTACCAATCCCCGTACTTGTCCCAGAGCTCCATGTCGTCCTCGTGGAGCCACCTGGAGAGGGTGAAATCGCCGTATGTCGCGTGCGAGTAGTTGAGCTCGCCCTCCAGGGCTCGGAGCACCGCGCCGTCGTTGCTCACGGTGTACCTCGCCTCCCACTCGACTCCGTCCACGGTTTCGCCCTGCATCTCAACCTGCGGGTTCCACTCCGTGCGGTTGTTGATCAGGAACGGGGGGTTAGGGCTCACCACGAGCGTCGGGGCGCCTTTGATCCCGAGCAAGTCGCCGACGTCGAGGGAGAAGCGGGACTTGGACGTGGCGATCGGCTGCAGTGGCTTGAACTCGAACTGCGCCTTGACGGCGTCGCCGAAGGACTCGGGCGTGGCAACTTCCACCTTGGCGTTGTGGATGTCCGGGAATGATCCGCGGAATCGGCTGGGTGCGCCGAAGAACCTGAACCTGGCGTCGGTGTGGCTCTTGTACGAGTTGCAGTGCACCTTCTCCTCCACGCTCTCCAGTCTCAGCGCCTCGGAGCCGGTGAAGGACTTGAGGATGGAGTTGACGATCTGGTTAGCGGGCGGCGCGTCGAGCTTCAGCTGCAGCTCAGCCTTCTCCGTCGCGAGGACGTCGACGGTGTTCTGCAGCCTGCCGATCTCCTGAGCCTGCGCCCGGAGCTGGTTCTGCGAAGGAGGGACGGGGCGGGGGGAGATGTGGGGACGGAGGCGTCAGCACTCGGTGGGCTCGGTTGGGTCGTCTTTGGTTTTTTTGAATCTTTGAAGTGTTAGTTGTGTGCCTGATCGCGCGCTCCGATCGGCGTCGGGTGCGGGGGATCGCGTGGACGCACCTGCAGAAGGGTCACCGTCGCCTTCATCTGGTCATCTTTATCGCGCTTGTTAAACATCTCGGCGGTGACTTCACCCGATGCGGGCGGCGCCGGCCTGCTCTGCGCGCCCGAGCCGCCCGTCGGCGCTTTCTTTACCAGGCGCCTGAGCCACAATCGCTTCCAGCTGGATATTTTCGAATCGATCCAGTCGAGAGCAGTGTGGTTTCGAAGGTGTGTTTTTAGGTTAGGGGTTTAATTCCACATTCAGAAAAAGTTGCGTACGGCGCTCACCCTGAATTTCGCTAATTGCGCTCGAAACAGGCGCACAACGTGGGTGAAAACATGGCTCTAATCCGCTCTCGAATCCGTGGAAAACTCAGAGCCGTGAAAACTGCAATCGCGGCTGACTCGGACGTGCAAAAAGCGCGGCCTGCAACAGGGTTGGCGCCATTTGAGGGAACGCGCCGCGCCGCGGGGGACGCGCACGCAGGACTAGAAGCCGCCACGAACGCGCGAAAGAAGCGCGGGCACCTTCGATAAGACACACGAAACAGGCGAGACGATGACGACGTCGTTCGGAGTCGCCGGGACGCCGACGCGCGTCCCGAACCCACCCGCACGTGCTTCGCGGTCGATGCAAGCTCGGGGGGCCGACGTCACCGCGTCGCTTGGGCGGTATGCGGCGTCGGCGGCGTCACGACGCGGGGCGCTCCGACGCGATTCGCCGGTGAATCGCGCTCGACACGGTGGTCACCGCGGTGAAAGGTTCCAGCCGGCCCGCGCCGGGCTGGGCGAGGCGCTCGGCGAGCACGCGGCGCGCGTCAATCTTGAAAACATACCCAACCTGGCATCGTCGACGGTGACGCAGACGCAGACGTCCTCGGTGGATGACTCCGTCGCGCGCCTCTCGACCGACTTCTCCAACGCCATCGCCGAGGTATCCCTAGGCCACGAGCTCGAGTACCTCGCCGCGCATCCCGCGCACCTCTGCGCGCTCGCCATCTCGTGCGGCGCGGTCTACTACATCATCACCCGGGGCCGGCAAAAGATCCGACGGCTCAAAGCGGAATTTCTGTCGCACGGCATCGACCTGACCAACGTCGACGACAGGCTGGACACGCTCACCTACCTGAAGAAGATGCAAGACCAGGGCATGCTGCCGCTGGGTCTGGAGGTGTGCGCGATGAAGCAGGCGGAGATGGAGGTGCTCTTCATGGGAAACGACGGCGTCGCCAAATGGAAAAAGTATTACGCCGAGAGAGGCATCGAGGTCGCGTCAGCAGGTGACCTGGACCGCGTGCGCAAGTACGTCGAGAACCTGCATCACCTGGAGGGATGCCTGCTGGGTATCGACATGGAGGCACTGTCCAACTGAACGCGCACGATCGATTTATTCACGATTCAAATTCAACGCGAGAACCCGTCACACAGATCTAACAGAGCCTCTGAGCGCAATTAATAAGATGTAAAAAATCCAAAGTCGACTGAAACGCGTCCTCGACGTCAAAGCGACCTGATCACCCTGTCGAGCCT
>MDSY01045524.1_pt1 | contig 33768 bp, 12 predicted proteins | sample 811131 | NCBI WGS metagenome assembly MDSY01 (sample SAMN05326643, study PRJNA326480) | marine metagenome | isolation source: seawater | place: Atlantic Ocean: South West | collected 2010 | reverse complement strand
GTTCGAGTTGAAGTTTGGGCGTACGCGCAATCGCGACGCACCGTCCAACGAACCGTGTCTAACACCGATGTAAACGCAACCTGCGTTTGTACCTCCGCCACGTGGTGGGTCTCGGACGAGTGAAACTCGTGTCGCGACGCGGGAGCGGAGTGACGACCGGTACGCAGACGCACGGCTTTCATTGTTTTCGCGAGCAGTTCGTTCCCGTGTTTTTTCACGACGCGAGGAACGGCTGTCGCAAGAAATTTATAATTAACCCGAGACTTGACCGTTTGCTTGTCGTCTAGAAATTTTCCCAAATTACAATTTCAACAGACTAAAGACGCATACGCACTTCGTCTCGGAGTTTTCGGAAGAGCTCGAACGAAGGGGGAAAGAGCCGAAATCGAGTCGAAATCTCGCGGGAATAGAATCTGCGAAACGAAAACGCCCGTCTCGAAAAATGCGTGAGACTAACCGCCCATACGAATTACAATGGATCGAATCTACTCACACGCACGCTCGCGCATACTCCCTTGCGAGCGCCAGCCGGGCAGCCTGGTCTCGCACGTCCCCCACGGTCCGCGTGTATGAGTTCTCCGCCTCTGCCTCCACGGAACTCGCGTCTAATTGCCCATACGACGCAGTCAAGCCGTGTTCCAACTTGGCGAGCGATAAATGCACGTCGCGTTTCGTCAACGACCTGTGCGTTCCCTCGAGGAGCGGGATTGCCAAGAATATTAAATGCCGCCACAAGTGGTGCAAGTTACCAGAGTCCAGGGTTAATAACTCAGAAAAAGCATCACCCGTACGCTGTGCTTTCATCACGGTAGAGTCACTCAGCACTTGTTTCGTAGCCACCGCATCTGAGGTAGATTTGTGCGACGCATCCACCTGCGTCCCGACCTTTTCTAGTTCATTTAGCCTCGACCGAAAAATCGCAAGCGCGTCGAGGAAAGCGCCGGCGCCCGAGGATGTCCCGCCCGTTCCCCTGTCGTTCAGACTAATTGCTCCGTTACCGTGTCCAAACCCGCTCGTAACCCCTGGATGCTCTCGTGCGAGTTTCATGATTTTCGTAGCCGCGGCGACTGGATCGGATGCAGCCTCGGACGCGCTGGGTAACCGCTCTCGCGCCAGGGCGTCCACCGAGAATCCCGATGCAAATGCGCCCCGGGCATCACTCGCTCGCCGCGCCCACGCCGTGGCTGCGTTGCTGTCGCCCCTTCGTCGTGCAGCCATGGACGCACGCCAAGCCACCCCCGACGCCACGCTTTCAGGCAATTGCGCATAGTGACAAGCCTCCAGCGTCCGCTCCGCGTTTACAAACTCGTCGCACTCCGCGTTATCAAAAGAAGTAAACAGCGATCCCGGCGACGTCGCGCCCATTGAATTGACCACCTCCCCGCAAGCCCCCACCCCCCTGGTTGCGCATTTCGGAAACACGCGCATCGCAATATCTCGGGTGCATTTTCGAGTAGCGAGCGCGGCCCCGTACTCCACCAAGTGCAGCTCCGCTTGCGACGCGCCTCTTAACGTCGCGACCGGCCTTTTCAACGCGACGCCTGAAAAAATCTCGTTGCTCCACGCCTCGCCCCCCGCCGCCGCCACTAACATCTCCGCAACGTTCGCCAGGAACCACGCGTCGAGGTGCTTCGACACCGCGGAAGCGACCGCGGATGCGTCCGCCTCGAGAATCGATATGATTAACTCGTCCAACTCTGGGCTGTGGTGTGACTTGCCTTGCGACGCGATGCACTTCCGAAGCAGCGCTGCGCAGTCACCCGCGACTCTCAGCGACACAAACTTGTTCCGCGCGCTCGCGATGAATAATTCTAGCCAGTTACTGTTTGCCCCTACTGCTCTCTTAATTGCAGTCTCTTCGCCAACCATGGTTTGCAATGCTGCACGACAGCCTTGCGCCAGCTCCGAATCTCCACACGTGTCGAATAAGGCGTTGTCGTCGATCACCCGCTGGACCTGTCTTACCCATGCCTCACGGAACGCGGAAAACTGCGGCGCGCTCGTCGCAGTGAACTTGTTGGAGGTTTCATCGCCGTCACGACGTCGCCTATGTGTATTCAATCCACCGAAAATATCAGAAAGGTCTTCATCTGCATCCCCCAAGCCGTCACCGTGTTGCTCTTCCTCCGCTAGCTCAGATTCGTCAATTAATTTTAACCTCGGAGTACACCTCAGCAACGCGACCACCGCTTCCAACAGCTCCGCATGCGGCTTGGCGCGCTCCTTGCCCATCCTCCACTCGTCCCAGCACGAGTGTAGACCAACTAGGTCGATCGCCGCGTCTGTCCACCCTAAGGCGACCAACGAGGTGAAACAAGACCAGTATTGAGACGCGTCTTCAGGGTTCATATGAGGAGCTGTGGTGTCGTTTCCTGACTGATTGCCCATACCATTCTCTTCCGATATCGTCGCAATCTCTGACAGTAGCGCGCGTAAGCGTTCGGGCAAACCGTTTTCACCCAAATTCAGCGCGCTCGCGTTCTCCTTGAACCACTCCACCAACCCTTCGGACACGATCCCGGTCCCGTCCCCAGGCTCCACGAATATCAGCGAACACAGCTGCCATGTGGCTTTTGACGCGGCTAGGTAGCCAGCGGTCGTGGCTAATGATTCGTCGTCGGGAGCGAGCGACGCTTTCTCCGCGACGCGCTCCGCAAACTCAGAGAGGCGCGCGCTCACCGCCGCGGCGAATATCCTCGCCGCCGCGACCGCCCGCGAGCTCTCCGCGGAAGGGTCCCCTTGCGCGGCGAACTCCAATCTTTTACGGAGACGCTCGAACGGACCGAGCGTAGCTTGCGCTAACGACTTGCTAGCGCCGGTGATGCATCCCCTGTGAGGTTGAGGGTGGGTGGATTGGATTGAATGTGTTAGGATTGCAAAACAGAAAACGTCGTTTAGGGTTGATCTCGATCTCGTCGACGAGCGGGTTTGCGCGAGCGGTCCAGGCGGGGGGGCGCGAAGGCGGGGTCGGGGTAGGTTCTTGTCTGTGCTACGTACCATTGCACGACATATGCGGCGCCTTGCGACACCCCACCGTTAACAGGGTCGCCCCCCGCGGCGTGTACCCCCGGGCCTCGCGCGCGCGTGACTCGCAGTTCGTTTCCAAGGCCCCATTTAACGCAGAGCTTTCCCGCGCCGGGTCCTCTCACCGCGCCGCCGCCCATGGGCAGACTGGCGATCACAGGCGCGCCGCCTGCAGCGACATCGTCGAGCGCCATCGCGCGATATAGGCCGCGAGGGAACCGGATGCCGACGCGAGCGCGTTGGAATGGCAAGCGAGTAATGTGGGAAATGTTAAAAAATGAGAGTGTTTGAGGGATTTTTTCACACGCAGAGGTCTATTTTGTGAAAAGGGAGAGTACATAACAAAGCTGCGATAGATAGCTCTACTAAAAACTCACTACCTCTCCTACATTTCCCTCGCTCCAAACGCGAGTGCGTTGAGTTCCCCCGCACGTCGTGTCTGCACGAGCTGTTTCATTTCCCGGGCCGAGAACATCTTGTGTAACCCTCGGTTCGCGTCCGCCACGAGCTCGGCGACTCCGGAGGTGCCTTTCCCCAAATCCGCCTCCGCGGACGCCGCTTCCAGCAACAGGGAAGGCCACAGCACATGTCTGCAAATGGATCGCACCAGTTCTGGATCTGAAGCGTCACAGGAAACGCACTCCAAGTGAGAGTTAGTCTCGTCGAAACCGGGTAAATCGCCCTTCAGGGCTTCGCTTGATAAAAGGGAGAGGGCAGTGCGAGCGGCGACGTCTTCGCTGTTTGCGGCTGCGCCTTGATTCCTCGCGACGGAAATCTCAACCAGGAGCTGTCCGCTTCGAACAGCGGCGGACGCGCCTTCCCCCGAAATGCCTGGAACAGAATCCACGGTAACACTGACTGCGGAGTTGCGAGAAATTATCGAAGCCGCTCTTGTTTCAAGCGCCAACCGAAGCGAATCAGCGTCGGTCAATACATCGGTTGATACACCGCTTGATACGTCACCCGCGTCGTTACCAACGCGCGCCACCAACATACGAACCGCGTGCTGCGGTTTCGTATGCGCGCCAGCCACGGAGTCGTCACTCGCGCTCACCAACCCCCTTAAAATCGCCTCGGGCCCGTCCACCAAAACCTCGGAATCAAGCCAGAACCCGTCGGTAGTGGACGTGGATGGAACGTCTTCGTCTTCGTAAAACCCGCGTTCCGGTTCTCTCGGCTCGGCGAGCGAAATCGCGCCACTCACCGCCGCGCGCGCCGCGTCCCTTGCCACCGATTTCGCAGACTCCATAGTCGACAGCACAGAAACGTCGTCCACAATGGAAGTTCCTGCATTGCGAAGCACCGCGCCCGCGATTTCCCGCGCACAAGCGGCATCCCTCCATGCCCTGGCTGAAGCGCACGCGGCGAGAAACGCGGCCCAGTCCCCTAGCTCAGCGGCAGCCCCGGGCGCCTCGCTCTCCGCGGCGTTCCGCTGCAAATCGGGGGGCAGCACTTCGGCGACGATTCGAGTGGCGGAGGATTCACCTGAATTATTGTGGTCTGAATACTTGTGACTGTTTGCTCCTAGAGTTCTTACTCCTTGTACTCCTACCAACCCATCCCTTTGTGCATTTTCCAACCCCACCGCTTGGCTGGTTCGCCCCAGGCAGAGCTGCCGCACCAGCGCACACGCGTGCGTCGCGGTTTCCGCGTGCATCGCCTGCGTTCCCGGGACGCACGCCCATCGCAGGACGTTTTCGCGGTGGTCCGGACCCCGGGTCGCCGCCGCGCCAGACGGGATTGATTGGATCGCACCTGTTTCCGAGTTATTAGTCACTCGGAAAACCTCCCGTGAGTCGTCCAGCGTTTTCGTTAAGATCGCACGCACGCCAGCCTCGCCCTCCAAGGGTAGCCACTGCGACACTTCCTTGATCACACGGGTCTTTGTCGAGTTTGAGCAAGGGGCGAGCAGTTCCAGAAATCGCGCGTAAGTTTCCACTAGTAACTGCGGCCTTAAGTGCCGAGCATACCGGGGCACTAAACTATACCTCCGCTCCGCAATCAAGTGCACGACGTACAGGTTAACAATCTTGTTCAAGTGGAAATTCAGCGCGCCGTTAGGTTGTAGCCCGCCGCCGTTTTCGGGCAACGCGTCTTGAAGAAACAACAGTAAATGCGTCGCAAACCGGAGCAGCGTCGGGTTTGGCGGGTTTGTTTTTTCGTAGCCCATAGGGTTGTTAGTCACGGGTTCTGCATCGTGTTTCTCAGCACCCTTGGAAAGTACCTCAGCACTTCCCAAATCGCGAAACACCCACCGAGTCACGATCTCCACCGCGAGTTCGCGCGTGCGGCCCAGAATCAAACACCGCTGCGTGTCGCGTTGCGCTTTTTTAGAAACAGAGGCGTGCGACTCCCGCTCCGCCAACGGGTTAAGGGCTTCCAAAATAGACTCAGCCGTGGTGGGGATTGCGGAAAGGGAAGCGGAGGTGGGCCACCGAGGCGTGGATGGCACTTCGTCGTCCATCGCCCGGGACCCCTTACCGTCGTCGTCGTCGTCCATGAGCGCCTCGCCAATGTCGCCCACGGAGAAATTGCCAACCGCCGCGTCCACGCGCTGGTCAAGCAGCGCCCGGAACAGCGCCCACGCTGAGTCCTCCCAATCGCTTTCGCACACGGGGAGCGTTGCGCGGACGTCTCCACAGAAGGCTCCATAAAGAGCGGCTTCGTGTCGAGCCGCTGGTGGCAAGGAAGGCGCGGCGATAATCTGCCGCGCCGTCTCTGCGCATGCCCACTTCCACAACGACCGCCGGCCGTGTTGATGGCTGTGTTGAGTTGAGTCACTATTTGAACCATTCATTGACCCGCTTGAAACGTCGTCGCACTCCGCGGCGAGTTCCTCGTCCTCCGCGTTCGCCGCGTCGCTGTGCGCGTTATCCGCGATGGCGGCGAACGCGGCAGCGTCGATATCGATAGATTGTCGTGTACTGCGATCCAACTCATCATCCATGTCATCGTTTTCTTGAGTCATAGACCCTAATTCGTTCCTCGCCTCTTCCATCGCGAGCGCCACGGGGTACGCGGCGGAGCTCGCGAAGGCGGCGTCCGCGGCGGCCCCGACGGGCGCCGGGCCGAACCCCGCCGCGCCACCAAGCGAAGCCGCTCTCCACGGCTGCCCCGCTACTACGCACAGCTCACGTGCGGCGTCTATCATCCCTCCTCGGGTAAGCCTCCACGCCGCTCTGCACAACCTCGCTTCTGCGTCCGCGTTGGTGGGGTGCAACGAACTGCGCGTTCGCATCGGGCCGTCCGGATCCAGGGCGCGGGATAAACTCGCGCCTCGCCCGTCGCTAGTGGCGCTCGCGTCCAGCGCGCGTGCGGTTTCCAACAGCGCAACTTCATCTTTAGCGAACGCGTCGAACGCAGCGAGCGCGGAGCGAGAAAAACCCTTGCTTTCTTTTGATGAATCAGAGCCACCGAAAGAGTCATCTCTCAAAGGGTCCTCCACGTTCGCGCCGAACGTCTCGCGCAAAAGCGCCGCTCTTTGGTTCCCTTCCAGCCAAGCCACGATGCGGTTGATTCGAAACGTCACCGGGTCGTGCTGTTCATCTCTCGCGGCCATTCGTACGCGTGCTGATAACGGCGCGGGTAACGGGTTGTCGTTGCGCGAAAGGTTTTCGAATTTTGAAGCGGGGTCGCCGCCGGCGGCTTGGCGTTTAGCGATTGCGTCCCGCGCGCTTTTTTCGCGGAAAGCGTTTTCTCTTTCTAAAACAGCGCCTTCCCCGAGTAAAAACCAGCAAAGGCTCCACGTAGTGGCTTCCGCGTCTAACGCGTCGGCTTCCGAGGTTAAATCATGCGCGGTTGAGGCTCTTTGCGCTGTCGCGGCTTGTTCTCTTAACTCGGTGGCTCTGATGCGACAGACGGATTCGAAAACAGCGGGTTGCTCTAGAAAGCTAATGGATCCGGCCCGGACGTCGCTCAGGATATTCCCGAAAACCCGCTCCTCGCTTCTTAAAGTCGTTTCGTCATCGTGCACGAGTTGCGATGCGTCGGTCGTGTCATTCATGTCGGCTTCGTGCAGGTATCCAGCGTCCTCACCGCGCGACGACTTTGGAGGGGTTGACGTTTGGATTGCATTTTTGTGTGATCTGGTAGACTGATTGCCATGAGTCTGTCCATGCTGTCCATGCTGCCCTCGCGCTGCTGTGTCCCGGACCCGTCGCAGGAACATCTCTGTGCCGAGCCCTCCGGTGTTGTCTCTGTCCATACCGAGCCATTTCGGGGTGAACGGCGTCACAGGGGGGGCGCCGAACTGCGAGCCGGAGTGGTACCTCCCTCGGTCGGCGGGTCCCGCGATCTGAGACCTGGGCTCCCCCCTACGCGCGGAGACAGACCCGCGCACCGCCTCTTCGGTTACCCACGCGGCGACGTCGTGGTCCATGACTACCAATTTACCGCTAAACGACACGCAAAGCCCCTGCCTCGCGGCGAGTGGCGATCAACGCCGGGGTCGCGATCGACCGCGCGACAACTTTTGAAACCCTCCGCATCGCGAGGGCGCCAAAAATAAGCGAGCATACGGTTGGGAAAAGTCCTGATTGCGCTATTTTACCTCACTCGCGCCCGCGCCCGGGTCATGCGGGGCGACGTCTCGGCTCCCAGCACGTCGCTGCACTACCAATCTGTTGTCGATGTTTCGTCAGGTGTCACCTCCACCGATTCCGGGGACGAATTAAACCCGGTAGCGGAAGGTTTCTTCGACTTAGCGAACGCTGCGGTGGTGAAATATTCGGTCGGCACTGGGTCCCATTCATCGGACCTTCTTGTGGAGCAAGACCAATCTCTGCACGACTCGTGCGGGGGCATCGTGTGGGAAAGCGCGTTTTGTTTGTCGCAATACCTGGAGAGAAATGCGGGAACGTTGGTCAAAGGAAAGAACGTGTTGGAGCTAGGGGCGGGGGCTGGGTTGGTCGGCATGGTTTGTAAAAGGCTGGGAGCGAAAAAGGTTACGCTAACAGACCACCCGAACGCGATGCCACTGTTGCGAAGAAACATAGAGCGAAACTTTAAGGGGAACGATGACGACAAAAACGACAACGATGTGACTTACCTTCCCCTGGATTGGACAGATTCCACCCAATTGAAAGCGGTTACTGAAAACGGCCCGTACGAGTTGGTCGTCGCGACGGACGTTGTGTTCGCGAAAGAGTTGGTGCAACCGATGATGAACTGCATTCAGAAAGCGTGCGAGTCATCGCGAAATCCGGTGATTCTCATCGCTCTCCAGGAACGATGTCCTGATGCGTTTGCGCATTTCAAAGCAGTGAGCAAACAGTCATACGGAAACGGGTACAAGGAGGTTCCGAAATCCGAAGTCAAGTTCGTGGACGACGCATGCGTGCTGTTCGAGCTGCGGAGGAACAACGACGAGAAAAGCAAAAGAAAAAAACGAAAATCAAACGCCGACGATCCCATAGAGACTTCCAAGTCTCGAAAGAAGGACAAGAGGGAGAAGAAGGAGAAGCGATGATGAGATGTAGATGTAGATGTAGTAAATGTTTTTATTACGTATTGGTAATGATACGTATATCAACACGGCCTATCCAAACACTTTTAGATTACTTGACCGTGGATTAAAAATGGAACGAGTCATGAGCGACTTAGCGTGACGTCGTCTTCTCTGATTTCGTGTTTAGTTCGTGAGGTTCATCGCGGCGTAGGCCATGATCACCACGAGGATGGGCAGCAGAACCGCCATCAGTGACATCCCCCCCCCTCCGCTCTTCTTGGCCAAGCCAACGCCGCCGCTCCCCACGCCCCCCGCGAAGTCGTCCAGAAGGTACTTCTTCAAAAGCTCACGCGCGTGCGGGGAGTGTCCGACGTCTTCGAAATCCTGCGTGCCGTCCTTGCCCGCCGCGCTTAGCATGATCTCGCCGCCACCGGGGTGGTCGTCCATGAAAGGCGTCACGTCGTATACTTTGCCTATGAGGTTTGGGGTGGGGGTGAGAGGGGTCAGTGGTTTGAAATGGATCCGGTAATTGCGTTTCTCTCGGTCGTATCAATCCGTGTCTTCCGCGCCGCTGCCAAATGAAGACGGAAGGGGATGCAATGACAAGTGTCCCTCTTCAGACGCCCACGCCTACGCTTACGTACCGTCGATGACGAGCCACAAGTCATCGATGCTGGAGTGCTTCTCCACCTCCGACATCTTGATCCCCTTCACAACCTCTTCCTTCGCTTCGTCTTCAGCCATCGCTGCTATTGGTCGACCGTGCGCGTGCGCGTTCAAGTCTGCAGAGAAGAGCAGCGGGAGGCTCAAAACGATTGTGGGCCAGACGTCCGTTGTCCCTCATTTTAGACCAAGGTTCTTGAGTTACCGAGACTCCAGGTGAAAGTGCCACCTGTTCGCAATTCGACACGTCCGACGGTTGACTTTCGACCTGCGACTTTCAAACTTTTTCCTCGTGCGTAACGAACTCTTCGAACACGTACTTCGACGGGCGCGGCGCGGGTGGACGCGCCGAGGGACGGCCTTCACGGGTGGTGAAGGTCGGGCTCTACCGCGATGTCGACAAACACGACAAACACGACCCCCCCACCCCCCCCTCCCCCGTTCAGCGGCATAGGGTGCGAAGATGCGAGCGCGTGCGCGTACTTCGACGTGAGCGACCGGGAGATCGTCACCTCGCTGGGGATCTTCGCGTGTATGGGTGCGGTGTTGTTAGTAACGTTCGGTGGGATTCGACACAAAGCCCCTATATTCTTCGGAAGGAGGCGGCTACGGAACCTGGTAGGTTTAGTGCTCATGCGCAGGCGGGCCCACACGCGTTCGACATACCCAACTGCTTTGAAGTTTTTCTTTTAGCAAGACGACCTCACTGCTGTTTTTCTTTTGTTTCTGACCATCCAATCCTCTACCCGTTCATTACCCAAACAGACGCACCGTCCCCCCCCGTTGCCCCGTCCCGATGGTACGTGGAGCGACGCGGTTTTCGGGTGGATGACGCACGTGTTGCGTGTGCCGGATAAAGAGTTAGTTGCGACCGCCGGCATCGACGCCCTCGCGTTCATCCGCGTCTGTCAGTTCGGCATCCAGCTTTTTTTTCCAATCACGATTGTGTCAATGTGCGTGTTCCTCCCCGTGCACGTTACCGGTACGGGGTTAGACCAGGAAAAGAGCGACTTTATTGAGTTAGGGGGAGAGCTCGCGGCGTTGCGTTCTGGCCTCAATAGTAAAATGATGCGCACGACGGCGGCGAACTTAACCAACGGCGACCCCGTGATGTGGCTGCACGTCGTCGTCACATGGTCAATCGTAGTGTACGCCACGTGGCTACTCCGACGCCACACGAGAACCTTCGCGCTGCTACGCCAGCTGTACCTCACAACCGCTGGTGACACCAACCTTTGGCGCGCCGTGCACATGCCCACTACTATTCTTCAGCAGATGCTTGTCCAGGGAAGGGAAGTGGAAGCGGAGATGGACGTCGGGAAGATGCGCGAACAGGTCACCGAGAGCAACGCGATCCGCAGTTCCGAGATGCGAGAGGGTGAAGGCGACGGCGACGACACCAATGAAGACAATGAATACAGACCTATGAACAGTGATGAAAACCGATCAAGCGGCGATGATGCCGATGAACTCCATGCTTTAAACGATAAGCCTTCAACAGGCAAGAAAACCTCTAACAAGAAGTTCCACCAGGACCTGCACATGAAGCACGGTTTGGGGTTGGGGAATACTTCTTCGTCTCAAAATAAGTTGGACGACGACGGCTTTGAGTTTGACGTGAGTGGGTCTATGAGCAAACAGTCTGAACACGGTGCTGGTCTGTCACGGTTCCACCCCGGCAAGAACATAACTCCTCAAAGAGGCGACGACACTGTTCTGGACATCGGTCTTTCCCCCGAAGAAATTCGCAAAGAGTGCAAGCGAAACAAGTTACGGTCGCCCACCGCTCGGAGCTCGATGAACGTTTCTCATCACCAGGGCTCTGCATTCGCCGGTTTCAGTGATGACATGGTTGACGTCGTGGTGAGTGCGGGTAAGCACGGACGGAAACCGTTACACGCCACGGACACGTTGCGACATAGGGGCGACCAACAAAGGGAACAGCGAGTCGGCGGGATGTCAATCGAAGCCATGGCGTTTCTCGCCACGCCAGTGTTGCAGCAATCCCACAAAGGCGGGCTCACCCTGGAGCGCGGAGACGGGCGGTTCAATAGGGGTCATTTGAGTGTGTCGGACAGTTTAACCTTGTCCGACAAAGAAAAGGGAAAACTCACTGGGTTCGCAGGCAGCCTGTTACCGCAAAAAGAACGTGTGCCGACTGTTTTTGAGAGTGCCGAGGAGGGGCTCGAGCCGGGGGGAGTGTCTCCCCGAGTTGGGAATAATTCGCTGGGCAACTCCCAAGATGTTCCGTCATTCGCGCGCCGGTCACAAGGCGGGATGAAGGCTTTAAGAAACAACATCAAAGGGCTGAAAAAGCAACAGCTGGCGAAAGCTAAAGCCGCGGCGGCGGCGAGTGCGGGTGGAGGGGGCGTGGAGGTGCTGATGGGGCAAGGCGAGACTTCTGCGCCGAAAATGGCGGGTGCGGCGAACGATGCGTATGAAACTCCTGGGTTGGCGCAGCGCAACTCTGCGGTGTTGAGACGGATATCCGTCACAGAGATGACAGAACACCTCGAAAAGAGACGAGTATCGGAATCAGCAGAGCGAAGTACGCCTCGTGCGGTGGTCCGGACTCCAGAAGTCATGCCTGCTAGGACCTCTCGCGACTCGCAACCCGAGGCGCCTGAAATCTCCGACTCGCCGTCGCCGCCGAAAACCACGCCGGCGAAAAAGAAAAAACTGAAAGTGCCAAAAGGTATGCGCATCGGGCTGCAAGCGGCGAAGGCGAAGATGGAGGCGAAGCTAGGTCAAGAAGGGGAGGTCACCGGTGAAGTACGTCCAGTCACTGGTGAAGGCACCGTCACAGTTGCGGACGCGAAACCAGAAGCTACGCCTATACCTTCTGTACCTACACCTTCCGCACCGGTACCGCCTTCCCCGGTTGCAAAAAAACCGGTTGCGAAAACGGTCCCGGCGGGTATGCGCGTCGGTTTGCTTTCGCGGAAAACGGACGTCCCCGCGGTGAGTGCGAGTGCGAAAGAGAGAGCAGCCAGAGCTGGTCCATCCAACACATCTAGTGGCCCAGGGCCTGTGGTGGAGTCTTACGACCGAGGCGGATTTTCTTTCGATGATAACAGCAACGGCGCGAGCGGGTCGGGGAACATGCCCACCGTGGTTCCCGCCTCAGCGGATGGCGTTACGATAACCCTAAACCCGAACTCACGACTGCCTACGGTGTATACCGCCCGGGACGGCACGCCCACTGTGTATTTCGGGCCGGACGGGGGGGAAGGCGCGGCGGCGGCGGCGGCGGCGTCGGCGCGAAGAAACGCCGCGGACACGGGGTACCTCGAGCGAATGCGCGCGAACAGAACCGGCACGGCGGCTCCGTCTCCCACGCCAATTGCTGATACAAGACCCACTGATGTATCGGGTGTCCCTCACTACGCCTCGCCGCCCCGGACCAGGCAACCGCGAAGGCCTGATGGTCTCGTGCCAGCCCCAGTAGGCGTCCCCGCGTTTCACCTGGATACTTCAAGTCACACGATTCAACTGCCTGAAAAATCAGCGCAAGACGACCCCGCGAACGATAAACTCGCGAAGAAGAAATCGAAACACAGACGCACGAGCTCATTGCCCACGAAAGAATACTTAGCAACGCTGGGCTTTGGAGGCGTGGGTCTGGATGAGGCGTTCGATTTAGGTGGGAATCGAACGCAACGTTTGAAGGAAGCGGAACAGCGGGAACTAGAGCGCGAGAGGGCGCGGCGGGAAACCGAGGGCGTCGGTAACGTGCAAGGGGCACCAGGAAACGCGTCACATCCTGGCAACTCAAACCCTAACCCTCAAAACCCGGATCGTATCACCGGCAAAACCCCAGTGGCCCACCGTCTGGATCGCATTTTGAGCAACACCGGGAGCAAAACGCCGGGTGGAAAAAACCCGGGGCAGCACCACCGCCGGGGAAGTGCCGGAACAACTTTATCAGGTGCCGCCAACGCATTATCGGCGGCGAACGAATTAAAAAAGATGGGAAAACGAACCACGAGTTTCGGAGACGTGATCGAAGGCAGTGGTGAGCCCGTGCCGATATCTGACCGGCAAACCGGCACACACCACGCCTCGCGACTCACGGGTGACGTGAAAGGGAAGAACCTACTGCCCATCGACGACATCGCGCATGGCAGTTCGTCGCCGTTGCTCGCGTCCGACGTCAAGCGAGTGCTGGAACACGTCGCGGACGCACATAGGAACCGCCACAGAAGGCGGGAGTCCACGGAAAGCGGGAGTGTCGGGTCCTCGCCGAGCCACTCACGTTCGCACTCGTTCAGGGATCTATCGACGGTAGGGGATTTATCAAACGCGGGGACTAGTGGGACGTCGGAAACCAACTCCCCCGAGAAGGATTACAATGAGAATTTCCGACGCCAGCGATCTGCTGATCACTCAAAAAAACCGTCAGTCGAAGACGCGGATTACTTCGACGGGTGGGTGGATAGTGAGGATGACGACCAACCCGACGTCGCCATCGACCATGACTGGTGGTCCGGGCTGAACATCGACGACGAGAGTGAGGATGAGTTTGACGGCGGCGACAGGAATTCGAAAAATGCGAAAGACCGGTTCGAGGCTTATTACGTCCACCCCGCGACGGAGGATTACGAGGGATCAAGGCACGGGGCACGTGAGTCTCAAATCCGATCCTCGAAAATCCCCGATTCAACATATTCATCCTACGACCAGGCCACTGCGTTCCACCCCCCCGACGCCATGGACGCGATGGAGAAGGGAGAACAGCTGGGTTCGCCGACTGACGCGACTACTGCATCCGCGGCTAAGGGCGCGGCGCGAGCGGCGCGGATGGTTGAGATGCCCGTGCCCGACGTCAACGCCCGGCGCACCGTAAACACGTACGACCCAGAATCACAAAGGCTAGTGTCAGTGTGGGCAGCAAACTACACGGTTTTGATGACTGACTTGGTCCCCGTGCGCCAACCCGACGGGAGCGAAAAATTTCCCACCGAAGCCGTCGAAGCGATGTTCGCGAACTTGTTTCCCGATGAATTTAGAGGGATCATTCCTGTGTTTGACCACAGACCGGTTGACCGGTTGTTAGACCAAAGAGACGAGCTTCTGAATACTCTCAATAAGCTAGTCGAGAAACAGCGACGGAGCTATCAAACTACTTACACCAAGAGGGATTGGCGAGTCATGACTGGTGTCGATGCCGCTAAATTGGATTTGGAACAGTGCGAAAAGGCTATCGTTTTAGCTCGTGAAGCTATTTTATCCGGAGACCCAGGTCCGTCCTGTTTCGCTGTTTTTGCTACTCAGAAAGCGGCTGCAGAGGCTGCCCAATGTCTGCTGCACAGCGGAAGCCGACGGAACTTCCGGGTTCAACCCGCTCCTGGGCCGGATAACGTCAACTGGCAGACGTTGCTGTACCGACGCGAACAAAGCTTGCGAAGAATCGTCCTAATCACGCCATTAATTCTGTTTATTTTACTATTCCCTTCTGGGATTTTCACGGTGGGCATCGCGAGCGCGTGCGTTGGAGAACGCCCTGGCTCATTGGACTGGTACTGCTCCGAGGAAGCGGAGGGATTCAACATTTTTGTGAGTGGTTTATTACCGCCTGTTTTGTTAACCCTGTGGGAAGTGTTCGTCGTGTCTTTCTTCCTGATGTATTGCGTACAGGCGCAAAACGTACATTCCAGTTGCTCGAGTACGGACCGAAGATTTTTGCGTTATTACTTTGTATGGGGCTTTGTTAACGTTCTTTTAGGCGGCATTACCGGTGGTGCGTTAACAAGCTTCGCACAGCAAGCGTTGGGGCAAGACAACACCACGTACAGCATTCAAAAACACCTAGGCAGAGTACTGCCCATCAGCAGTAACTTTTTCCTAGTGTTTGTGTTTTTCCGAAGCGTCTACTTGCCCATACAGCGGTTGATTTTGCCGCACCCCGGAATAATCTGCTGGGCCGTGCGGAGGTACCTTTGTATCTTCGGCTGCGCGGTGACGCACCGAGACCGAACGGTTAAATATTCGCCCAGAGGCATCCGAATGGGTCGCGAGGTTGGCGTCTTCTTAATGGTCTGTATGTTAGGCCTGACCTTCTGTCTCACCGCCCCGATGATCGCCCCCGCGTGTTTACTATTCTTCGTCGCCAACTTCGTCGTCTGGCGGTACCACACTTTGTACGTGTACGAACGCGGGTGGGAAAGCAACGGAAGCATGTGGTTCACGGTGGTGGAGCTGGTGGTGTGGAGCCTGTTGGTGGCGCAATCGTTCACGTCATGCGTTTTATTCAGTAAACAAGCGTACTTGGAGGGAATCGTGCTGTACGTCACCGTGCCGTACTACCTGTACAAGTACATCGTCTCTGTCAAGGCTGAGTTTGGATCTGGAAACTCCTGGAGCGTCCCCTTGGGCGAAGCCGCGAAAGCGCCGCCCGCTGACTTCTCTGCAGAAATTTACACCCATCCCTCGCTGCGACCAGCGGCGATGGGGTGGCACCCGGACGTGGGGAAGGTGTGGAGGGGGTACCCGGGAGTCGCGGTGAAGCACACGGTGTAGAGAGGTATTTTTATGAAAAGTCAAGTTTTTTCAAGTCTTTCCTTTCATTCAAGTGGTCTTCTCAACAACCCATGTCTTTTCTTCGCTCGCCTATGCCGACGTAGCCGCGGATTGTGAAGGGCTCGGGCTCTTGCTTGATTTCTGGTTCTTGCTTTACCTCGGGTGAACCCTCCTTCTCGCGCTTGATCCGCTTCGAACTCGGTGGATCCGCGCGTGCCGCTTTGCACGCTGTGCACTTCTTTTTCACCTTGCCGCGAGGGCAAGGGTTGCACGCCACGCACATATGTTCCCGCTTGCCGTGCGGACAGGGGGTGCAGTCCGTGCACTTGTTTTTCAGCTTGCCGTGCGGGCAAGGTTTGCAGTCCGCGCAGTTATTTCTCAGCCTGCCGTGATGACAGGGGTCGCACTGCACGCAGCTAGATTTCTGCCTTCCGTGCGGGCAACGCTTGTGTCCTCCCATTCTGAGCGCGCGACGATACCCCGCGCACACGCTTCTGCACGCACCGGAAAGTCGTGGTCGGTGTCGTTGCTTTTTGGTTTCCCCAGAACAGCATTTTCAAGTCAACGTTTTCTCGTTCAAGAAAAGACGTTGGTGCCTATTTCCCGATTTGGCGCACTAGGTTCCTCCTCCGTCCTTCAGAGGCGTGTGCGCGTGACACGTGCGGTCGCGGGTTTCGCGATTCACGCGATGGCGTCACGTTCGCCGTCCGTGGCCGGCGCGGAGGCGGTCGCCGAGCCCCCGCCCGAAGCAGAGGCGAGCACGGTGCCTGTTGATGAAAATGCGTCCAAACCACAGAGGGTGGATTTCTCGGGCCACCGAGCGTGGTTGCCAAGGGCGGACACGAGGTTATCACGCGTGCTGGGCACGGCTCTCAGGGATGCCGGGTTCGCCGTGTACGGCACACGCGCCGGGGGGGAGGAGCTTCCTTTCGCTACGGAAACGTTCGTCGCATCCACGGAGTTGCACAATCCATCGCACGAATTGACTCGGCGTTCGCAAATACGCAAATCTCATTTGGTGGTTGTTCATCTTCCGGGCGACGCGGGTGAGATCCGCGCGTTAGCGAACACTATGACAGACGCGTTTCACGAGGATGGTAAGGTAAGGTCGCTCATCGTGGTGTCGCCACCTAGTAGCTGCGTGGCAGGGGTTGGGGTTGGTTCGGGTGAAAGGAACGAGAATGATTCCTTGAATGATGCATCATCGATCTCAACAAAAAAAGGTAAACAACGTCAATCAGCGGAAAGAACCGCGCTTCGGCTCTCACGACCAGGCATTTTAGAAGTAACAATCATCCGCCATGGCATTCTGTACGGCGAAGGCGAGTTCGCCGACGGGTTTCTTTCTGTGTTCAAAAAGGCGTGGGAAGGTGAGCCGGTTCCTGTGTTTGGAACCGGTTTGAATCAATTGAAAACCACGCACGCACATCAATTGGCGGAAGCGGTGCTTAGGGTATCAGCAAGAGTGTTTTTTACACAAGAAGTCTCGATTCAAGGGACGGAGTCATCAGGTGTACCTCGTGTCGTCAGCGTGTGCGACACCGAACCCAGAACGCAAATCGAAATCGCCGCGTCTATCGCGAAGAAATTCAAAGTTCCCCTGCGGCGGTTCCACCCGTCGCGCGCGTTTGTTTGGGACTGCAACGATGCTAGGGTAACTACACAACCCCACTTCACTCGTTTTATTCCTGGATTGAACACCCTTGAGGATTGTAAAAATGGCGTGGAGTCCTTGCTGTTGCGGTTCGAGGATGACGAGGAGGTTGAGAGGGCGCGAGTTGAGGCGCTGGAAAAGGCGAACGCGAGTGGTTTCGCGAATTCAGAGTTGGGCGGCTCGATGAGAGGTACCGGAAGGAAGCAAGGAGGTACACTGAATACTAATACGGGAAGTACCTTGAGTGCGACCACTGGTCGCATGGGTAGCAACAAACACGTGACCAACGAATCATCTGATCCCGCAATCGCCGAGGTTAGTAAAACCTTCGCATCATCCGTTGCGTCGTACCTCGAGCATTTCCCCGACGCTGCTCGATCCGAAACGCCGACGGGTGATTTTTTCACATCCGGGTTCGGTTCCTTTCTGTTCCAAAACGTGCACCGAGGGGGGATGGGTGAACCCGTGGAGCTGTGGGAGGAGCTGACGAGTGAGAATGACGAGAAATATGTCGATACCGAACGAAAATCTGAAGCTGAAGCTCCGGAAGGAACACCTGTTGAGGACGAGGCGACTGAAGAAAATACGGAAGAGGAGACCCTCTGGGAGCTCGCGCCTATCAAAGTCGGCGGTTCCCCGGCGATTTTCAATGCCTTCCTCTCCGAAAATGGTTTAGAACCAGTGCGGTGTGTTATGCACGCCCCGCCGTTGTCGCGGGTCGATGCTTTAGCAGTTTCTTTGTCCGACAAGTACAAAACGCAACTGTTGACTCCGCAGAGTTTGGTTCGAAAGTTTCTGCCAAAATGCGATCGCGAGTTTCGGGAAAAGTGCGGCGATCCCAGTCTCGCCGAGGAGACGGATGAGGGTGAGCAAACCGAGAAAGAAAAAACGGACCAGGAAGAGGGTGCGGCACCGGAACAACTTACCGAACCTGAAGACCCTGAAGTAGTAGCTCAAAATCTCGCAGCCGCTGAGCTCAAGGCTGATGCCGACGCGTTGGTTTTGCTCGAGGGGCTCGACACGGCGACGAAAACAGAACTTCTCGGTCACGCGCTTTCCACGCCAGAGGTTGAAAAGTTTGGGTACGTGTTGAGTAACTTCAATTATGGGTTGATTCCGGATGTGGACGTGTGTCATTCCTTGTTTACACATGTACCAGACCGACCTTTACTGCGACTCAAGGAAGGGTGGGATAAGCCTCCAGAAGTTGAAGGGGACGGCGGCGACGGCGAGACCGCCGCGGACGCTGGAGATGATGGAGACGCCGCGCCGGTGGAACCTCCCGAGCCCCCCGAGTACCCAGAGGAGACAGAAGACGAGGCTGAGCTACGACGAGTGATGCACTCATACAAAGCCCCGAATTTAGTCCTACGCCTCACATTCAACGACGGCGGTGTATACACAAAGCAGTTCAAAAAGAGCGACCCCGAGGGTTACGCGAAGTTTGTGGAGTGGGCCACGGCGGAGGATGCGGCGTTGGACGCGTACGAGCAAGCCGTGGAGGCGCGCGAGGAAGCGGAAAAAACAAAAAAACAAGAACGCGCTGAGAAAATCAAAGCCGCCAAGGAGAGTGGCGAGGAGTATCAGGAGGATCCGGAAGACCCTGCGAATGCGCCTGAGCCCGAGGTAGAGCCCGTGGAGACAGACGAAGTGTCCAAGTGGCTTCACCTTGAGAAGAAAATCAAGCGCGTCAATATCGAAGCGTCGAATTCTGACTCCGTTCGAGTTCGCGAGTGCTCGAAAGCCTTTGGAAACCGCGCTCGAAACTTTTCCGGGTTCAATGTTGACCCTTGCGACGACCCTTTTGATCGGAACTCGTTGGAACTTGCGATGGATTTCAACGCGAAACAGAAAGAACTCGAGGAGCAGCGCGCTGAACGGAATGAACGCGCCGCTGTATTAGTAAACAGACGGAACAAAGAACTCGAACTGCGCGAGACGGAACAGTTGCACCAGCGGAGCGCTTCGTTGCGGCGGTACTTGGCGGAAAACGTCATGCCGGTCGTGACGGATGCGATCGTCACTCTATCTAGACTTCGACCTTCCGACCCTGTTGAATCCTTAGGCGAATACCTCTTACGATTAGACAAGAAGAACGAAGAGGAATACGAAGCATCGCGATTGGCGGAGGAAGTCATGGAGCGAGCGTTACTGGAAGAGATGAAAATTAAAGAAAAGCACGAGAAACTCGCAATGTCGCGTTTGAAGGCAAAGGAAGCGCAGGCACGGATCAAACCAAGAAGTGTGGTCCGGAAATCGCCTGTCATGCCGTCGGTAAGGCGGACGGTAAGTGCAGCAGGGGTGCAGAAATCAACTTCGTTCAAGGGTAATATACATGCGGAAGAGTAGGGGATAGGACAATATGTGTATCAAAAAGAAAATCACCGCCTGCCTAATAGTCTCATAATTTCAAGTTGTCCATTCCAACTTTCGCCAGGTACTTCTCGTGCGCTGTCTTCTGCGCTCCGTGAACCTTGGCGAGTTTCTTCCGCTGCGCCTTTGCCATTTCCGTTCCGTCGGTGGTTTTCAAAGGGATACCCTCGGAGTCGAACTCGGAATACAGAAATTGGTACTCGCCGATTTTGAACATTTCGCTCGGATCTATTTTCGCTGCGGCATCTTTTTCCGCCGACTTTCGCGCCGCCTCTTCCTTCTTTTTACGCGTCTCCTCCTCCTTCTTCGCCTTCGCCTCCAGTTCCCTTTTCTGCTCCTTCTTCAGCTCCTCCGGGTCAGACATCTTCCACAAGGCTCCGCCATCCCTATCGTCAAGCTTCACGCCAATCGCGGGCAAGCCTTCATCACGTAACCTATCGCACGCGCGCATCAGCTCGTTGACGTCCGCCCCCGATTTCGCCAACAATCTCATCTCGTCCCTGAACTTGACGATTAAATCAAGCGCGGGGGCCAGGGTTTCCTCGGAGGAATTGCCGCCCGGTTTCTTCGACTTGTCCGCATCCGCGCCGATCTCGCCGAAACCCACTTTGGATGACGTTTCAGCGACGCCCAAACAGTATAGAATGGTGGTGATGAACCGCGCGGCGGAATCAATCAACATAGGCCTCACTTCTTTCTGATCCACCTTTTGCAAATACACGTTCACCGCGCCAATCAGTTCCTTCAGCGCTTTAATCACAGCAGGGGTGTTGATGTTATCTAACATGGCTTTGTGCACGGAATCGCGCGCGGTGTCAATTGCGGCGGATAACGTTCGTTCGTGCTCCCCCCAGGTCTGCTCCTGGTCCACGGAATACCCCCCCGGCGTGTTCCGCATAACCCCCTTCACACTATGAAAAAACTCAACAAAAACCTTTTCGATCGCCACGGCGTGTTCCATTTGCTTGAACCCGGTGACTTTTTCGTTCTCGGCAACTGGAGTCAAGTCCATGGGGTCAGACCATTGGTGCAGCAAAAAAAGAAAACGCACCTGCCGGGCAGAGTACATCTCCAACGTAGACCCAATCGTGATAAAGTTCTTCAAACTCTTGCTCATCTTGAGCCCGTCGATGTGCAGATGCCCGGTGTGAATAAACGTGTTGACCCACTGCTCGCAGTCAAAAAACGCCTCGCTCTGCGCTAACTGGTTCTCGTGGTGCGGGAAGTTCAAGTCGATGCCGCCGCCGTTGATATCCACGGTCTCGCCTAGCACGTCGCTACACATTGCGCTGCACTCGATGTGCCATCCCGGTCGTCCCATGCCCCACGGCGAGTTCCAACTAGGTTCACCCGGCTTACTTTTCTTCCAAAGCACGAAGTCGTTCTCCGCTTTCTTCTCGCTTGCGTCGCCAACCAACGCGCCCTCCCCGTCCATCGCCAGCTCCACGTTTTCTAAAGCGGACTTGTTCAGCTTGGCATACTTATGGTTTGTCGATGACTCGAACGAGGGGACGTCGAAGTACACGCTGCCGTTGCTTGCGTACGCGTACCCGCGTTCAATGATCTGCTCAATGTACGTCACGATCTTGTCGGTGTACTCGCTCACGCGCGTTAGAATGTCGGGTTTCATAACCCCCATCAACCGCATGTCCTCCATGAACTCGGCTTCGAACTTGTGCGCTAATTGCAAATACGCGTCTTGGATGCTCCATGATTTAGATAAGGGATGTGAATCGTCACCGTTAGAAACCAGACTCGGATCGGCGGCTCGAATAGCGTCGGCTAATTCTCCGGTCAATCGTTCCTGTTCGCCGAGGTTTTTCTCACCGCTCTCGAGTAACTGTTTCAAAGCCTTTATTCCAGTTTGAACTGACCCGTTACCTTTCAATCCCTCACCTTCTGCTATCAAAAGCACCTCTTCCGACCTTCTCAAGTGCGCCCGCATGACAATCTTGTCATCGATGTCAGTCACGTTCATCACGAACCTCACGTCATACCGAAAGTATTCAGCCATGACTTTTCGCAGGACGTCGAAATTTACGTAATTCCGTGCGTGGCCCATGTGCGCGGAGTCGTACACAGTTGGGCCGCAGATGTACCACCCGACGCGGTTGCCTTCCAGGGGGACGAACGGGACCTTGGTTCTGGTAAACGTGTTCAATAGCTTAGGGCCGTCCCTTCGCGGACCGTCCGCCATCGCTTTCGTCGCCTGCTCGGGGCGCCACCAACTCGTGGGGGGGCAGCACGCGCATCCGGGGCCGAAGGGGGGGAACATGGGGGGGGCGGACATCTTCAAGGCGCTTTGAATATTTGAATACACGTATCACGTGCTGAAGCGAGCCAGAACACACAGAGACGTCTCAAGTCCGTGTTGCCCGCGCGGTGGTGAGTGGTGTCGGCGCAAACGCGATCCACATTTATCCCTAAACCTCGGAGTTCCGAGACTTTCGGCGGCGGCTGCTTTTCGGCACCTTGAATATTGTCTCGACGCACTCTGGGTGGCGCCGAGCTTCCATGATGGCGGCTTCCCCTGGCGCCGGGGCTGAGGCGGGGATTGTGCCGCCCGACCGCGCCTCTCTGGGCCAAGCGGTCGCGGCGCTGTACACCTCAACCGACCCCGCGGTGCGTTTACAGGCGGACGAATGGCTGCAATCGTTTCTGCGGTCCGACCACGCGTGGCCGCTTTCGATTCAGCTGTTGAGTAATGCGAGTGACCTAACTTCCATTGAAGCTCTGTTCTGCGCCAGAGCGCTGCACGTGCTGCTTCGCAAAAGCGTAGTGAAACCAGTCGCGACGCAAGCGAGCCACGCGGTTTTAGACCAGAACGACTGGGTGCAAATGCGCGATGCGTTGTTACAGTTGGCTTGGAACTTTTCAGTCAAAGTTGTTGGTGCTGGTTTCGGTGGAGGGAATAACACTACGATGAAAGCCCCCCCGAGGGCAGTTTTAACGCAAGTGTCACTCGCAATTTCAGTCTTGGCGTGTAAGATGACGACCTGGGACGCGGAGACGATCGTGGTGGACCTTGTTACTCACTTTTTGGGGACCAGAAACGGGAGCGGCGAGAAAACCAGCGCGCCTCCGTCTGCAAAAGAAATCGTAACGCGATTGGTGGATAACCGACCAGAATTGCTGAGTACTAGACCAGGATCCGACCAGACCGCATTTATCGAACAGTGTCTCACCACCGCAGGCGAGCAATGTTTAGTATCTATACTCACCGTGCTCCCCGAGGAAGTGCACAGCAAAGGGTTATCCATTCACCCGGCGCGGCGAGCGGCGGTCGCTGAAGGGATGAAGAAGGTTGCTACGAGTGTCGTGTTTCCGACGCTCGATGCTTTAGCCACGAAAGCGTTTGATGGTACTCCTACCGGAGACAACGCCAATTCGCATTACGCCCGTGCCTCCAGTCTAAACGCGTGCGCTTCGTGGTCACTTTTTGACGAAAACCAGGACGGATGCTGTCCATCCGCATCGCTTTCGTTCGCGGTGTTTACGTTGAGCAGCGACGAATTAAAATTTATGAATCAGCATTCAATCGTAGTGGACGCGGCTGTGAGTTTAGCCACCACATCATTAGTGGGGGCGGTGCACCGAGCCAAGCGAAGGCAAGCACTGGCAGAGGAGCTCGGAGTGCTGCGACAGAGATGCAGGGGGAGTACGGTTGGAGCACACCACGCTCAAAATACTAATACTCAAAATATGAATTTCGTTTTATCCGAACTGCGCTCCAGGTGTGCGCAGGTTTTGGCGAGCGTTGCGTGCCGGGCCGCAGACCCCCCCCCGTTGGTTGAAACGCCAGTAGATCCGTTCGGGGTGGGCAAGGACGCGTCACGCGACCGCACCTACGTCCCGTACAAGAATTTCGCAAAAATGAGAAAGGCAAAGAAGAGGAGCGACAAACGGGATGACCACGCGGCGGCTGCGGCGGGAACCAAACCGGCGCCGCTAGTGGGGTGCGATTTGGAAGTTCTGTGTTTTTGTTTGGATGCTTTGGCTGACGGTATGTGTGTGGTTTGTGATTCAGGAACGGGTTTCCCTAGCCCTGCATCCGCGCTAGAGCCCTGGGCATCGGTCGCCACGGCTATTGAGTCGTACCGAGCGTGCGGAGGCGTTCTTCCTCAAATACAACCTGAACTGGTAAACAGCGCTGCACGAGTTGCCGGCGTCGCCTCATCGGTGGTTCCGAAGTGGTTTCCCCCGGATGGAGAATCAGCGGCGAACGACGGCGGGCACTTCGGAGAACAACGCGTTGGCTTTGGAGGTGATGCTTTTGGAGAAGAAAGCTCAGAAAACGATGCAAACAGGGAAGACTTAGCCGAGGGTTTACGTGACGTCGCTAACGTAGTCGGTCCTGATGTGTTTCTGCAAATAGCTGGTAAGGAGTTTGAGTTGGCGTTACACTCGAACGATACCAAAAAAGTAGAAGGGTGGACGTTCGTTTTGTTCGCGTGTGCGCGGTTGGTCACGAAATCTCACTCGGAAAGCTCATCCGATACTCAACACAGCGTTACCCAAGTGGTACAATGCGCGAACGCGGTGATCCGTAACATGGGAAAAATATCACCGAGAGCCGTGGAGCTGAGTACCTGGATTTTGGGCGGTCTATCCAAAGCCATCTCCGGAAGTGACGGTTCAGATTCAGAACACGGTGTTCTGTTAAAAGCGCTTCAAAGCATTCTATTCGCGATGGCACAACCATCGCCCTCCATCGCACGGGGCGCGTGTGTCGCGTCGATGCGCGTAGTGGAGACTAACTGCGCTGCCGTGGCCGGTACCGATTTTCACGAAACCCGAAACAAATTGCTGGAAGCGTACCGCGTCGGTGTCGCGTCGCCGCCGCTCGAAAAGCTGCGCCGGGGGCAAGAGCCGGTGAGCACGATTTTAGCCCGGGGAATCTCAGCCGTGGCGTCTGCGATGGAACCCGCACACGATGCGGAGACTGCGGCGGCGACTTTAGCGGCGCCGGCGGCGGCGTCGGCGACGGCGGCGGCGACAGCGGTGACCCAAGCTTGTTCTATCGCGAGCGTCGCCAACAATGCGTCATCCCACGACGCCGCAGTATCATCCGCCCTGAACGCATCCCTTTCCCTGTACGTCGCTTTGGTGGAGACCAAGGTTGTGGCGGAGGCGCTGTTGGTCGCGTCGAGAAGGGCGAAACAGGTCTCTAACAATAGTAACGCACCTTGCGACGAGGTTCTTCGTTTGTCTGTGTTCCCTGCCGCCGTCGCCGCCGTGGAAGCGGCGCGACAAGCGCGTCCACTTTTTGCGCATGTAGGGTTTGGGTGTGATGCGGAAGAAGGGTCAGGGGCAGGGGGAGCAGTGTCATCATCACGCGTCCGACGTAAAACTTTTGGAAGCCTTCGAGGTACTCAAGATATCATAAGCGCAGCGGCTGATTTAGTGCGGAGCGTCGTGAAAGCGAGCGTCGATTGCGACGATTTCTCGTCCGACGTCAATTTCAAGAGCGCGATTCACCTCGCAACCGAGGCGTACCGTGCCGACCCTATGTACAACCACCCGGTGCTTTCCGCGCTGGTAGACGGGTGTCACGCGAAGAGTGGGAGTGAGAAATTCTTAGTGTTGTCAAATGCAGCCGGAGTGGTGTTGACTGCCGCGTTGAACGATGAAGCGAGTCTCGTTGGCGAGAAGAATCGCGCCGCTGTTTTTGCATTAGCACAAGCCGCGATCCGAGCGGGGTTTCCCAGTTTAAGCACTCCTTCCAGTCAAACCCACACGTTATTCACACTAATAGCCCAAGTCGCCGTGCGATCGTTACTGGAACCAACTTCCGGTGAAGCCGCGCTCGTGACATTACAATTTGCGGGGGATGTTGCGTGTTCGGCGTCCATGCTGTGCCCCGAACAATTCGCCCCCGGACGCACGTATGAGCAAGCTGTGAGCGCTACCGCGGTGCACCCTGGTATGGGCAGGTTAGCCTCGGCGATGAGCGGCTCCAGTCAAAAGGGAGGGTACCTTCCGAAATGGGCAGTAGGCGGATCTAGTTTAGCAGTCGCGACGACAGCCGCGCAGGCTTTGACGGTTGCGTCTGGCGATGAATCTGGTATTGGTATCGGTCCGTCTATCGTCCGCGGCATGCTTCAGTGCGCGTGCGGTGTGATGCCCCCGGGGCTGGTGACCGACATAAGCGCGGCGCTCTTTTTAATCTGGTCAGCTTGTGGGGATGCGGTGTTTGGAAGCTGGCTAGTGGAAGCGCTCGGTCCCGACCGAAACGGGTTTCCCCGGAAAACAACCACGATTGAGCAGAAGACGTTTTTTGTAAACGAACTTTTGGGTTTGCCGGATGAGGCGGTTCCGGTTGGGGAGCGAGAAGCAATTGTGAAGATGGATTTGAGGCGGTTCAAACGCGTGGTCAAGGCGTTCTGCGGGGGAAAGAAAGTGGGAAAGTGAAGTGGGGAAGCAAAACGTAGTGAATAGCAGTATTAACGCTCAGTAGTCGATAGTCGTATCGTATCAGAACACTCATTATACAACACACGGCTCTCGAAGTGTTTAGCTATTCATCGCGCGCTGAGCTTTGCACGCCGCGCAATTGCGTTTTATCCTGTCGTGAGGGCAACCGTTGCAAACCGTGCAGTCGCCTTTCACCTTGCCGTGAGGGCTGGGGTTGCACACCGCGCAGTTTTGTTTCAGCTTGCCATGTGGGCATTGGTTGCACACCGCGCAGCTGTGTTTCTCCTTCCCGTGCGCGCACCGTTTTCTCAGGCCTATGGCGCGCCACTTAAGACTCCTCCACTGAACCCTGCGGCGGCTCTCACGTCATCGCCAACCGCGTCGCGGGTTGTGAGGCCTGCCGGGGAAATGCGGAAATCAGATATTAATATTTTCCCGAAACCCCGGGATGAGAAGAACGACACGTCATTCCTGGTCGCGCCTCGAGACGGCACGAGCATGCACGTGACGTTCGTCCGTGCTTCACGTGCGCTCGTTCCCGGCGTATCCGCGGCGCACCCGACTCGCGCGCTGGCGATTTCTCGCGGTTCCGTCGTTACCCGTGCCACGACACCCGTGCCACGTCACCGCGTTTTGCGCCTCGGCGTGCGTCGCGCTTTGGCGTTCACCGCCGCCGCTGCGCTCGCGGTGACCCTCGCCCCCAGACCAGGCCTCGCGTCGTCGTTACCTTTCGTTTCGGCCGGCACCGGGTCCGACCCGAGCGGCTGCGCCCCAGTCGCAAGTGACTATAGTCCCGTCAGAACGTTTGCTACCAAATCAGATCCAGGAGACATGGACAGCACTTTAGCGCAGTACCCCGGCACGGCGTTGACGCGCATGGAGAACGCCCGGTCCCGAGCCGCCAGCTTGACCGAGCAAGAGCTCTCAACGGACTGGGAAACAGTTCGTGGCAAACTCTTATGGGCCGCGGGTTTAAGGGACTTAAAAGACGTCCCCCCCGGCCAGGGCAACACCGGCCACTGCTTCAACGATTTCAATCACGTCGACGCGACGACCATGGTGCTCGATGTGAGCGATAACGAAAACAGGGGGCAAGTATCCGGCATTGCGTTCGGGAACAGGTTAGGACCTGGAATCAGGGTGGCGAGTGACCCCGTGTTGGGACCAGGCGGTACGTGGTGCACTTGCGCGCAAGGCGGCGCATCCGAGCCGCCCGCCGACGTCGCGCATGTACAGTTTCAATCCAAGATCGCGTGGAAGTTGGTGTGGGTTCCTGGGAAAGATACCTCCTTTTCTCGGTTCATTTTAGTGGACGATGAAGGCGTGGAGCTGGCGAGTGGCGTGCCCACTGGTAACGTGCCAAACGCAAGAGAAAGGGAGTACAACTTCCAGATGCTCAAGGGAGGGAGGTACGCCAAGGCGGCGGAGGCGAGGGCGTAGGAGGGGATGGTACCTAGAAGAGATTTTCAACAGACTAACAGTACATGCAGACTACAGAGCATCACTTTCAAGCAAGCATCGCTACTCTACTTCGTACTGCTTGTGCCCATCCTTGCTCGCGCAGCACCACACGTCGGGCGGCACGACTTTCTTGGCGTTTAGGTACAACGCCGCCCACCCTTTGTGGCCTTTTTTGTGTTTCATAAACGGCACCACTGTTGTCAGGTGTATGACTTTACTTGACCTGACTTGCGCGATTTGCGCGGCGACTTGATCTGGAGCGTATCCACCTTCTGCTGACACTTCCGCGGTTCGTTTCGCAATGGAAACGTCACTCGCAATGCCCAGCCACCCGCATTTTTCGGTTCCGCTTGAATCAGCGCCCGTGCCGGGACCTGTGGTGCAACGTCTAACGTCGGACGGGAACGGAACGGAGTCATTGGAGTCACTCGAATCCTCCACCTCCACCACCGCAACACTCTCCCTGACCTCAACCGGCAACTCAGGGTGACTCAAGAACGAAAACTCTCTTAATTCCGACATCTTCGTTGACCGCTCCACCGCCAACACGTGATCCAGGGGACAAATGAAGGGAAGTGCGAATTGCGACCCGGGAAATCGGCCAAAGTGCGCGAACCATACGCGGTCCAGGCCGCACAGAATAGGCGCGGCGATGACAATACGATTCAATTTAGTTGCGATGGCGACTGCTACGCTTAACTGCTGTAACTGAAACTCGATTAACTTCGCATGAGCTTGCACCAGCGGGTCGGTGATACTCTCGATCGCCGGGAACGTGTCGTCCTTAGTTTTTGGCCAACTTCGTTCCTTGAACAGCTGTAAGTCAACATCGTGTGGAATCCGTGGGTCATAGGAAAGAAAGCCAGCATAGGGTTCATTTGTGTCTTGATTGACCGGGAAGAACCGGTCAACATCCTCGCCTCTCCAAACATTAGCTTCCCGCATGCGGTGCCTCTTACCAGGCGTACCGCCGTACTGAAACGTGTTGTGAACAGCGTACGGGGATAGGTTTTCGCTACTATGAGTTCTTTGGACGTGAAACACGTGCCCGTTCGCAAATTGCGCGGCAGGCAACGTGCCTATTGTGATTTTATCGTTGTTACCCCTGTACAGGCCGGATCCGAGTGGGTCTGATTTTCCAGCGCACGAATTTCCTTCCCTCACCAAGTCATTAAACGCGTTTTGGTCCCACACGTCGTCATCCTTTTCTATTTTCTCGACCCACGTCTTCGTCAACTCCTTTGACCCGTCAGTGCCCCGGAACCACATCATACCGATGTTTCCAGCGGCGTGGCAGAAGTGGAACTCGAGGCCCTCTTGGTTGTTTTGAGGGTTATTTTCCTTATTGTCAGATGACTCGAGACCAGCAGATATCGATTGCAGATACTTTTTCTGTTCGGGCGAAATGTTGATTTCTGATTTTAGCTGATCCGTCGAAACCAGCATGTCCGCGTTTGGGTACCGTTTGAAGAACGGAACCGGGTCCCGTAACCAAGCCGTGTCGATGTCGGAAATCAACACATCGATCCCAGTCTTAGTAAAGTCCCGAATCAGCCGAATCTTATCCCTCCCCATCTTGTGGAAGTTTTTCGATCCCCATCCGAAATCCTTTTCGATTTTGGACTTTTCGATCGTTTTACTGCCCATCAACCAGGTTGGGATTTGCTCATCGTTCAAATACTTGTACAAAGCGTCATCCATCGCGCCTACCATGTAATTCGTTAACCCTATTTCTTTAAGGTTCGCGACCCAAGAAGCGGCGAAGTCCCTGTAGTGGTCGTTGGCCCAGGTGACTACTACGCAGTTTGACGTGCCGGCGACTCGCTTGACGAAGTTAATGTCAATACCGGTGGAAAGCATTTCATCAGATGATGACGATGAAGCATCTTCTGCGGTTAGGTCCTTCGGTTGTGACGGAGTGTCACTACTCGTGTCTGCTGCTGTACTGTCTGTACTACTACCTGCGCCTGTTGCGTCTCCTTCTGCTGCCTCAACTGCAACTGCGCCCCCGCCGTCGTCGTCCGCGAGCCCGGGTTTCGGCGTCGCCACGATCGATTCGCCCGTCGTAGAGATCGGCACCTCTGATCGCAACGCCCGTCTTCCAACCCTTGAGTTATAACTCAAGGGTTCACCGCACACGCCGGTGAAGGAGAGGCACACCAGGAGAAGTACCGTGACGAACGACCATCCCGAGGCCGGTCGATACGGACCCATCGTCACTGCTAAGTGCGCCTCTCAAGAGAGAAACGCGATGGTGAGATTCTTCGACTCGGAAAGTCTTCCGAGAAGACAGCAGCTTTTGTCAATCTTCGACGCCGCATCTCCCCTTCCTTTCTTTTCTCTTCGGCACCCGTGCCGAATTGTGTTGTGGATCAGATCTCGCGTCGCAGATTATGCACGATGAGATATATGTACGTAGTCTGATGAAAACGTAAAGTCTGCGTCGAAACTTTTCATGGCGGCTGGCTTTCCGTTCGTAGGGTTTGGACCGCAAACGCCCCCTGCTGAGATCCATAACGGCACCACGCACGACCACTTGCTTGGTATCACCGCGCGCCGCTCCACGTTCACACGCCTCTCGCGTCACTCCACGGGTTCCGTGTAGCACCGAACGCGGTGGTTCAACGCGCCTTCAACTTCGCGCGTTCACGGAGGTGCCGTTGAATCTCGCGACGCGTTTCCGACAGTCTTGTCAAGATGATGAGCTCGACGCGCCGCCATGGTTCGCGCGTTCGTGTTCTTCTCGCCCTGTTGGTCCTCTGTTGCGTCTCGTCAACCCTGGCGTCGGAAGACCTGCCGTTGTTCGACATCACAACCGAAGACCCGATTGATCATCTCTGGGAAATCGCAGCTGATGGGGATGGGTACGCCAGCCAGTACGAGTTAGGGACCCTGTTCCAATCCATTCAGAACAAAGTGTTAGCTGCGGCGAACACGGCATCCGCGGCGGCGGACCCGCACGCGGGGCACGCGCACGCTCAAGACGACGCCGCAGACGATATTGACGTATCCGAAGCGACGCATATGATGAGCGTCCAACAAATCATAGCGCACTACGGCACCGTGGACGGGGGGTACATGAATTCAACGCAGTTCCAAAACGCGTGCCCCGCGTTGCTGTTGTGCGCCGCAGAGGCGAGCTGCGAGTTCGAGCACGTCGAAGCGGAGGATGACGAGGGAGACGACGTCAGCACCAAGCACCTAGGTTTGAAACTCGGTCTACTCGCCGGTATCTTCTTCCTCGCGCTGTTTGGAGGCCTCGCTCCATTGGGCATTCGAAACTTTGTGCAAATAGAAGGCGTTTTGGGATTAGTAAACTGCTTCTCAGGGGGCGTGTTTATGTGCGCCGGGTTGACGCACATCCTTCCCCACGTCGTGGAGTACGGCGCGAGCGTGGATGGTTATGGAGAATACCCGCTTCCGTACGCGCTTGTTATGTTGGGGTACATGAGCGTGTTTCTTGTCGAAAGGGTCGTGTTTCACATCCACAAGCACGCGGAGGAGCACGATCACGAGGGAGGACACGGACACGGACACGGGGGACACGGGGAGCGCGATGAGCACAAGGCTCATGGTCATGGTCATGGACACGGGCATGGAAATGATCACAAAGTCCTCGATGAGTCTCCTCCAGGTAGCTCCGATGAATCCCCTACGTCTTCTCCCAAGAAGCACCTCCACGCGCATGGAACCGATCCGTCATCCATGGACAACTTACTATTCGAAAACTCCCAAAAGAACAAGAAAAATAAAGCCGCTTTGTACAACTCCATCAGCGTGTTGATTGCTATAAGTCTGCATGCAGTTCTCGCTGGGATCTCACTGGGAATGCAGAGTGAAAGCAGCCGGGTTATCGCAGTCGCTGTCGCAATTTGCAGTCACAAAGCCCCGGCGGCGTTTAGCGTGGGCAGTAAATTCATGAGATCAGGGCTGCCGACGCCGCACGTGATTGGACTAGTAATAGCGTTCACGTTAGTGACTCCCTTTGGAATTGTGGTTGGAATCCTCGCCGGCGCCGCGTCGCCTATCGCGAAACTAGTCCTGGACGGCCTCGCCGCCGGCACGTTCATCTACATCGGCGCCACCGAGATTTCAACGGACGAGTTTGAAATGACCGCGCGCGCGTGCGACAAGCTGCACGTGATTTCCGGGAGCGCGAAGGGATTGGAAAAAGACACGGAACAGAACGCGGGCGTACACACGCACCTGGACCACGAGCCCCCGTCGCAGTCCGCGCGTCTGTTGGCCTTCTCCGCATACGGCGCGGGGGTTTTCTTGATCCTCATGGCCAACTTGGCGCCGCACGCGGATTAAAGAGAGATTGTTGTACGGAGTCGGGACTTGTAATAAATCAGTAAAAGTGTCAAAAAGTGAAATCGATGACAAGAGCAATGTGTGCTCATCCTGATCGCTCGGCACCCTGCCGCCTATCATGAATCATCGGGTTATAGGTCATAGGTTCAAGCGCACGGCGGTGCCTTGGCGATCAAGTGATGGCTTTTTCGGCGATGCAGGTGTCGTGTCTTACCCCCGAGCTTTGTGGAGGCACAAACGGGAGGTCACACCCGGGGCGCGGTGCGGGATCGACGACGCGCGGCGCGACAGGGCCGATGACACGCTTTTCGACGTCGGCGCCGTGCAGAATCGCGAAGCGTTGTGTTGGCGGCGGACACACTCTCGTGACCGGTCCCATCGCGATCACCGCCGGCGCCGTGCAGCTACACACACCCTGCACAAACATACACAGAACGACGATAAAAACCACCGCGCACGGCACCGACGCGTTCGTGATGGTCACTGACGATGGTTCAGATGAAAAGTTCCATTGCGAAGGTGATGGCGAAAAAGAAATCGAATCCGTCGTCCCCCCGCGCGCGATTGACGCGAACGATATCAACTACAAGATGATGGCTGTGAGTGTGGGCGTGGGGCTGTGTGTGAGGTTCTTGTTGCCAATACCGGATAGCTTGACCCCACAAGCTTGGAATCTGTTTGCAATATTCACGAGCACTGTTACTGGGTTGGTTGTAAAGCCAGCCCCAGTAGGCGCGTGGGCGTTCATGTCACTCACGTTTACGGTGGTCACGAAGACGTTAACGTTTCAACAGGGATTAGCCGCCCTGACCAACGAAGTCATCTGGCTCATCGTCGTCGCCACGTTCTTCGCGCGTGCTTTTATTAAAACCGGGTTTGGAGACCGCCTAGGGTTGTTGTTCGTCAAGGCGTTTGGCACGACGACGTTGAAGCTGGCGTATGGGTTGCAGACCGCTGAGGCGGTGTTGAGTCCCGCGATGCCGAGTACTACTGCCAGAGCAGCTGGTGTCTTTATACCCGTGATAAATGCTTTGGATAAACGGACACGGAAGTACTTAATCGGGCAACAGTTACAGGGGGGGAACGTGACTTCCTGTTTATTAGTCTCTGCCGCCGCTCAGAACTTTCTGTGCATGCAAATCGCAACCGGCATGGGAATTATTTTCGGAAATCCGTTTATGGACTGGCTCGTCGCGTCTTCGGTACCGTCGATTTTATCGATTATAGTCACGCCTCTGTTGGTCTATATAATAGACCCTCCCGAACTCAAGGAGACTCCGGAGGCGCCTATTGCCGCGGCTAAAGCTTTAAAGGAATTGGGCCCGATGCGCGGCGCCGAGGCGAAGATGTGTTTTGGACTTGGCATAACGGTTTCGCTGTGGGTTCTTGGGTCAACGTTGGGCGTCTCCGCTGCCGTCGCCGCGATGATCGGTGTGTCAATTCTGATCTGCCTCGGCGTCTTAACCTGGAACGACGCCCTGGAGCAGAAAGGCGCGTGGGACACGTTGCTGTGGTTTTCCATTCTTATTAGTATGTCAGGGCAACTCAACGCGCTGGGCGTGGTGGGGTACTTTTCTGGGCTCGTGTCAACTGCATTGGCCGCCGCGAACATGTCCTGGATGCAGTCCTTCGCGTGCCTGCACTTCGGGTACTTCATCATGCACTACTTCTTCGCATCGCAATCGGCGCACGTGGGGGCGCTGTACCCTGCATTCCTTTCGATGCTCATTGCGTCAGGCACGCCGATTAAACTCGCGGCGCTAACCTTAGCCTTCAACACCAACTTGTTCGGCGGCCTCACTCACTACGCCTCCGGGCAGTCCGCCGTTTATTTCGGCTCAGGGAACATCGACCTGCCAACGCTGTGGAAACAAGGCGCATACATGTCCGTCGTGAATAT
>MDSY01062682.1_pt1 | contig 33772 bp, 33 predicted proteins | sample 811131 | NCBI WGS metagenome assembly MDSY01 (sample SAMN05326643, study PRJNA326480) | marine metagenome | isolation source: seawater | place: Atlantic Ocean: South West | collected 2010 | reverse complement strand
GAAATTTCACTAGTACATTAAAAAATAAATTAGATGGCATTGCCACCGGTGCGCAGGTAAATCCAGCAGTAGGTGACGGAGGATTAACCGAAAGAAATTTCACTGATACATTAAAAAATAAATTAGACGGCATTGCCGCTGGTGCGCAGGTAAATCCAGCTGTCGGTAACGGAGGATTAACCGAAAGAAATTTCACTAGTACATTAAAAAATAAATTAGATGGCATTGCCACTGGTGCGCAGGTAAATCCAGTAGTAGGTGACGGAGGATTAACCGAAAGAAATTTCACTAGTACATTAAAAAATAAATTAGACGGCATTGCCACCGGTGCCAATGTTGGTATAACAAGTGTTTATGAAGACTCAGGTCCCCAGTTGAGTGCAAATTTAGATGTAAATGGAAAAGATATTGTAACAACAGAAGTAAACGGGGATATAAAAATAACACCAAATGGAGGTAATGTAGTTTTACATGGTTTAAGATGGCCTACAACAGATGGTGGTAATGGCGATGTTTTAAAAACAGATGCATCTGGTAATTTATCATGGACGGCACAATCTAGCGGCGGAGGTGGTAGCGGCATAGAACACTTACATGAAGATAGTACCCCTCAGTTAGGTGCAAATTTAGATGTAAATGGAAAAGTTATTACCAGTGCTAGTAATGGAAATATATCACTGTTACCCGATGGAAGTGGTAATATATTATTACATGGTTTAAAATGGCCTTCATCAGATGGTGGTAATGGCGATGTTTTAAAAACAGACGGTAGTAATAATTTATCATGGACGTCACAATCTGGTGGCGGTGGCGGAGGAACTACATACAATTTAGCAACCGGAACCGCAGCCGGTGCTGGCACTAATGGTTTAACACAGGTAGACTTTACACCAACTCTTGCTACTAAATTAAATGGTATAGAAGCCGGAGCAACAATAGGTAATGGACCGACTGGCGCACAGGGTCCTCAGGGCCCTCCCGGATCACTTACAAATGGATTTAGTGAAACAAATATTGAGTTAAGCGCGGGTAATACTAATTTGGACCCTGATGTAAGTTTAACTTTAGAAGCACGATATGGCCCTCAATATAATACTAAGACTGTAATAGATACCTCACAGTCTTATACACAGTTTGGTACTCATCTTGAAGCTGATAATACTGGATCTAATACAGCTTTACGAGGTTGTGGAGTTAGTGGAGATGGGAGTACATTTGCAATAGGGCAGATTTATGCTGATACTGATGGTCTAACTAATAACGGTAAAGTATATGTTTATAAATGGGATTCAAGTTCTGAAATATGGAATGAAATTTGGACAGATGTTGGTGATGCCTCACCGTCAGGTGGCAACACTGCTATGGGAAAGAATATACGTTTTAGTACAGATGGTAAAGTTATTTCTATTGCGGATTTGTATTATAACCATAACAGAGGGCGTGCGCGCGTATTTGACTGGAATGATGATACATCCGAGTATGTGGTTCGTGCAGACCCAAATCAGCTGTTATATGGGGTGACCGATGGCGAACAGACTGGTAACTATTCTTCGATAGATATTACTCCAGATGGAAATATTATTGTAATAGGTAGTTATTGGTGGGAAGATACCAGCGTGAACCCAATCCCTCATGATTCGGGGAGGGTCCGTGTATTCCAATGGAGTGGCACTGAATGGACACAGTTAGGAGATGACTCAGATATGGAGGGAGTACACACTGGCTATGCCGGTGATAATTTTGGCTGGGGTGTCTCTATAAGTAGTGATGGAACAAGATTGGCTGCAGGAGCGCCCAACGCCACTTATCCAGGCTCCCAAGATTGGTATAAAGGTAGAGTGAAAACGTATAATTATAATGGAACTAATTGGGTTCTAGGTCAAACTTTAGAACCTGCAGACCTTATTAATAGATCCATGTTTGGTTACTGCGTATCATTAAGTGGGGATGGTAAAATATTAGCTGTAGGGGCCATTGGCTTGCCTCAGGGGCAAAGCAGCGGCAACGATGGTGTAGTACGCATTTATGAATGGATTGCGACGGGATGGTCTCAGAAAGGAACAGAAATTTCGACGGCTGCCGTTGGTGATGCCGAACAATTTGGTACTGACGTAAAACTTAATCTCGATGGAAGCGTTGTTTGTATTGGAGCCATCCTCGCCGATCCCAACGGTGTGACTAATGCCGGTGCTGTTGAGGTATGGTCATGGGATGGCACAGATTGGGCAAAGGTTAGTCGCTTAGAATCAGATATTGCGGGTCACAAACTTGGACTTCAGGTAGATATTTCTGATATAGGCGATTTTATCATTGCATGTGGTGAAGACGGAGGAGGCTCAGCACCGGGAGGGCGTGCCACTGTATATTCTATCCCAACGAAATCCGTTAATTACGGTAATATTACAGAAACCCTTAATAAAGGGTTGACATTAAAAGCGGGAGGTACAGTTACAGACCCCAGGTTAAGTATAAACATGATTCCTGGGAATCCAATTTATGAAACAACTACCCCACAGATTACTGTATTAGACCCTGACGTAGCTTTTACAGCTGATGCCCGCGATCCAATATATGGAGAATTTCAAGATGACGAAATTGGCGGCGCGCAGATTACTTATTCTATGGACCGTGAGTTAGATATTAACGGAGACGGTACAATAATGTGTGTAGGATCCATAAAACACGACAGCTATCGCGGGCATGTCCGTGTCTTTGAGTGGAATGGCACACAATGGGACCAGCTTGGTACTGATATAGACGGGGAGTCTACTGGTGATAAATGTGGTATATGTTCAATCAGTGAAGATGGTAAAACAGTAGTAGTTGGGGCGCCGACGGCGATCTCAAACGCGGGTCAAGTAAGAGTTTTTAAATATGAAAACGGTCAATGGGACCGGATTGGATCTAAAATAGAGACTTTATCAGGTTTGCTTGGAGCTTCTGTGGATATAAATAAGGATGGTACGGCAATTGTAGCGGGCATCCCGTGGTGCTCTCCACCTACCGGAGGTGGCGGTTGTATGAGAGTTTATGATCTTACAGACGGAGATTGGGTGCAGAGGGGTAATGATTGGGATATGATAGGCGGTGGCACAGCCGGCAGTGGCGCCTGGTTTGCAAATTCTGTTGCTATGAATGGAGACGGCAGTATCGTAGCAGGAACGGAATATGGTAACAACCGTGATCCTGTCACCGACCCTTATGGAGTAAAGGTTTATGAATACGCAAATGGATTATGGGGTCAACTCGGTAATGACGTGCCTGTCGACTTTGCTGAATGTCAACAGGTAAGTCTCAGTCATGACGGTACGGTAGTTGCATATGGGAGTGGATACGAGAAGAGCGCCGCTGGCACGAGTTCGCACCATACCGGGGCTGTTTATACTGCTAAATACACCAATGGACAATGGAATAGAACAGCTAAAATACTTGGCGCTCAGGCAAGTATTTATATGTGTAAATGTGATTTAAACGCCGCCGGAGATGTTTTAGCGATCGGTAGCTACTTAGATGAAATATCGGGTACTAATAACGGAGTTACACGTTTGTATTGGTGGAACGGCGCGGCGTGGGATATAATAGGTACTGAAATTGAAGGTCTAGCAACATCGGATCATAGCGGTAGTGCCGTAGCTCTCAATTACACAGGAGACGTTCTTGCTATAGGTGCATACGGCGCAGACAATGGAACAATTGATCGGGGTCATGTTCGTACATTTATTGGTCAGACAAAACAGATAGATGGAACTCCTGTAACAACCCAGACTGGTAGCACATCAGCTGAGATGTCTCTAAAAGCTGGGGGTACATCTGCAAATCCCGACTTAAGTATAACTATGAAACCCGGTGGTCCAATTTATGAAGACCAGACAACTATCCCACAGATTACTGTATTAGACACTGACGTAGCTTTTACAGCTGATGCCCGCGATATATTATATGGAGAATTTCAAAATGACAAAATTGCTGGGAGTGAAACTTCTGGGAAAGGAAAAATGTTAGATTTGAACGGAGACGGTACAATAATGTGTGTAGGATCCGTAAGACACGACAGTTATCGCGGGCATGTTCGTGTCTTTAAATGGAATGGCACTGCATGGGACCAGCTTGGTCTTGATATAGATGGTGAGAATGTCGATGATTACTGTGGTAGATGCGCTCTCAGTGAAGACGGTAAGACATTGGTAGTTGGGGCGTATAATTGGGGCCCGCCTTCGGATCAGGGTCAGGGTCAAGTAAGAGTCTTTAAATATAATGACGCTACATCTTTATGGGATCAGCTTGGTTCTAACATTGAGCCCTCGCACATAGTGGGCGATCACGATTATTTTGGAAGATGTGTAGATATAAGTACTGATGGCACAGCAATAGTGGCTGGGGCATACTACTGGGACTCTCCCTCTGGCGGCAACGACCAGGGATGTTTAAGAGTTTATGATTATACAAACGGAAATTGGGTTCAGAGGGGTAATGATGCGGATATGGCTGGGGACAGTAATAGTTATTGGCTTGGAGTTGATTGTGCTATGAGTGCAAATGGCAATATTGTAGCTGGGGCTTTTTATGACGCGGGCAACAACACCGGCGGCCCAGCCACAGGCGCTGGCGGGGTAAAGGTTTATGAATACGCAAATGAATCATGGGGGCAACTCGGTAGTAATATATATGTAGACCACACGGCCGATTGTTCGACTGTGAGTCTCAGTCATGACGGTACAATAGTTGCATATGGGAGTGGATACGGCGGCACGGCGAGCGGTGTTGTTTATACTGCTAAATACACCAATGGACAATGGAATAGAACAGGTAAAATACTTGGCACTCAGGCGAGTATAAACATGCATATATGTTATTTAAATGCCGCTGGTAATGTTTTAGCGATCGGTAGCCACCAAGATGAAATATCGAGCGGTGCTAATAATAACGGAGTTACACGTTTGTATTCGTGGAACGGCGCTAACTATGATGAGCTCAATCCCTGGGCGGCGTGGGATATAATAGGTACTCCAATTGAAGGTCTAGCAGTATCGGATTATAGTGGTGGTGGTGTAGCTCTCAATTATATAGGAGATGTTCTTGCTATAGGTGCACACGGTGCAGACGATACAACAACTGATCAGGGTCATGTTCGTACATTTATTGGTCAGACAAAACAGATAGATGGAACTCCTGTAACAACCCAGGTTCAAACCGGTACCTTGTCAAGTGAGATGTCTCTAAAATCCAATAATGTTATAAACATGATTTCAGGGAGTAGCGTTGATATTACAGGAAATTTAATTGTATCTGGAACCGCAACCAGTAGCGCCGGGTTGTTAACAAGTGACCGTAGACTTAAGCACAATGAAGAAAATATATCTGACTCTTTAGAAATCATAAGAAAACTTAAACCTCAAACTTATCAAAAAACCAGCGAACTAAAAGAAGAAGTTTTCATAGGAGAACTCGAAGATGGTACATTTAGATTTGAAGCGGGGTTAATAGCTCAAGACATACTAAGTATACCCACTCTCTCTAAATATGTATCCGGAGGGGATTACGGTAAAACAACAGCTCCATATGCTCTAGATTATAATAGTATATTTACTTACAATGTTTCTGCAACAAAAGAATTAGACACCATAGTTACCAATTTACTTACCAAGATAGCTACATTAGAGGCAAGAATAACTGAATTGGAAAATAAATAAATTAAATTAAATGTAAAATAATTACAAAAAAATACTAAATGTAAATAAATTACAAAAAACTACATAAAAGTAAATTATAATAATATTATAATGACTGATAAAGGCTATTATGCAGTTTTTCCTGAAATACAAATTATATCACAAAGCGATGATAAAACAAAAACATACGTAGACAATCTCAAGTTGATGGCTGCTCACACTTTATACGATAGACACGGACAAAAAATAAAACTCACTGATAAATTATCAAAAGAATTAAATGTACCGGAGCCTCCAGTTGGTTGGGCTGCATCTGAAAAATATGATGGAATTAGATGTTTCTGGGATGGAGAAAAGTTTATATCGCGAGGTTCAGGATTAGGAAAACCAAAAGTTTTTACATATGTTCCAGATTTTTTTACAATGGCCTTCCCACCGGGTGTTGCTTTAGATGGTGAATTATGGATTGGACGCGGAGAATTTCAAAAGACAAGTAGACTATCAACTCTTAAACCAGGTAAAACATACACATCCGATGAGATAGATGATATGTGGACTACCGTTAAATTCAAGGTATTTGATATTCCATCTGAAACATTGCCATTCGAAGATCGTATGCAAAAACTTGGTGAAGTTATTAAAATCTGTGAAATGTCCTGGAAAGAAGATTACCCAGATATGAACTTTCCTATTGAAATAACAGAACAGGTAAAAATCGAGTCTGAAGAACACCTAAACAAAATTTACAATGAATTAACTTCAGCTGGTGCAGAAGGTGTCATGCTTAGAGCTCCAGGTTCTCCATACGAAACTAGAAGGAGTAAATATCTTCTAAAGTATAAGAAACAACAAGACGCAGAATGTATTGTATTGGAATACATTATGGGTGATGGTAGACTTAAAGGACTTCTTGGTTCAATAAAGGGAGAAATTATAATAGATGGGAAAAGAACAGGTGTAATCACTAATGTAGGAACTGGATTTTCCGATTTGCAAAGAGAAAACTACCTAAAAGAAGACTCTCCTGAATATATCCCAATCGGTTCAATTGTTTCTTTCAGTTTTATGGAAATGACTAAAGATGGAATTCCAAGACATCCAGTTTACAGGGGTATTCGAGATGACATACATATTTAATACATTCACATTAAATTATTTTTTTAAATAAAGTATAATATTATATGATATTTGATAACGAAGATTGTTACAATTACATTATTATAAATGAAACTGATAATCCTGTTATTCCATCTTCGGATGTTACAATTATACTTATGATGGAAGGTTCAGATAGATTTAAATACGACCCTTTTATATTGTCATTAAGTAAAAAAACCATAATTCAATACAACAAGGGATATAAAAATTGTGTTAAAGATGAAGAAGTTACTGCTACTACATCAGATATTACACATTCTTATTTCACGGCGTTTTATTACGCAAAAGATTATAATAATGTAATAATCTTAGAAGAGGATGCTGAAGTGTATAGTAAAGATTTAAATGAATACAAATTAGTCAATAACTTTTTAGAAAACGAAGACTTTGATGTATTTACATTTGGATCTTCTGGGGTATTTAGAAGTTTTAAACCTAAACTTTATAATAACAATATCTATAAATTAACTGGGTATACTTTTGCTCAATCTCAACTTTTCTCAAAAAAAGCAAGACAAAAGCTTTACAAAACTATTAAAGAAAATAAATATCAAGGTGATATAGACGTAGATTATATTGAAAAATTAGAAAAATTATATAGTTATAAAAATCCATTGATAGTTCAATTATTTCCTGATACAGAAAATAAATCTAACTGGGGCAAGGGAAATAGTTTTGGTAAAGTCGTAGGTTATATATCTACACAACCAATGAAAGTATTTTTATTAATGACTAAATTAGACAAAGAGACATCTGGTTGGAAACATATATACAGATATAATCACTATAAATTATACATAGATTATCTTGTTGGGTTTTTAGGAATATACAGTCTATATAAGATGGCTAATTGGGTATACCCTAAACTGAAAATGAAAATGAAAAAATTAAAATTTAAAAATAAAATTTACAGAAAATAAACCATATTAAAATAAAAAATATAAGATAATAATAACTAATAAATATGGAATTATTACAGGATGAGACTTATAGACAAGTATACCTGAGTTATGAAAAACTTGTTAAGAATTCTTTAGCTAGAAATGAAAATTATGATATGAAAAAATTCATAGGAGGTCTTCCTGTAACATTAGAAAAACAAGACATGTCTACTTTAATGACTAAACTACCAAATGGAAAAAGTCAATACACTGTAACTCAGAAGGTAGACGGTACTAGAATGTTAATGTACATAACTACTGTACCAGGTGTTAAAAATGGTAGGATGATATATTTTATAGACAGAAATGCAAATATATATAGAGTTAGAAATTCATCTCAAGATAGTTTAGATCCTATAGACTTTAGAGAGATGTTAATAGATGGAGAAGTTGTCTTTTTTGATTCTGACGACAATTCTCATTCAGTTTTAGAAATTAATAGAGTAAAAGGTGTATCATTTATGGCTTTTGATATACTTTACGGACCAAATAACATTGATGTAAATACTGAAGGGGAAAGAGTAATAGGGCAAGATTCTTCTATGATTGTCCCAGAAGATGGGAAACTTAGAACTCAACCATGGCCATATATAAATAGGTATGATATACTTTATAAATTGATAATGCCTGGAGAATTTAATAAATTCGATCCTCTGTTAGTATCTTCTTTTAGGAATAAAAAATGGTTTAATGTAGAAATTAAACCAATTTATTTCTTAGACGCTCTTAAAGATTATCAATATTTGTATACATCATCTTATACAGGAGAACTACAAAAGTTTCTAATTAAACATCGTAAACGGTTTTACGATATGGTAAATAAGACATATGAAAAACCAACATCGATGTTTACAAACAAAAAAATTAAACTAGATGGGCTAATATTTACAGCATCAGATACTCTTTATAACATTGGATCTTGGAATCGATTAGATACTACTCAGTTTAAATGGAAACCAAATGACGAACAAAGTGTTGATCTAATGGTTGTAAAAACTAATAATGGAAATATAATTAAATTCTCAGATCGCGATGGTAGTGTTAAAGCTTGGACTAAGAAAATTGGAGAATCCTATAGAAATGTTACAGTTGATGTACCAGAATTTGTTAATAGCAATACAATAGTGGAATTTCAAGTAATTTCCAGGAATAATTTTAAGTTTAAAAATATTAGAAAAGATAAAAGTCATCCCAATACATTAAAAACTGTTTTAAATGTAATAAGAAGTGTTGAAAATCCAGTGGATATAAATGATCTATATTATTTTTCGAACGTAGGGAAGGGTTCTACGAAAGAAGAGTTAATTAAATTATTGTCTTATTCTTCAAGGGCTAATCTTCTTAGATGTATATCAACATCAAATAAAGCTCAAATTTTAGAAAATGCTGACACTATAAATATACAAAAACAGCTTAATAAAATAGGTATAAAAGACATAGAAGTTGAATTTCGTCTTGGGAAAATAAGTAAAACGGGTTCGTTTAATCCCAATATAGACGAAAAAATGTATAATAGAACTATGAAGCTTATAGAAGAGTATGATATGAAAAAGACAATTGAATACTATGTAGATGCTTATTCTGACGAATTAGCCGGTATTAGAACTAGACACATTTATTCAAATGACTTTAAAAAATTTATACTATTAGAATCTATAATAAAAAAAAGGCTTAACGATATCAATATAGATATGTCAAAAATTTGGGATAGTGATATAAGAATTTCAACTTCTACAGAAACAAGAATAACAGATTATATTACATCTGGAAAATACAATTTAAAACAAAGAACATCATATTTAGATCCATCTGAAACATTTAGGGTAGATTTCACATTGATCTCAGATGGGAAATTAATAGATAGAAATTTTATAGAAAATGAGTTCCCTAATAGAAAAAGACAAATTGAAATTGAAATTTTAAAAAATAATATAAATATAAATGAATTATTTCTATTTATTACGGATTTAGTTAAGTCTTAAAATATTTTAAATTATCTGTTCCGTCATAACGTAAGAAACCATCTTTAAAAACCCAATCTAAATCAGAAACGAAATAATCCTTGGTTATTGGACTAAATTTAACAAGTAATATGTTCATTGTTTCATCGTATGTTTTCATATTAGTTGTTGGAGTTATTCTTTTTTGAATTGTTAATACCCTATTATCAACAACTCTACCTTGGTTATCTCTGTTTATAATTAATTTATAGTAATCTCCCTTTTTTATTCCCTTTGGTATATTTCTTTTTAAAAATGTATAACTTCTTAGGAAGTCTAAGTCTCTATTTTCTATTATTTCTTTAGATTCATATCCAAATTTAATAGTTTCGTTGTTTATATCAAGAATCTCTAATACAATTGAATCTTTATATTTATCTTCTTCGTTATATACAATAGTTTTATCATTGGATTTGAATATTAACTTATTATTTTCATTAGAATTTATTATTTCATAAGATCCAGATATTATATTATCATATTGATCTGGTATTATAAGTAATTCGTCTATAACAGAAGATAATATACCTAGTCTAAACAAATCAGATATTATCTTATTTCTATTTATAAAAGTTTTATAACGTATGTCTTCGTTATAATAAATTATATCCATTATTTCATATTGCTTTTTCTCTTCTATGTCATTATAACTCAAATATCCATCAAATATTATAGTATCCTTGAATGTTTCAGATATATCAGAGTTTAAAGATAATAAACTATCGGTAATATAGAAATTATTTTCAGGTGAAAGCATAAGATAAAATCTATTACCATCAGGACTAGCTTTTCTAACAGTAAAACGTTCTAATATTAACATTCTTATAGAGTTGTAAGTAAATGGAGTGGTTTTATAAAGACTTTTATGATTTATTTTAGATGTGAATAAAAGTAAATTTTCTTCTATGTTCTTTTCATTCATGATTGATATAGTTTTCTTTTCCAATTTTCCATTGTTATTTATTATCATGTTATTTAATTTTAGATTTTTATAGATACAAGATAACAATGATTCTCTACTGAACGAATTTAATCCTGGGAATACACGAGAATCTCTTTCAAAATCATTTCCACTTACTACTATTGTTTCCCCGTTATATTCAACTTTATATTTATTAGCCTTTTTTCCTCCACCCTCCTTAGCACCTAATTTTCCTATCACTTTTACTTCCCTAAATACTCCATTTATTTTAACATTAGCTATAGCCCCTGGTAAGTTACTACTCGGTATTACTATTCCGGAACCATAATCAATTTCATTACCTATATTATATCTAAGGGCTTCATCTTTATCTGGAAACCCAGTTCTAAGGTAATTTTTCATTTTCTCTGTAGATTTACTATCTTTTGTTTCACAACATGGATACCATAATTTATCATTTGGGTCAAAAACTCCTTCGGGTTTTAAATATTGATAATTGGGGTCTGGACATGTTCCAGACCAAGAATAAGGTTCAGGTCTCATAGATTCTGAAAAGTTTCTTGGATCATCCCCTGTTTTTCGCGTTCTTGTAAGTCTACATATTCTACCATTGGGTGCATAACCAGAAACTGTATTATATTCTTTTAATTGTTTATCTGGACCCGATAAGCTTGTTGTTACAAATAAATCAGTATATTCATCAAACATAGAATTTATTACAAATTCTAATTTGTTAAACAGGTCTGTTGTTATATCAGTATCACCGTTACCACACATACCATCGTTCTTCTGTTTTAAGGTGCATTTAGATATATTCATCATAACAGATCCATGTTTATTAATAACAGCCGTTAATTTAAGTCCATTTGATGGAACAACTACAATTTTTATATATTCTTTAGTCATTATATCATTTTTAGTTTCGCGAGGGGTATAATATTCCCAATCTATTATTTTAAGTCCTTTGTATAAAATAATAGGGGAACCATCTCTTGCTCTTTTTATTTTTGTATTAATAGGGTTTTCTATCAGTCTTCCATCGGTGTTATACGGACTGATAAACTTATTTAATTCTATAAAATTAACCTGTGTCTTTCCGGGGGTGATTTTTTTTATACTAAATTGTGCAGCAGCCGAATGAATATAGTTAGCACCATCTATCATTTTATATTCCTTTTCACCTGTTAATTCTTTAAAGGCATCATAATTAACTGCTCCGCTAGAATTAATTCTTTTGATTAATTCATTTATTAAATTTTGTTTTTTAACTGGATCTAATGTTATATTTATAATATTTATAAGACCGTTTTTGCTTATACGTATAGAAGTTTTTTGTTCATCTACTTCATGATATATAATCAAATTATTTAAGAATTGTGTTGTTGTTGTCTTGGGAGGTAATTTAGATGGTCCTCGTTTTTTAACCATCCCAATATATTCAACATATGTCATTTTATTTTTATGCGCTTCTATATCTATTTTACCATCTTTTATCTCTATTTTTGTATCCCCATCCAAATTAAAAAGATCGTAGATAATATCGTCATTAAGTTTTTCTTTTATAAAAGCTTCTTTAATTTCCGAGTAATCACCTGAATATTCGGGATCGTTTAATATATAATTACGGAAACCATCCAAAGTTAAAAATAAACTTTCATCTTTTGGTCTTTCACAATTATTTTCATGGTTAGATCCACTCATTTTTTGACATATTGAACAATATGTTCCATCGGGGATCGGTCCTATACCCGGTCTATTATAATTTTCTGTTATAGTTCCATCATCATAAACAACCTTTTTATATAAACTTAATTTATAAAAACCTTCATCTCCTTCATCTAACTGAAAATTATTTTTAAGAATATCTAAATCTATTATATCAGTAGGACCGTCTTTAAAATTTAACTTATTTATAAACATATTAACTGCATTTATTTTAACATTACTGTTCATGTAATTCCTATCTATATTAAATATTTAAATAAATAAATAAATTTAAAGTATGATATTATAATTATAATAATGTCTGCACTCATAGATAAATTTAATGATTTACTTAACGAATTTATTGATAAAATAATAACAAAATTTCCTAATGAATCACTTCTTAATTATAAAAAAGCTTTTGTGCTTGTAAAAATAGCATCTCCAGCATCTCCTGCAAATTTTTTTATGGCGGGGTGTGTAGACTATAAAAACGAAATTAAAAATAGAGATGAATTATTTTTTATCAATGATGAAAGTATAAAATCTAAGATTAGCAACTTTTCTAATGATATTGGAATAGCTAATCATTGGAAAGATTTAACAGATAATACTAAGACTGCTGTTTGGGACTACATTCAGTCTCTTTTTGTTTTGGGTGAAATCATAATTAAAAATGATTCTACAGAATTTGATAAGATTAGAAACTCTAATATAGAAAATTATTCTAAAGATATTTCTGATTTTCATAAACAAAAATTTTCAACAGAGTTTTTATCAAAATTAAATTCTTAATATACATTAAATATGACAACATATTGGTTTACTGATTTATGTGCATTATTTAATTCTATTTCTATAAATCCTTTCTATGGTACAGATAAGAATTATCAATATAATTCACTTACAAGGCTTATAATAGTAGTTACTATAATAGCAGCAATAAAATACCCAAAAGACCGCTTAAAGATAATATCTTCAGGTGCGTTTTCTTTATTATTATCTGTATGTGTTTATTTTATAACTTTAAATTCCGCATCTGCTGTAGAATCTAGGACTATACAAGATTTACCAACTGATTTTAGTAACATAGAAGATAGAGGTGGGTTGACAAATCAGGGTAAAAAACTCTTGGAAGATTATAATACAAATACTAAAAATTCATTATTAATAAATCATCAGACAAGGGATACAGATAATATAAAACACAGATTTATGCTAGATGGAGATAAATCGCCTAATAAAATTACAAACGAAGTTATAAACACGCCATATTCTGATCCTTTTGCAAAACAAATTATGACTGGAACACTCAAACAATTAAATACAGTGAATAAAAATTTATCACCCGTGTAATTTAAATTATTTTAAATAAAAATAAAATGTATTATTATATTAAACTTAATGAAATACATTAGCGATGTTAACAGGTTACATCCAATTGTAGAACATACTCCTATGAGGGATGTCAATATTAATTATTCAGGACTTGATTATTCACATATAAACTCACTTTCAAATAGAAATGCTATCCCAGTGGTTAGAAGAGTTGAACCTATTAATTCTCCGAATGTTGCAGATACGAGGGGTGTAAGTTCCGAGGTAGACGTTCCACAAAAACAGGGTCCCTTAGATTTTTCACTGAGAGATACTAATATGCTTTCTATGTATTCAGATATAACTTCTCCTAAAGTCGATACATTCACTTTAATTGAGGATAATCAAGATGATGATAATGATATAATATATTCTGCTGCACCCAAAATTGGAGGAGGAAAAAATAGTACCCCGTTTAGTACTCCATCTAGGGATATAACAATATTAGACGCTCCAACCAGGTCTGGAGATACACACCCATCTGTTCTACAAAATAGAAACGCTAGGATGAACAATGGAATAGGTAAAAATTAAATTAAATTAAATTAAATTAAATTAAAATATTATATACATATATTACTATATACATATATAATGTTTATGCAATCTAATTTAGGGTCTTATGAAGTAAGGAGAAATTCTCAAACAAACGAAGTTTCGATTGTTCCTATTAGTCAAGAGGAATATTATAATAGAACCAGGAACGTTTATTCTACAGAAGAATATGATGATTACATTCAAGATGTAATGGCTAACTTAACATATGAATATGACATTAATACCTTTTTCTCAGTACGGCGTATTATTAATGCAATAAATCGTAATATACTTCAAGAAGCCTCTGTAAAACCTAAAGTTTCTTTAGAAAATTTTGAAAAGTTAGAAAAATGTAATAAAGTAACAGACTGTGGTATATGTTTTGAAAACATGAAAGATAATATTAAACTAAATTGTGATCACATTTATTGTAATAGATGTATTAAGAAATGGCTAACGGAAAAATCTAATACATGCCCGACATGTAGAAAAGAGATTATTATTTAGACTTTATTTTTGTTTAATTAAATTAATTTAAATAAAAATGTATTATTATAATTAAATGGAACTGCAAACAGTAGTAATATTTATCGTGTCATTATCTTTTATTGGGATATATATCAATGTTTTTAAATCTCCGGTTTTAAAAGATCCTGAGCTTTTTAAACTTCCTAAAATGTTTAGATCTAATTTAATTGAAAAAGAACCCCTGGATCTTAATGAAATGTCAGCCGATGAGTTAGCCGCGCGAATAATCCAAGAAAAAGATGGTAATAATACCACATATAACTCGATTGGTAATGTAGTAAGTGAAAAAAGTGATTATATAAATGATGGACTAAGAGAAGGATTTATAACAACTGATATAGATTCTTCTAATTTATCGTCTGTTGGTACTAAAAGACCATATGCCTGGCACGGGGCTTCATCTCAGAGAGAATGGCCAGATAATAAAACGGTTAACGCAGGTCTTCCCTATAATGTATATCATCCATTAGAAGAAAATTCATTAATAAACATATCATCATCTGATATACAAAATAATGTAACTAAGATGGTTGGACCCCCTATAAAAAAGTCTGCAGGTGAGCAAACTGTTGGTGTTTTTATAGGAAAAAATAAGACTTATGGTGAATTAGAAAGTAAACAAAGTAATAAAGAAATTAAACAGGCTATAGCGATAGTTAGAAATGCGGTAGCTAATGAAGGTAAACAGCTTGTATCTATAGATCCTGTAGATAGAACAAAGACCTCTGAGAGATACGGAACTAAAAATAATAATTCTATAGCAAGATATACTGATATTAAAGTTAAACCAAATATAAATGTTTCTATGACAGAAAAAGACGTTGCTAATATAGTATCAAAGGATATACAGATAGATCCTATTAACGATTTAATAAAACAAAATTCAGAATTTATTAATAATAATAAAATCGAATAAATTAAATTAAATTAAATTAAATTAAATTAAAATATAACATAATAATAAATGGTTTATAGTGATATCCCAATAGAATGGCAACAATCTCTAGGATCTCTTGAAAAAAATTCAAAAAGAGAGTTACAAAATGCTGCTAAAAGTATAGATAATCATATTATAAGACGTGATAAACCTAAAAAGGTAATAACATTTGATGAGGTTGTGCAAAAAAATCGTACCTTAAACCCAGGTCCTTTAATAAAAAATCAGGTAAATAAAAACAGGGGATTTTATATAGATAAAACAGAAACTCCTGTAAATATGAAAATAAAAGACGAAGAAAGAATTATAGACATGAGTAGCACACCCGGGTTTACAATGGGTAGTCAATACATTCAATCACAAGATAGAGAATTTAATTATGTTAAACCTAAAAATAATATAATGAACACTCATAAAGACAAGAAAAAACCAGAAATTATAAATCAATTAAACGTTGTATCAAGAGTTGAGCCTAAAAAGATACTAATGAAAAATAACATGTATGACGCTGATAGAGAAATAACAAATTACACTCCCATACATACTATTGATCAGCCTATAATAAGGGTTTATAATACAGAGTGATTTAACTATATATAATTTTACATATTTCATTGAAATTATTTTTAATAGTCTGTTCAAAACTAGATCTCAATTTAATAAAACTTTTTTTATTATTTTCGTCTATAGAGTATTTTAAAGTTTCAAGTGATAGAAGCTTTACATCTAAAATTTCCAAATATTTTTTATCAACTGATGATAAATTTGATAAAAACTTTTTGGTACTGTTAAATCTGTCTCTGTATAAATTAGTAAAGGGAATTTTTACGATATACATATAATATTTATTTCCAGATGGGGTTTTTGAAATTATACAATTACAATTTCTTAAATATCTTTTAATATCTGTTATATCTCCAACAGAACCAAGAGTTTCCTCCCATGTTTCTCTAGATGCCGTGTTTTCTGGATCAGATCTATCTGATAATTCTACTCCACCACCAAAATTAGACCATCTATTATCCCTATCTTTACCTAAAAAAAAATAAGGAGTGTTGTCTAGAGACTTACAATAAAAAAGAATTCCCCCGCCATATCTGATATTATTTTCAAGCATTATTTATTATATTTAAAATTATTTTTAAACTGTTTAACTTAAAAATAATTAATATGTATTCTATATGAATGATATCGTTGCAAATAATAATATAAACGGGCCTATAGGAATTTTATTTTCACGTTCCCAAGAACATAAAAAAAATAATAAAGAAATGTATAACATGAGTGCACGAGTTCCTAATATTAAAATAGTAACAGAAGATTCTGTTAGACCTGTTGTAAAACTAGATAATAATATAAAGATCGATGATATCGATCTAGTTAAAGATAAAAGTAAGGATAATGATGCAACCTCTGTATCCTCTGGTAGTACAGTAGAGGCGACACCCATTGAAACAAAAAAACATAAACTTGGGAAAATTAAACCCGGTAGTATTAAATCTAAATCAGGTTCAAAGTTTAATGCAGATGATTATCAAAACTTTATAAATAATTCAAAAACAAAAGATCGTAAAAAAAATGACTCTGATGAAGAATCTGAAAGTGAAAGTGAAAGTGGTAGTGAAAGTGGTAGTGAAAGTGGTAGTGAAAGTGGTAGTGAAAGTTCTGATTATTCTGATTCATCATCGCAAAGTAGCGTAGGTAAGAAGACTAAAAACGTTAAACAGGAAAAGCAAAAAATTCTCATGCAACTGGTAGAACTAGAAAGAAGGGGGATTGAACTAACAAAAAAATATTCAATGTCTTCGAAATTAGAAGACTTGAAATTTGAATTGAAATTACATGTATCAAACGCCGAAAAAGAGGCGGGGGTTAAACTACAACAAAAAATTCTATTAGCAGCTGTTTATGGTTTAGAGATAGCAAATTCAAAATATGATCCAATTGGTGCTAAATTAGATGGCTGGTCAGAGTCTGTTATGGATAATATTGATGATTATACAGTTATTTTCGAGAAGTTGTATGATAAATATAAGAGTAGGGCAGATCTTCCACCTGAGCTACAATTATTAGTTACATTAGTGGGTGGTGCATTCATGTTTCACACAACTAAAACCATGTTTAGTTCTGCTTTACCAAGAGGATTAAATGATACTCAATCTGCTGAGATAATGAAAAATATTAGGGCTGCAGCGAGTAATGACCCCCCTCCACATGTATCCAATGTATCTACAAAAGAAATATCGGGACCGTCTTTAAATTTATCCAATGTTTTCCAAAAGGCTGATGATGTATCGTCTCTAGGGACAGTTGAAACATCAAGGGAGGTTACAATTAATCAAAAGGGTAAACGGGCTATAAATTTATAATTTTGTGATTTTTTTTTATAAAAAAATATTTATAATAAAATAAAATGAAAGAGGAGAATCTAAAGTTATTATTAGTGGTGGCAGCCTTAACAATTATTTATCTATTGACTAGACCCCCTGCCAAATGCGCGGTACCAGCTACACCCGCTTCGGTAGCTGAGACGAATATGACATTGAGTAAACTTAAGAATGCTTTAGGTGTCACGGGTGGGGTGCGAAGAATGCAGAAGAACGAGGACCCCGCCAGACCTCACATTCTCATTGGTATAAATGAAGCATGCCCTGGTGGATACAGCAAGGCTCCAGATGACTTTACTCTATCCAACGGCGGTTGCCACGTAACTTGTGGTGCTGGCGGTATATGTGGGGATCCCAAAACTGGTAATGACGCTAATGGAGTACCAGTTCCTCAGAAGTGCTGTTTAAAAAATTAATAATTTTTTAAATTAAAATAAATTAAAATAAAATAAAATAATTTGTATAATTAAACAAATGACATTATTTTATTCCGGTGTCCCAAATAGGAACAACAAAATATATTCCCATAATAATACAAACAATTCTATTAAAGATCAATCATCTTACAGTAGAATGTTAACATCTTCTACAAATTTCACAATCCCTGAATATAAAAAATACGGTGTCTCAAACAGAAGAAATCTAAATTCTCAAGAAACTATAACAACTGATAATTCTATTGATAATTCTACCCCTAACCCCACACCATCTATGAATACAATTATTCAATCTGATAATATATCAGAATATTTTAAAAAGCTTGTTGAAAAAACTACAATTAGACACCAGGTTTTAATAAATAAATTAGAGAAAATAGAAAATTTACTATTATTATTAATAATAATCTTAACTTTTATAGTTATGAAAATATTTAATTAAAAATAAACTATCTTAGAATTTAAATTATATAAAGTATATCTACTATTACTATAGAACGATTTTCTAAATTCTTCTATAGTTAGAGTTCCTCCGTAATCTTTTAAATTTAAAATACAGGGAGCCGGGGTTATATTAAAATCGCTTCCAAATAATCTCCTATAAAATTGTCCCAATAAAAAAGATTTGTTTTGAAATACTTTATCATTTAATGAATAAGATTTTGCACAATTAGGAGAACAAAAATTACCAAATAATTTATATCTATCTAATTTATTACAATAATCTATAGGTAGATAAAAGGGGTTACAATTAAAAAAATGATGACAATTATAACATTTTAAATCTTTTTTTACATTAGATTTATTATCTTTATTATATAATGTCAATTTTTTAGAATTATCTTTTTTAATATTGCAGTTATCTTCTTCATCGCTTGAAATAACTAATTTACATTCATCGTTTGTATTTTCTATAAAAAAATCAGATATATTAGTTTCAGAAGACTCTTTGTCATGAACTTCTATAACTATATTTCCGAATTTAAGATTATTTGTTTTGTAATTGTCTTTATTTATTTTTTCAACAGTATCTATAATAACCTTATTCTCAACTGTTTCTTCTATATGATTACTTTTAAACGGAGTTGACTCGTATTTTTTTTTCCTACCCCTTTTTTTAACAACTTGAATAGTTTCTGACATTTACAATATTATAAATATATTTAAAGGTTCTTTATATGTTTTAAAAATGTGGTTTTTATATGGCATCTCTACACTCTGGATTTTATCAGTTATTACACAAAAAATGTTTAATGAGTATATGTTTAATGTAAATAATAATAAGAGCCTAGATAATCATAATATGACTAATAATAAAGATGATGAATATACGCTATTGTGTTATGTTATTAATTACAAAGACGGGACGGATGAAGCCTTATCTGAATTAACGATGAAAGATGTCGAGGATAAAAATGAAGCTAATGAAATAGATTACATTATAATCAAATACATGTTCAATGGAAAGTTAATGAAATACGTTACAAGAAATGGAAATATTGAATTTCCTATCTATAATTTTAATGTACAGCCTGAATTTTATCCATATTTCCCGGATATCATGTTTCTTAACAACATAGATGTTACAGATTACATAAGACCCTATTTGGGACCATTATGTAATTTTTATTCCGATAGAGAAGAACCTATTATGTTAGAGGATACTCTCAGAGATCATCCAGATTTTGAAAAATTTAATTTCAAAGAGGGAACTTTTCAAATGATTTCTAATAAAACACCGGTAAAGGGGAGAAAGAGTATTATAAAGGAATTACCTTGTTCTCTCATATGGAAAAGACATGCGGCTGTAGAACCGAAAGATGAGGTGTACATTAACAATAATTTTAAAAATATTATTAATTAAAATTTAAACATCTAAACCAATATAAACGATTATGAAATATAATGTCAATATTATTATAATGTCTTCTAATAATACTGACATAGCATTTAAATTTAAAACTGTACAGACTAATGCAGTAAGAGTTTTATTCGAGTCTTTAAAAAATATATTATCGGATGTTAATTTTAAAGCAGACTCTACCGGTCTTAAATTAACTGCTGTAGATGGAACAACAACAGCAATAGTTAATCTTTTTTTACATGGGAATAAGTTTGAAGAATACATCTGTGAAGATTCAATTAATATAGGATTAAATCTAGCATCAGTATTTAAAATATTAAAAGGCATTAAAAATACAGATACCATTTCTTTTACCATTTTAAAGTCTGATTCTAATAACATGGTGATAACATCTCAAAACAGTGACAAGCGTGCTGTAATTAGAAGTAAAATTAAATTACTTGATATGGATGAAAAAATATATAATATACCAGATATCAATTTTGATTCTTATATTACAATGCCATCATCAGATTTTCAAACTTATATATCAGACCTTTCTAATATATCATCTACTATAGAAATAAAAACAAGCCCTGATAATATGACTATGACAGCCAAAGGAGATTTTGCAGAACAAAGTGTTACTATAAATGAAACTAATGATAAAAAATCAGATACTTCAAATGAAAACCGGGGTTTATATAATATTAAATATATTCAATTGTTTACCAAGTCTACTAACTTATGTGGAACAGTGGAAATTTATTTAAAAACTAATTACCCATTAACAATTCTATACAATGTAGCAAATTTAGGTATTCTTAAATACTGCCTTGCTCCAATTTCACCTTAGGTTTAGAATAACACCCACACACATTCTTTTTTATTTTATAGAACACTTTCATAGATAAATTTTTAATTTTTCTATATATTGTTCTATACAATTGAGTGTTTTTAAGTAATTCAAGGGCCATCTCTAATTGTTTTTCATCTATTTCTATGTTAAACTTCTTACTTAATAACTCATCTACACTAATAATTATTATGTTTTCTATAGAATCAGGTGTGAAATCTTTGAATAGTTTTTTATTTTTATGTAAAAATGTCATTAGATTTAAAATAAGAGGTAAATAATCTATTTTACCATCTTTAAGTTCTTCTTCAAATATATCAAGTAAACCATTCAATACTAATATATGAATAAGTTTAAGATAATATTCATTTTCTCTTAAATTTAAAACAATTTCCTTGAAAGTTTTCATTTAATAATATTATATATTATTAAATACAACTAAATGCGCGTTGATTATAAATTATTACATGGTATTGTTTTTTCATTCATAATAACAGCCTTTTTTGACCTTGCGTTAAATTTATTACCACCTGAATTGGGGGGTGCGACGAGTATTAGAGAATATTTTAATAATCATACAGTCTTGGCTGCAGCTCTTATAGCGGGTTTTGTAGGTGCTGCAACGTTTGTTGTTATATATGCTGCTTATTCTGGTGTTCCAAAATTTAATGCATATAATATGACAGTGATATTTTCTATAAGTGCTTTAATAGGAATTCCTATGAGGTATTCTGGGTTTTTCCCAATTCTAGATAAACATTATTACCAGGTGATACCAAGAATACAATCATATATCGCAGACGGGTTGTCGGGTATAATGGTGTCTATAGTATATTATTTAATATTAGGTGAAATTAAACCTGAACAGGCGTTTTTATATGCTTTACCGGTAGCTTTAGCATTTAAACCGCATCTTATAGGAATTAATATTTAAAATAAATTAATTTGTATATATTAAATGAGTAAATTATACGATTTTTTTAGTTCAACAAATTGCCGAGCGGTATTATTATTGTGTTTCATTTTACTAATCCATGCTTACATTAGGATAAGGGAATACACTAATGAATTAAATATGAAAAATGATGAAGATGGGTGGGATTAAATTTAAATAAAAATAAAATAATTATATATGTTAAATATTAAAATGAACACAGCACTATTACCAAAAGCTTCGATGCTTAATAGAGCCGTAGGTGCCGCTGCGGCTAAGAAGGCCGCCGCAAATAAATGGCTGGGGACAGAGATACCGGGGACCGAATATATATCTCCAAAAACCGGCCAAAGATATGTAGACACTAAGGGTTCTAGACTTATGATGTATTTCTACTATTTTATAGCGGCTATTCTTTTTATTCTTATTATGGGAATGGCTGTTGGTTTTATACCTCTTCCCTGGAAGTGGGGTGAAAGTAGAAAAGCTCCCAGTCCCATGAATAATATGAGAGTATCGAGAGTTCAACCTAGAAATATGCACAAGGAAGAAATGTTTACAAATAAACCAGGCTATGGTCAACACAGGTATTCAAGAAAACAATTAAGTAAAAACGGGTTTAATGATTATGGAGGGTATTATGGTATGCACCCTCGGGGATTTTCACAGGGTGAGAGTAGTTACCTTCATCCAATGTCTGATAACACTAAAATGAAAAAGGCGCAGAACTATATTAAACCCCCAGATAATAGCCCACTCAATGTTTTATCTGAAATAAATATGGATGATGATCCTGACTACGCAGACGAAGTTTATGAAGAAATGATGGAAAATTTAATGGCTAAGGAAAACAGAAGACAAACTAGACTATCTAAATCAGTTAAGAATGATATCAGTAATACAGGTCATACGGAACAGGTTAACGAATTAAACACGGCTGCTCATATATCAGCATCTAATGATTTTGAGTCTCCATTTGGTACCAATAATAATGGTAGAAATGTTAGAAGATACATTCAGCCTCTTGAAACAAGAGGTGTAACAGCGGATAGATTAAATTTCGCAAGTATCACGAAATAAATAATCTTTGAATGAATCATTATTGGACTTTTCACATGATTCTAAATTATTATATTCTATGTTAAATTTTTTAGATTTGTAAAATGATAGTCTTTTTTTATTCCAATTATTGAATATACTAATACTATCATTTATATCTATTACAATTGGGTTATTTTTATTTTTCTTTCTAAGTATTCTCCCAACTGCCTGTTCTATATTACATTTTGGGGACGCAAGAATTAATGTATCTAGATCTGGATTGTCGTACCCTTCAGATGCCATTTGATAAGTTGCGATAATAATATTACAATCATTAGAAGTCTTAAGTTCTTCTTTTTTCATCCCCCCATAATACAAACCAACCGAATGATCTTTAAGTAAAATTCTCAATTCATATTCTAATTTATCACAGTGTGCTTTTCTATCCGTTAATACAAGTATCTTTCTATCTTCATAGACTTTTTTCTTTATTAAATTTTTTATAAAAGAATCTCTCTTAGAATTTTCTGTTACATTTGTAATACTTGCAGCGCTATTAACCTTTCCGTTTGGTAAATATTTAATAGTATTGTCTTCATATTCATAAAAAGCGTGTATTTCTATGACAGGTTCTATGATAAGTAATTCAACATTTACCGCTATTTCACCTAGAAACCAATTTAATGTATGTTCTAGTTTATCAGATCTTTTAAGAGTTGCTGTAAGTCCTAAATTGTATTTTGAACCTATTTTATAAAACGCACTTGAGAATACTTTAGAACAATAATGATGTGTTTCATCATAAATAGCTAAGGAAAAATCATTAAAAAAATCTTCTGGATAATCTTTCATAGAAATGCTATGAATCATTGCAATACAAATGTCGGGTTTATTGTTTGCAGTTTTGGCCTGTATTATTCCAGGTTTTATTCCAAGAAATCTTATTATTTGTTCTTTCCATTGTTCTAATAAAGTTTCTTTATTTACAAGAATTATAGTTTTTACACCCAACAGTGACGCTATATAAAGAGCTGCAAAAGTTTTTCCCCAACCCGTATACAAACATGCTATACAAGATTCTTTTGAAATAAGTTCTTTGTGTATAGTATTTATCACATCTTTTTGATACTTTCGGGGGGTTCCATTTATTTTAATATCAGCAAATTTAATTTGATTTTCTATAAGTTCTCCGCCCGATGAGAAATACTTTGGTGTATATATGAAATCATCTTTTAATTTATAAAGCGAATAATTTATTTCTATAGGGGATCCAGGAATAAAAGGAACGACGGTGAGTTTTTTTTTCAGTAAATTGCATTGTGGATATTTCCTCCCTTTCATTATTATAATTAATTTTTCTAAACTTTAAATATATTCTATATACTAAACATGTTTAATCCTTCTTCAAGAGATATGAAGATATCTTTATATTCTGCATTAATAGGCAGTTTAATAAACATAATTTTATCCGCCTCTGTTATGCCATTTGCTACATCAGACCAAATGAGTCCACCTAACGGTGCAGAAAATTTATCTTATTTTTCTCAGATTATACATATGCTTGTTCAACATAATCAGGTAGTACTTATAAGTTCTTTAGTTATATTTATAATAGTGTATGTATCTACTAATATATCATTATCTATGAAAATATAATATTATAAACAATAATAATTTATAGATGTAATATAATACATAATATATTATTAATGAAATGTTATTGTAATGTTGATACATTTACTTATGAGACTCTAGAAAAAGATAACGAAAATGATACATACAATAAAGTTTTAATTTGTACATGCGGAACTTTTATTATAGATGGGAAAAAGAAAACCAGATGCGAATTTTACAATAAAAAGGTTTTAAAACCTGGAATAATATTTCCATGTAAACCCCCTAAAACAATTAATTACAATACAGACTATATAAATACCCTCCCCGAAAATGAAACGTGTAGAAAAGACATTAATTGGCGAATTCATTTAATTAAAATAGCTTTAAATTATCCAGATGATATTAACATATCTAACCACATATCTGTAATTAACTATAACTTAAGAAAACTTGAATATAAACCATTTTTTCCAAATAAAGAATGTATAGAAGATCTCATTAGCAGACTGGATTGTAAACCAGATGACATTAGACTTTCAAAAACAGATACTATTTATAAAACTAAAACTAAAACTAAAACTAAAACTAAAACTAAAACTAAAACTAAAACTAAAACTAAAACTAAAAACAATAACGGTATACAACATTTTTATTATAATGGACCCCGTGATAACATAAAATATGAAGACGAAGAAGATGAATATAGTGATAACTCGGATGAAAATGGTGAAACATTTGATGTAGATTGTTATGATTCTATGGATGATGTTGATTATTGTTTAGAAGAAGAGGCGTTCAGTGATTAAAATAAATACCATAACTTAATAATAAATGTTATCATCTATTTTAAATGAGGATACTAAAGAAGAGTTTAAAAGAGTTGTTGATATTACTATATTTCCCATAAAAATATATTCTATATTGTTACTGTTTTTTATTTTAGTAATTATATTTCAATTATATTTATTAATAAAAGTAAAAAATAATTAATTTAAAAAAATTATATATCTAATATAAATGTTAGCAGCAACCGACCAGGAGGTTCAATTTTTTAAAAATGATGTCATGGAATTTAGTAGTATTGAGAGACAAATAAAAGAATTGAAGGCTAAAATAAAACCTTTTCAAGATAAAATAAAAGAACTCAATAAATTGAAAGATAGTAAAAAGGATGAAGTTCTTAATTTCATGGAAGGTAATAAACTTGATGTGTGTAATACAGATGATGCGTCTTATGAAATGAAAGAAACTAAAAGCACTAAGACAGTAACGAAAGGTGATGCATACGATAGGATATATAAGTTTTTTGCAGACGATTTTGATAATATCAAAGACATGAGCTTAGAAGAAAAATCAAAATATCTACATGATTACATTTATATAAAAGGAAGGGAAACAACTACCGTGAAAACTCTAAAGGCTAAATAATGGTCTATCTTCAATATCCGATATTTCATCTGAACTGTAATACAAATCGTTCTCTTCCGGTTTGATTTTTGAAATTATTTTAATATAAGAATCAATACTAAAATTATATATCATCCCATTGTTATTTAACTTTAATAATAATATATCTCCATTGAATTTATCATCTGTAAATGGAAGAATATTTATATTTAAATTTATTTCATTTTTATTATATAAAACAACATACATATCATAAATATTATAGTCAGTATAATTATCAAACATGTCTAGACTAAATTTAGTCTTAGATAAATCAAATTTAATCTCATCTATTTCTCCATTTTCTTTTAAAAGAAGACCGGTCCTCATTATATAAAGAATGTATTTTATTATACGGGTTTTAACGTGTATAAATACATTCTTTGATAATAAAAAATTTACTTAAAAAAATATATTATATAAACTTATATTACCGGATGTCTATATATGAAAATAACAGGGACTGGAATAACAATATAAAAGAAAAAGTTAAAAATGCAGACAGTGAAGCTATATTTCATTTCTTCGAGGAATTAGATAAAAAATGGAATATAAATTCTTCAAACATGGGTGATATCATCAAGGGATGTTTTAATTCTTTAAATATGGATAAATTAGATACAATAGATATCGGTATATTGAAAATAGAGTTGGATAAAGCTATGTATGAAACAACTTTGGTTTTTACTAAATTTAAAAAATTGGTACCTGATTATGAACAATATTCTAACAGGTGGAATAAAATATACGAAGTTATTTTCTATGGAGAAAGACTCATCCGAGATGTGTACTTATTGCATAAAACTGGTCATCCAGAACATGATTCATTATCAAACGAAGACCCAGACATTCTATTTAAATACGCTAGATTTAAAGATGACTCTAAAAAGACAGCGTATCAATGCCTTCTATTATATATGATTGAACAGTTTGCAGAAGATGGGTTTGCAAAGTTTAATGGAAATCTATACAGACCACTAATAAAAAATGGTAATAATACTCATGCATGGGAAAAACTTTGCACTATTAAAGAGTATTTGTATCAAAAAACAGATCATAAGATAAATTTTAATCAATGGAAAAATGCAACATCAAACGCTGGAAATATAAACTCAGCTGAAAAATACTTTAATGAGTTTATGGGACCAGAACTACCAGAACTCAAAAAGGATAGACATCTTTTTGCATTCAAGAATGGTAATTACATCACCAAATATAATACGGCGCCGGAAGGAGAAATTCCTTATTACGAAGACGTCTTTGTTCCTTATGGACAAAAACATCCATACATAAATAATTTTTCAGTTGCTGCAAAATACCACAATCAGACCTTTAATAATTTTGATGACATCGGAGATTGGTTTAATATTATCGAGTATTGCCCAACTTTCAAGAGTCTCTTAGACTATCAAGAACTTCCTGAAGAAGTTCAACGGTGGCTTTGTGTTTTTATGGGTAGAAAGCTTTTTAAAATCGGAGATCAAGATAACTGGCAATGCCTATTGTATCTATTGGGTCAAGCTGGTACAGGTAAGAGTACAGTTCTTATGAAAATTTTACAAAAATGGTATGATGAGGAAGATGTAGGTATTATTTCAAATAACATTGATACTAAATTCGGTATCAAACCGCATGTAAATAAGTTCATGGTATTGGCACCTGAGATTTCAGAAAATTTCAAGATGGAACAAACTGACTGGCAGCTTCTCGTGGAAGGTGGAAGAAATACATATTCAGAAAAGTATAAAAATGATGAGACTATTGAGTGGACTCTACATATGACTATGGGCGGTAATAAAATCATGAGATATAAAAATAACTCGGAAAGTGTTTCTAGGAGAACGGTTGTAGTAAATTTTTGGAAAAAGGTTATAAAAACAGATACTGCCATAGATAAGAAATTGGCTAAGGAACTTCCCTGTATTATGAAATTGTGTGTTTCTGCTTATTATTGGGCTGTTAGAGAATATGGAATTAAGGGGATTTGGGATATACTCCCTAGATATTTCCATGAAAATAAAGAAGATATGGAACAAACGACCAACGCTCTTCAGAATTTTCTTAAATCTGGAAAGGTTATATTTGGAGATAAATTTTATATACCCGCGAAGGTTTTCTCTCAGGAATTTAATGAACATGTACGAGAAAATAATCTAGCAAAGGAACAATTTACTAAGGACTATTACGGGGGTATTTTCACAAATAATGGAATTAAAGTTATTCAACAGGGAAGTAAAGAATATCCACGGGGATCGGGGATAATGCTAAAGAGAACAATGTTTTTTAAGGGAATTGATATAATTAACACCCATAACGACGAAGAAGATCCAGAATGAATTAATTTACGTTAATATTATATAATTATATTATTGTTATATGTTAAAAATGGCTAAAAGTTCAACACCTGTTTTAGATAGTGATGTAAAAGATATTTCATTTAACTCGTCTATTATCTATATTTCAATTATTTTATGCCTTATTGTAATAGGAGCTTATTTTATGTATAAAGTTTATAAGAAACTGCAGAAATTAAATGAAGATGTAATAATTATTACAAATAAAGGAGATGAATTAGATAGTTCTACAAAGGAAACAAGTCGGCAAATAGACTCTCTTGGAGAAAATTTTAAGAAATATTATAGAGAATTTAAAATCGTAACATCCAAAAATAATGCTCATGAAGAAATACCATTTAACAATACTAAAAACCCAGAAGTAGAAAACTCAGAAGTTGAAAACCCAGAAGTTGAAGGTGTTGAACCCGTTACTGTGTCTACCCCTATAGTAGATTTAAATAACACCGATTAATAACATGATATACTATTAGTTAGTTTTTTAACATGTTGAAATTCTTCATAATCGACATATAAATTCCAATTTATTTTATTTAAAACTTGATTTTCAAGTGGTCCAGACCCCATTATTTCAAAATCACATATAAATTTATTAGAAAGAATTAAACATGTTTCAACTAAGTCTTTTAAATTTTTACTATCGATAACACAATTTGAATCTTTATATCTACGAAGATATATTAAAGTTAATATTATACTATCCGTTTCGAATATATTATTATCTTTAAAAAAATCGTTTATCATGATGTATATTTTTCTAGTGTTTTTATCTTCTTTAAATGAATAGTTTAATATTTTATTTATATTCTTGATTGTTATCATAATTTTTAATATAACAATTCATTATTATTTAAAATATTTAATAAACATTTGAAAGTTTTATAATATAATTTTAAATCTGATCCCCCGGTTAAAATAATACTTCCCGGTCTAAATATAGCGACTGTTAATTTGTTTTTAGTTCCATCTTCTATTTTTAAATTTATACCTGGGTATTTACTTGGATTGTATGTATATCTTTTTATAAAAGAGTTTTCTATATCATCTAATATATTGCATAACAATTTTTGTTTTATGTTTTTTGTTATTTTAAAGTCGGAGTTTATCATACATATTCTGATATTTGTAATTTCTGATACATCTGGTGTTAAAAAGGCATTAACTTCTAATAATCTCCTGTATATTTTTCTTGCTGCATAACTAGCAGACATGACATTCAGTATACCCGCGAATTGAATATTACCATTTTTAAATATTTTTACAGATATTCTTTTCTTATCCTGATATTTAACTGTTATATATGTGTTTATACAGTTATAAAAAACTTTAGATGCTCTATCGTCTATAAACTTTTCTCTATACAGATTTAAATCTATTACCGAATTAAGATTACAACATATAGTCATTGTTGAAATAGTCCACTTTTTAAGTATTTCAATAGAATTATTACTATTATCAAAAGAGTGTATATTTTCATAATCCTCAAAAAATGTTTTAAAATTTTCATTGCATATACAAGTTGTATATTTTTGTTTTGGGTCGCATATTTTACACATAATATCTCTTTATATTAGATTTCTTTATATCAGATTTCTTTATATGTGTATTTTTTAGTAATTTATATCCTATATATTAGATAATTTTCTAATTAGATAATCCTTTATCAACATAGCAAGAGAAGTCTTACTAGTTATACTTTGAATACATGCTTTTAAAACCATATCAGAGTTTTCTCTTGAATGTTTTTGTACTAAAAATTCTGCATAATAAATTATTCTAGGTAATATATTACTATATATATCAAGTGTAAAAGTTTCTATTCTATTTAACTCAGTTATTATATCATACATACAATACGTTATTATATTTAATTCTACATCTAATTTCATTGTGGGTGATATAATAATTTTAGTCGTATTATTCCCGTAATAATATAATATTAATTTATTAATTTCAGATATTTTTTTATCTGTGATATCACTTCTAGTACAAGGATCCTTAAAAATTTCAGTTTTATTTAGATAAGTTACAAAATTATTGAAATCATAATAAAAAAAGAAATCGTTAACCTTTATAGATATAAATGGGTATGTTAATTTTTCAAACGTTATGGCACATGTATTGTTTTTCATTAAACGTTTTCTAAATTGTCTTTGAATATAACTAGTTATTTTATGACTATTTAATATATTTAATAATTGGATTTTATTAAATTTACTAACGTATTTTATTTTATTTATTTTACATAATTCCCTTATTTTTTTATATGTAAACAAAGTATTAAATTTAATTAACATAGATGTTAATTAAAATATATTATATTTTTATATTTATTAAAATGTTTAAAAGAATAAATATAATAATATATTAAGAAACATGTCGTCATTTAGACTTTCTAAAAAAAAAGCGCATAGCGATTCCAGAATGTCTATAAGTGCTAAACATGAAGAGACTTTGAATAAATTAGAAAACGAAGCTAAAAATATATCAAAATATAAAAAAGAATTAGATTCATTAATCGCTTATAAATTATCTAAAAAATACGAAAACGTGGAAGAATTAGATGAAAAAATAAAAGAATTACATGAAAAAATTAGATCTATAGAAAGTTGTGAAAATTTAACAGAATACTTATATAATTCCATAGAATTCGTTAAAAACATAGATGGTATTGAATATACAGAAAATAACAATACTGTTAACGATGGTATTTTTAAATATGTAACAATGGATCTAGAAAAAAAGAATGAAGATAATTATAAAATGTACATGAAAAAGTGTTTCCCAAATGAGAGTAACAATATAGAATATTCTAAAAACCAATACACTTGTAAAAATTGCGGTAACAGTACATGTCAAGATTCTGGTGCTGGAATGAATATATGTTATTCTTGCGGACTAACGGAGGTAAATTCAGTATCTATAACACCAGAGTGGAACGTATCTGAAACTCACGATTTTATTAAACCATATAGTTACAAAAGAACTAGTCATTTTAAAGAATGGATAACTCAAATACAGGGTAGAGAAGGAACTTATATACCAGATGATGTAATATCATTGATAATATCAGAAATAAAAAAAGAAAGATTAACAGATAAGAGTTTAATTACATATTATAAAATTAAAGAATTTCTTAAAAAATTAAAATTAAACAAGTATTATGAGCATATACCAAATATAATTCATCGAATAACTGGAAATAAACAACTTATTATTTCACAGGAATTAGAGAGTAAATTAATTGATATGTTCAACAAAATACAAGATCCCTTTACGAAACATTGTCCTAAGGATAGAAAAAATTTTTTAAGCTATTCTTATACACTTTATAAATTTTTTGAACTACTTGACAAAAATGAATATCTGATTTATTTTCCTCTTTTAAAAAGTAGAGAAAAATTATTTGAACAGGAAAAAATATGGAAGTTGATATGTAAAGATTTAGACTGGGAATTTCATAAATGTATTTAATACATGGCAAGCGAAGAAGCGCCACCCTTGAATAGAGAAGTGGTCTCACCTACACATGTTACATTAACCGAGGTAGCCTTAGCATCCTTGGAGAAACTTAATACTAGTCTAATATTATCGAAGCGATTAAGGGGAACCGACGAGCCACCGTAGGCACGCGAGGCGAGTGGGAAGACGTAAATAGACTTCTTAGACTGATCCGCGTCTCTCATATTATTGGCAAATACGTTATCTAGTGAATTAGAAATTAAACCAAGAGACGAGGCGGTTGTACCATCTAGAAGCTGCGCATCAATCGTACCGGAGAACGACGACGAATTTAGCTTAAGCTCGGCTGTATCTAAACCACAACCAGGCTCACCGCTTACAGTGATGATAAAGTGCGACGCATATAGAGAGAAATGATCTAAATCGAGAGTGTAATTAGAATCTAGACCAGATTCCTGTGTCTTATTTACATTCTGTGTCATCTTTAGACGCTTGGGGATACCAGCCGGCTGAGTCTTCATCATTTCGCGCTCCTCGTTGCACATAATCATGCAACGACCGAATAGCTTACCAGGCTCGATCTGCACCTGGGAAGCAGTAGGAACAACACTCTCGTGAGCATCTGTGAAAACCTTAGATAAATCGTCTGTGAAATAAACCTTAATCTTAACAGACTGGTGAGGAGCCGCCGCCATTAAATAACCATTTTCAGTATTCTCGGTGAAACCCTGAAGTTCAGGAGCCATTGTCTTCGTTAGAAGAGGGAGACGAAGGAACATACTACGGCTCTGGGGGGCATTATTAGTGGCTTGAACACCCTGGAAACCGCCAGCTAATGTAGATCTACCAGTATTTACTAAGGAGTCTAAGGTAAACCCAGAGCTCTCGAGGAAAGTACCACTTCCACCGATGGCGGCACCCCTTCTGATGTAGTTATACGAGTCGTTAGAATTGCCAAGACTTGGAGTAAGCTGATGGGCGAACTCGGTTGCGTTACCAGTCCCGTTGATGGAAACGGGTTCGTAGATAGCAGCAGTTCTACCTGCCGTATCTAATTCAATGCCGTTAGTATTGACAAAACCGTTGGCCTGGGTACCAAACTTCTTAAATACACCCTCACCCATCTCAGTGCAGTTACAGGCTAGAATGTCATCATTCTCTAATGTCTGCCAAATCTGAGTACCAACTTGGAATTCTACGCGCTCAATAATAGAGGCAAGACCAAAATTATTAAATGTAAAACCGTCAAGGAGGGGAGTGTCTGGGTTACCGAGGGCATCGGGGGCGGTACCAGTCTTAGATGTAGTAGGGGCGGCAGTACATTTTACACCAACCTGAATATATAAATCACCTAAAGCATCAATATCATTATTTACTGTAAAAATCTGATTGCCACCCCAGCTAGTGGTACCGGAAACACCACTCGTTGGTATCTCCATTATAGAAGAACCGTATAGAAGCTGACGTGTAGTGTCATTCTTGTTATAGAACAGGGACATTACATCACTGTCGTTTGCGGTGACTTTATTTGTAACAGCAAGACCCTGGGTCCCACTTCCATTATACGAAGCATGAGCAGCTACAGCTCCAGACATTTTTATTTAATATACGAATATATTTTT
>MDSY01078511.1_pt1 | contig 33773 bp, 33 predicted proteins | sample 811131 | NCBI WGS metagenome assembly MDSY01 (sample SAMN05326643, study PRJNA326480) | marine metagenome | isolation source: seawater | place: Atlantic Ocean: South West | collected 2010 | reverse complement strand
CGCTATATTGAAGTGCGCCAGCTCCTTTAATCAGAGTTAGTCTGTTGATTGAATTCACATCAATATTTGGAGCATGTTCGGCTCCCCATTCTTGATCTTCCATACGAACACCATTGTTGATTATGACAACACGACTGCTATGAAGTCCATTGATTATTGGCTTTACGATAGTATTTCCTGTATTCAATGACGAAACGCCACTCAAACTGTTTAGAGCATCTCCCAATGTTCCACTGCTAAAAGATTCTAATCCCTCTTTCAAAATAGTATTCTCCTGAAGTGTTTTGGACATTTTATTTGTGATTTTTCCGTCAATAATAATCTCATTTAGTTCATCTAAGTGATGTTCCAACTTAAAGGACTTAAAGGTATCTCCCGTTAATCGGACCCGAAAACCTTTGGTCAAACAATAGGGATGAGATACTTGAATGGAATAGATGTCATTACATAAATTTGTAATGATGAATTTACCCTCAAAATCAGTAACTACAATACGTTCAGAACCAGCAACAATAAGTGTTGCATCCTCAAGTGTAGACCCATCATGAAGGTCTGTAATGATACCAGTAAGGGTGAAGTCACAATTTTGTGACTTGGAATGGAAACTGCTCAAAAGCAGAAACACAAAAACAAAGGGACGCATGGATTTGCTGAATTAATTTAGAAAAATAGTAAATTATTTAAGCTAAAACAGGTGGTCCACGAAGTTGAGAGTTGGTTATTGTTAATGAATGAAACAATAAAAAAGTAAAGCTTACTTTGGATGTTTCTGGAATTAAAATAACATCTGAATCCCTATAAAAAACAATACTGTAATGGAAAGGGGAGTAATTGAAACTACAGGTTTCACATTTAACAATGGATTGATGAAAATGAATTTGCTGTTCTGAGCATACATCGTGGTGATGTGATTCAAAGATTGAAGCAAACTGCAAAAAAATGGGTAATAAAAGTGCTCCTAAAAGCACAAATACAGTTGTTTTTACCACAAATTTTTTGTTACAAAACATTTAAATCTAAATAATTATCACAAAAGTATAAAAAACCTTTTGATTTCGATGCTAGTTTGCAACTCAAAATCAACTTTAATTGTAAATAATATTTATTTGGTTAACCTTGTATTTTTGGTTTAATAAATCGAATATGAATTTTAAAGCGTCTAATTTCAAAATTTTTTAAAAAAACGACCGCACAAAAACTGCCCATTCTTGGGTAAGGCTTTAGTTCCTTCTCCCCTCACCTTTTTTTAAAATTACACGTGTGGGAGTATCTTTTCCATTAATTATGGATTGAATGCCCAAAGCAATGGCACGAATGGTTTCAGTCACCACTTCCATGTCTAGGGTCTCTGGCTGGTCTGTAACTTGATGATAATGCACATCAATATCAATGGGACTGGTTGAAAAAGTATGCGAAGGAATGCCCAACTCTGCCAGACTTGCATTATCTGATCTGAAAAATAACTTTAGAGTTTTATAGGGATCCGGATAAAGATGATATTCAGTTTCTTCTAAGTTCTTTTGAATAATGGTTCCTAAATCAGAACGATCAAAACCAGAAAGCCAAGCTGTTTTTGATCCATAAGTTGAAGTTTTTCCAATCATTTCAATATTTATCCCAGCTATGAATTTTGACGCGTCAATATCTTTACCAAAATGTCTTGAACCCAACAACCCCATTTCTTCTCCAGTAAAGGCTATAAAAACTAAAGATCGTTCATTGGTTCCTAGTTTTTTAAAATATTGAGCTAGGGCAAGGACTGCTGTAGTTCCAGAGGCATCATCATCGGCACCATTGTAAATCAAGTCTCCTTCTCCTTTACTTTTTTTACCCAAATGATCGTAATGTGCTGAAATTACCACATACTCGTCTTTCTTACTTCTCCCTTCCAAAAACCCAATGATATTAAACATTTCTATGTCATTGGCTTTAAAATTTTGTCTGAAACTCGTTAAGTTTTTGAATGGAATTAAACCTATTTTTTGAAATTCAGATGCTATGTATTTAGCTGCTTTTTCAATTCCTAGACTACCCGCTTTTCGTCCTTCCATTTCATCTGATGCTAGAATGTAAAGATGTTTTTTTACCGATTCGGTTTTAATAAAAGAAACATTACTTTGTGCATTATTCCAATGAATACATAGCAAAGTTATGAAGGTCAGGAATATAGTTTTCATAATAAGAATTTATTATTACTGAATTTATGAAATTTAAAGGAGTGTAAAAAATAAACTTTTACATAGCGGTAATCTCTCCTGGAATGAGCACCGCATGCGTGTCATCAGTTAAGGTATTAACTCGTAATTTCATCAAAGGGGCATATTCCGCAGAAGTCACAAAATCATAGGCCATATTTTTAGAAGGAAATTGCATCAAAACAGTCCAATTCCCAATAGTTTCTCCTTCAAGGGTTCTTCCGTTTTTGGTTGCTGCCAATAGCTTACCGTTGTACTTTTCTAGTATAGGAAGAAAAGGTGAGCCGTATTGTGTAAAATAGTCTTGATAATTTTTGACTTTCATCTGTCCGAAAATATAAACTTTCTGATCCATTCTTTTAAATTTTATACATTAAAACGGAAATGCATAACATCTCCATCAATTACCGAATATTCTTTTCCTTCAACACGCATACGTCCCGCTTCTTTTACTTTTGCTTCTGTTTTGTAAGTTACATAGTCTTCATAAGAGATAACCTCAGCTCGAATAAATCCTTTTTCAAAATCCGTATGTATTACCCCTGCTGCCTGAGGAGCAGTTAACCCGATGTTGATGGTCCATGCGCGAACTTCTTTATCTCCTGCAGTAAAATAAGTTTGTTGTTTGAGTAATTCATATGCCTTTCGAATTAGCTTAGCTGCACCGGGTTCTTTGAGTCCTAAATCATCTAAAAAAAGTTGACGTTCTTCGTAGGTGTCCAATTCATTTATGTCTGCCTCTATACTGATGGCTAGAACCAATACTTCTGCTTGCTCATCAGCAATAAAGTCCAGAACTTTTTTGACGTAAGCATTTCCTTTTGCTGCAGCATCTTCAGATACATTACAAACATACAATACGGGTTTGTCAGTCAATAAGTGAAGTACATTAACAACCTCTTCTCTTTCTTTTTCAGTAAAATCTATAGACCTTACGTTTTTGGATTGTTCTAAAGCTTCTTTTATTTTTTGTAAAATACTTTGAACTTTTTGAGCGTCTTTATCTCCTGTTCGTGCAGCACGATTAATTTTTTCTAGGCGTTTATCGATTGTTTCAAGATCTTTTAACTGCAACTCAATATCAATAATTTCTTTATCTCGAATTGGATCTACTGATCCTTCAACATGGATGATGTTGTCGTTATCAAAACATCTCAAAACATGAATGATGGCGTCGGTTTCTCTAATATTTGCCAAAAACTGATTCCCTAGACCCTCGCCTTGGCTTGCTCCTTTTACCAAACCAGCAATATCAACTATTTCTACAGTAGCTGGAATTATTTTTTCTGGCTGCACCAATTTGGATAGCTTTTCCAATCTTGGATCAGGAACATTTACCACTCCAATATTAGGTTCAATAGTACAAAAAGGGAAATTTGCACTTTGTGCTTTTGCGTTGGATAAACAATTAAAAAGGGTAGATTTTCCGACATTGGGCAATCCTATAATTCCAGCTTTCATAAATTTAATTTAAAGACAGCAAATCTAAGAATCTTAAACAATTTTTTAGGTTTTTTTGAATAAAAACACAATATACTAATGATAAAGTGTGTATCATTGCGAAATAGTTACTAATATCAAACTATTCTTAATTAATATGAAAAAAATTTTCATAATTTTCGCTTTCGTTAGTGGACAAGTTTTAACTGCACAGACCGTTACAGGGAATATAAAAGATGAAAGTGGCACTCCCCTTCCAGGAGTAAACGTTATTGTAAAAAACACATCGATGGGTGTTGTAACTGATTTTGATGGAAACTATTTTATTGATGCAGACCTAGACACAATTTTAATTTTTAGCTACATTGGATACACTAGTCAAGAAGTTGTTATTAGTGGTCAAGACACCGTTGACATAACACTATCAGAAGGGGTTTTACTGGAAGAAATTGTGATGACAGGTTCTAGGACTCCTGCACGAAGTAATACGGATTCACCTCTTCCCATTGATGTGGTTGGAGTAAAAGATTTAACTTCTACAGGTCAAGTTACCTTTGACAAGGCATTACAATACAGAATTCCTTCATTTAATACGGTTCAAACTCCTGTAAATGATGCGACGTCCTTGTTGGATCCTTATGAAATTCGTAATATGGGACCAAGTAGAACCTTGATTTTGATCAATGGGAAGCGCAAAAACTTGAGCGCTCTTTTATATACCCAAACTTCTCCGGGTCGAGGAGAAACAGGAGCTGATATTTCTTCAATCCCCACAGATGCGATTAAAAGAGTTGAGATTCTTCGAGACGGTGCTTCTGCACAATACGGATCGGATGCAATTGCTGGTGTAATGAACATCATTCTTAAAGATACTCCAGAATCAGGTTCAGCTACAGTTAGAGCTGGTATAACATCAGAAGGAGATGGGGAAATGTTTGGAATAACAGTAAACAATGGAACAAGTATTGGTGATAACCAAGGTTTTGTAAACTACACTATTGATTTATCTAAAGTAAATTTAGCAAACAGACCCGGTACTGTGGATGCAGCTGGTGAAGCTGCAGATTTTGGAGCTAGTATCACAGATGTTCAATCGTTTTTATCCAGAAAACCAAATGCTGGGAACATAAACGGTTCTCCAGAAACAGCTGCAGCAAAGTTTGCGATAAATTTTGGTTACGACCTAAGTGATAATACAGAGCTTTACGGAGATACTGCATACGTTTACAAAGCTGTAAATAGTTTTGCTAACTACCGAACCCCTTACTGGAGAACTGAAAGATCTTTCCCCTATTTGGCTGACTTCTTTCCAAATGGACCTAGAGGAAGTTATGACGGCTATGTTCCTACATTTGAAGGACTGTTGAGTGATTACAATGCTACGTTTGGTTTCAGATCAGTCATTAACAAATGGAATGTAGACGCAAGTTTTACAACGGGTGGAAACCTCCAAACATACAAAGTAAATCAATCTCATAATAGAAATGTAGTTTATTCTCCATCTACTTGGATTGACACAAATTTAAACGGAACTGTTGATACTGGTGAAATTACTCAAGGTGCCGAAAAATACAGAGCTAATAGCCAGCAATCTTTCGATCCGGGAGGAACAAAATTTTCACATAATCTTGGAAATATCGATGTTTCAAAAGTACTTTCTGAAAAAGTAAGTATTGGTGTCGGTGCTGAGTTTAGAATAGAAACTTTCGAGGTTATCGCCGGGGAACTGGCTTCCTATGAAGGTGGGGGTGCCGACTCATTTGCAGGGGCTTCTCCTCAAAATTCTGGGAAATTCAACCGTTACAATATTGGTGGATACTTCAGTTTAGATTATGATGTTTCGGATGCATTCTTATTGAGCGGTACAATTAGAACAGAAAACTACTCTGATTTTGGAAACGCATTTGTTTACAAATTCAGTTCACGATACAGCGTTAGTGCTGCATTTACATTGAGAGGATCTATTTCAACTGGATTTAGAGCACCAACTCTGCACCAGATATTCACTCAAAAAGCTCAATATAGCTTTGTCCCTGGGCAAGGAATCCAAGTTGGTGGATTAATCAACAATGTTTCTACACAAGCAAAATTATTAGGGATCGATCCCCTAGATGCTGAAACGTCAAACAATTTTACCATTGGTTTTGGTGGAAAAGCAAACACCCACTTCAGCTACACTTTTGACTATTACAACATTGCCGTTGAAGATCGTATTGTGTTGGGAACCGAAATTGGAGCGACTGGAAATGCAAACAATGCATTGGATGTTCTTTTAAGTGAAAACAACTTGAGTGATGTAAGTTTTTTTTCGAATGCAATTGATACAAAAACATCTGGTATTGATGTTGTACTTTCATACAAAGATGTTGCAGTTGGATCAGGTAGCTTAAATTTAAATCTATCTGGAAATTACACGATCCAAAACAAACGTGATGGAGCGGTTAAAAATACTCCACTAGTTGCAAATGCAGGTCAATCGGTAGTGAATGAAACCCAAGAGGCTTTATTTTTTACATCTAGACCCAAAACAAAATGGATCTTGGGTACTGACTTCAATACAAATAAGTTCGGGTTATCATTAAATAACACCTATTTCGGAAAAACAACCTTCCAACAACAAGGTCTTAACAATAATATTTTTACAGAATTTACTCCAAAAATAGTTACTGATTTAGGTATTAACTTCAATGCTACTGAAAAACTGACTATTGCATTTAATATCAACAACTTGTTCAACGTATTACCAGAATGGAACTTTGTGTCCAAAAATGCCTCAGGAGATGCAATTTTAGCTAACCCTGCTCAGGTTAAAAACCAATCGAATTTGATTACATTCAATCAGCGTTATTCTCGAATGACATATGATGGATACCATTTCAGTCAATTAGGAACATTGATGAATCTCTCTTTAAACTACAAATTCTAGATCTTAAGATTAGAAATTTAATGATAAAGAATAAAAAAGCATTAAATAAGTTCGAGGCTTTTTTTTATTTTTTCAGATAACAATTCAATAAAAAAGTCTTGTTGTTTACTGTTCTGGATGCATAAAACGTTGTTTACCCAACAATATTTCTTCTGTTTCTTCGTGGTCTTCATCTGGAACGCAACAATCAACTGGGCAGACAGCAGCACATTGCGGTTCGTCATGGAAACCCTTGCATTCAGTACATTTATCGGGAACGATGTAATACAACTCATCGGAAATAGGTTCCTGAGTTTCATCAGCATCAACTTGTTTACCGTTGGGCAAAACAGTCGATCCCTTTAATGAAGTGCCATCTTTGTAACGCCAATCATCAGCTCCTTCATAAATAGCAGTATTTGGACATTCTGGTTCACAGGCTCCACAATTAATGCATTCATCTGTAATAATAATAGCCATAGTAGGATTTCTTTAATTAAATTTGATGTAAAAATAAGACCTTAAAGCTTATTCTACAAATAATGATTAAACTAGAACAAAGAATATTTGCACTGAACCGACTTTGAGAGTTTCTTCGAAATCTTGATCCAAATGACCCCAACTATGATTCACTTTTTGAAGTTACTAATAAAGCAAAAACTACTAATGGCTGGTTCTCAAGAGAAAATGTACTTTATGCATTCTCCCAATGGGGAGAATGTCTTACCACAAAAAACCTATCCAAATGGACACAATCCTATACTTTTGAGCAAAAATCTCCTCAAACTATTGGCCTAATTTTGGCTGGAAACATTCCCTTGGTTGGTTTTCATGATGTATTGAGCGTTCTGATTAGCGGTCACAAGGTTTTGATAAAATGTTCTTCTTCTGACCCTTTATTAATTCCTTTTTTAACAAAAAAGCTTCAAGAATTTGAACCTGATTATTCAAATTTAATAGAGTTTACAAGGGAACGATTCCAAAATTTCGATGCCATAATTGCAACTGGCAGCAATAATGCAGCTCGCTATTTTGAATATTATTTTTCGAAAGTTCCAAACCTCATTCGTTCCAACCGAAACGGAATTGCCATTTTAGATGGAAGTGAAACCAAAGAACAATTAGAAGCCTTAGCCAAAGATATTGTCCGATATTATGGATTGGGTTGCCGGAGTATTGCTAAAATTTTTGTGCCAAATCAATACAACTTGAATTTAATTTTTGGAGCACTCTATCCCTATAGTAATTTAATGGATTCTGCAAAATTCGCTAATAATTACGATTACAATAAAGCAGTATACCTTATGAGTCAGTTTGATATCTTGGACAATGGCTTTTTTATTTTAAAAGAAGATCCGACTTATTCTTCACCAGTTGCCTGCTTGCACTATGAATACTTCAATGACCTTCAGAACTTAGAACAAAATATTTCTCAACAGCAAGATAAGATACAATGCATAACTTCAAATCAAGAAAAAGAGAACCATTTTGCCTTTGGTGAAGCTCAACATCCTAAGCTTTGGGATTATGCCGATGGAAAAAATACTTTAGATTTTTTAACATTGTTATCCTAAACTGTTAAAAAAATAATTAAAAAATACATGTTTCCTGTGCTTTTTTAAATGGGTTATGCGGATATTTGCAGCTTAATAAATTTTATGAAAAAACATAATTTTAGTGCGGGTCCTGCAGTATTACCTGCATCGGTAATGAAAAAAGCATCAGAAGCTGTTATCGACTTCAACGGAATGGGTCTTTCTCTAATCGAAATATCGCACCGAAGTAAAGAGTTCATTGCTGTAATGGAACGTGCTCAAGATTTAGCTTTAGAGCTCACAGATCTTAAGTCTAAAGGATACAAAGCCATGTTTCTTCAAGGAGGAGCAAGTATGCAATTTTTGATGACTGCATATAATCTCTTGGAAACCAAAGCAGGTTACATAAATACTGGAGCATGGTCAACCAAAGCTATCAAAGAAGCAAAACTTTTTGGTGAAGTAGTTGAAGTTGCTTCATCGAAGGATTATAATTTCAATTACATTCCCAAAGGTTATACAATACCCTCAGACCTCGATTATCTTCATATTACCACAAACAATACTATTTTTGGAACTCAATTTCAAGAAATTCCTCAAACGGATGTCCCTTTAATAGCAGACATGAGTTCCGATATTTTTTCTAGAAATATTGATTACTCCAAATTCGATCTCTTTTATGCTGGAGCTCAAAAAAATATGGGCCCCTCTGGAACAACCCTTGTAATTGTTAAAGAAGAGCTTCTTGCAAAAATCAGTCACACAATCCCCTCAATGATGAACTATAAAGTTCAATTGAAAAGCGACAGCATGTTCAACACTCCCCCTGTATTTCCCATTTACACTTCTATGCTTACCCTAGAATGGTTGCAAGAAAATGGTGGAATCAATCAAATTGAAAAACACAATAAGGCAAAAGCCAAATTAATATACAATGAAATAGATCAAAATTCAGCTTTTGAAGGTTTTGCTGCAAAGGGTGATCGCAGCCACATGAATGCAACATTCAATCTTGCCAAGGGTATTGACGGTTCTGTATTTGATGACTTATGGAACGAGGCTAATATCAGCGGGCTTAAAGGTCATCGATCCGTTGGTGGATACCGAGCATCCATATATAATGCCCTACCCCTAGAAAGTGTAAGCCTTTTGGTTGACATAATGAAAAAATTTGAACAAACTTTATAATTGAATTATATGAAAGTACTAGCAAACGACGGAATATCTCAAACGGGAATTTATGCACTCCAGACCAACGGTTATGAAGTGATCACGACCAATGTAGCTCAAGAACAATTAATTTCTTTCATCAACGAAAATGAGATTACCGTTTTACTGGTGAGAAGCGCAACCACAGCTCGAAAAGAATTGATCGATTCATGTCCCAACCTTAAGATTATCGGAAGAGGTGGGGTTGGAATGGACAACATTGACGTTGAATATGCTCGTGAAAAAGGTTTAAAAGTAATTAATACCCCTGCAGCCTCCTCTGCTTCCGTTGCTGAATTAGTATTTGCCCATCTCTATGGAGGAGTTCGTTTTCTGTACGACTCAAACCGCAACATGCCCCTAGAAGGAGAAACCAATTTCAAAGGATTAAAAAAAGCATATTCAAAAGGCGTAGAACTAAGAGGAAAAACCATTGGGATAATTGGCTTTGGTAGGATTGGACAAGAAGTTGCTAAAATTGCCCTTGGAGTTGGAATGCGAGTTATTGCTGCCGACAAATTTATGGAGGCTGCAACCATAAATATTCAACTTTTTAACGGTCAGTCATTGGCTGTGAAGGTTAAAATTCAATCACAAGAATCCTTACTTACAGAATCTGACTTCATAAGTTTACATGTACCAGCACAAAAAGATTATGTTATTGGTGCAAAAGAATTTAGTCAAATGAAAGACGGAGTTGCAATAGTAAATGCTGCTCGTGGAGGATTAATTGATGAAGTTGAATTACTTAAAAATTTAGAAAGTGGAAAATTATCATTTGCTGGCTTAGACACTTTTGAGGAGGAACCAAAACCTGCCATGCAAGTACTGATGCATTCAAAAGTATCTCTAACCCCACATATTGGTGCAGCTACAGGGGAAGCTCAAGACAGAATTGGAAAAGAACTAGCACAACAAATTCATGAGATTCTCGCTTAATGGGCTATTTTTCTAGTTTAAAAATTAAATGGAAAGTAAAGTCAAATTTTCAACTCTTTATTATAATTGTTGTATTTGCCGTTACTGGTTCATCCTCCGTTCAGGTTGCAAAACCGCTAATGGATTTCCTTGGAATTCACCACACTAGTTTTGAAAGTCTTTTTTTAGGATCTTTCATTTATTGGATCATTAGAGTCCTTGTTGTATTTCCAATTTATCAGATACTCCTTCTCTTTTTTGGAATACTTTTTTTCCAGTTTAAATTCTTTTGGAATTTTGAAAAAAAAATACTGAGCCGTATGGGCTTTAAACGTTTCTTTAAAGATTCTTAGGACAAACTAGAATGAATAAGTTTTAGAAATTCATTTCTTGTGTCTGTTTCCCTAAAAGCTCCTCTAAAACCTGATGTGGTAGTAGTAGAATTCTGTTTTTGTACGCCACGCATCATCATGCACAAATGAGAAGCCTCAATAACTACTGCTACACCTTGTGGATTAAGTGTTTCGTAAATACAATCTAAAACCTGTTCTGTCATGCGCTCTTGAACTTGCAAGCGCCTTGCAAAAACATCGATAACCCTCGGTATTTTACTCAATCCTACGATGTGATTATTCGGGATGTAAGCAATATGGGCCTTCCCAAAAAATGGAAGCATGTGATGTTCGCAAAGAGAATAAAATTCAATGTCTTTTACAATTACCATTTCATTATAATCTTCTTTAAACATTGCGCTTTCTAAAATTTGTTTAGGGTCCATCTCATATCCGCTTGTTAAAAACTTCATGGCCTTGGACACACGTTCAGGAGTTTTGACAAGTCCCTCTCGCTCAATATTTTCTCCTAAAAGACTAATAATTTCAGAAAAATTTGTTTTTAATTCTGTAGTCAAAGATGTGTTTTCTATGTTAAAATTTTCGTTGATCATAAATTTTTTAAAAGGTGTAAATAGTTTTGTTTTAATTTTTTAATTTTTGGGCTAATCACAAAAGAACAATAAGACTGTTCGCTGTGATCATTGTAATAATTATAATGTTCCTCCTCTGCATTGTAAAAAGGCATTTCCGCCAATAAATCAGTAACTATTGGATTTTCAAAAGTAGTTTTTTGAAGTTCTGAAATCAATTTTTCAGCAATTAACTTTTGTTCGTTGTTAACATAAAAAACCGAAGAACGGTATTGAGTTCCAACATCGCTACCTTGGCGGTTAAGGGTTGTGGGATCATGAGTAGCAAAAAAAACAGTTAAAAGGGTACGATAAGAAATTATTTGAGGATCAAAAACAACCTTTACACCTTCAGCATGTCCAGTTCTTCCAGAACAAACTTCTCTGTATGCAGGATTTTTAACAGTACCTCCAATGTAACCGGAGGTTAGTGCTTCAACTCCTTTTAGACGTTGAAAAACTGCTTCAGTACACCAAAAACAACCTCCAGCTACGTATGCTGTTTCCAAAGAATTCATAAATTTGATTTTATTATTAAAAGGTAAACATAAAATTATTAAAAATAAAAAATAGCTTAAATTTTTTAAAGAAAAAGAGATTAAATAGTAATTTGTAGTCCTTATGAAAAAACTGATTGTTGCGAAAAATATTCATAAAAAATTAGGAGACTTGAACATCCTAAAAAACATTGATTTAGAAATTAATTCTGGAGAAATCATAGCTATTGTAGGACCATCTGGAGCTGGAAAAACAACACTTTTACAAATTCTAGGAACATTATCTCGTCCAGATAAGTCTTCTGATGTTTCAATTCAAATCAATAACACAAATATTTTGAAATTAAAAGAAAACGAATTGTCTGAGTTTCGGAATAAAGAACTGGGCTTTATTTTTCAATTTCATGAATTACTCCCAGAATTCAATGCCCTTGAAAACGTTATGATTCCAGCATTCATAAAAGGGATTGAGCGAAAAAAAGCAGAATTACGAGCTACAGAGCTTTTAAATCAGCTGGGATTAAAAGATAGATTAAATCACAAACCTAACGAATTGTCAGGAGGCGAACAACAACGTGTTGCGGTAGCCCGTGCACTGATGAATGACCCCAAAATCATTTTTGCAGATGAACCCAGTGGAAATTTAGACACTGCATCAGCAGAGCAACTCCATCAACTCTTTTTTAAACTAAGAGATCAATTTGGTCACACTTTTGTCATTGTAACCCATAACCAAGAGTTAGCCAATAAAGCAGATCGTAAAATTGAATTGGTCGATGGTAAAATTTTAGAATAAATGGAATTTAATGAGCTTAAAGAGTTTTTGGATCTCAAAGCTGATTACTATCAGTCTCAAGAATTTATAAAAGCAGATCCAATTCAAATTCCCCATCGGTTTTCTAAGAAAGAAGATATCGAAATTGCTGGGTTTTTAGCAGCAACTATTGCTTGGGGAAATAGAAACAGCATCATTAAAAGTGCTAACAAGATAATGGGGTTGATGGAAGAAGCCCCGCACGACTTTGTACTCAGTCATCAACCCAAAGACCTCAATAGATTCAATGTTTTTGTACACAGAACCTTCAATGCAGATGATCTCAAATATTTTGTGCAAGCCCTTCAAAATATTTACATAGTTCATGGGGGGATTGAAAGTTTATTAGGGGAACTAGCTTCAACAATGCCCTTACAAATATCTTTACACCACTTTAAAAAAACTTTTTTTGAACTTCCCCATCAAGCTCGAACACAAAAGCATTTGGCAGATCCTCTGAAAGGTTCTGCCGCCAAGCGCATCAATATGTATTTAAGATGGATGGTCCGTTCCAATACTTCTGGAGTTGACTTCGGATTATGGAAGTCTATTCACCCCAGACAACTTTCATGCCCATTAGATGTTCATACAGGATATGTTGCAAGAAAATTAGGAATACTTAAAAGAAATCAAAACGATGCAAAAGCAGTGTCAGAACTTAACCAAACGCTTCAACTCATGGATTATGAAGACCCCGTAAAGTATGATTTTGCCCTTTTTGGCTTAGGAGCTTTTGAAAAATTTTAAAGCTCTTTAAATTTAATTCATTAAGATTGCCTTTTGTTTTGTACTTTTGTAATAAGAATTGGTTTTTGTTTTACATTTGATGAAAATACTCCTAAAAAATGCGACTTTTATTGACCCAAAAAGCGCATTCCATTTCTCTTCCAAAGACATTTTAATACAAGATGGTATCATTTCAGTAATAGATGACGAAATCATTGACGACGAGGCTAAAATAATATCCTATTCCAACCTCCATATTTCCAGAGGGTGGTTTGACAGCAGTGTTTGCTTTGGAGAACCAGGTTATGAGGAACGGGAAACTCTCAAAAATGGTTTGAAAACAGCTGGATTAAGTGGGTTTAGTCAAATTGCCTTAAATCCAAACAACAATCCAATTACCGACAATCAAACCGCAGTGGGGTATTTGAAAAATGCCTCTTCCAAATCGGCGACTCAAATTTATCCAATAGCATCATTTTCAAAAAATCAAGAAGGTAATCAATTAACAGAATTGTATGATTTAAAACAAAATGGAGCAATTGCCTTTGGGGATTTTAAAAAACCCATCGAAAATACCGAACTTTTTAAAATCGCTTTACTTTATACTCAACGTTTCAAAGGTTTAATCATATCTCACCCCTCCGACAGCAGTTTAGGAAATAATGGAGGAGTTAATGAAGGTGTGGTAAGTACCAAAAATGGGATGTTAGGATCCCCTGCCCTCAGTGAAGTTTTACAAGTTCAACGAGATATTGCAGTTTTAGAATACACAGGAGGACATCTGCATATTCCTTATTTATCTTGTTATCAATCACTAGAACTTATTCGTAAAGCCAAAAAAAAAGGGCTTAAGATTAGTTGCAGTGTGGCGTTAGCAAATCTATTGTTTACCGAAGATCAGCTAAATGATTTTGACACCTCTTTCAAACTTGAGCCACCCCTCAGAACTGAAACAGACCGAACAGCTCTTAGACAGGGCGTAATTGATGGTACAATTGATTTAGTAACATCAAACCATGAACCCTTGAACATTGAATTAAAGCATTTAGAATTTGAGTATGCCGCAACAGGAACCTTGGGCCTAGAAGCTATGTTTGGAGTTCTTTCTACTTTATTTCCAACTGAAAAGGTAATTTCTATTCTTACTAAAGGAAAAAACATATTTAACATCGAAAATAGTCCTATGGAAGTAGGACAAAAAGCTAATATTACTTTATTCAATCCAAACGGAAACGATATTTTTAAGGAAGAACACATCATTTCAACTTCAAAGAATTGTGCGTTTATTGATTTTCCAACCCTAGGGATTGTTTATGGAGTCATAAACAACGCTCAGACCATACTTAAATGAATATAGACACCTCTCAAGTTCTCAAATTTCTTCACCAAAAACCAGAAGAAAACAATCCAAATTCTCCCGTATTATTCTTGTTTCATGGATATGGGAGCAATGAAGAAGATTTATTCTCATTTGCTCGATATTTACCAAAAGAATATAACATAATTGCCTTACGTGCACCAATTGTTTTGGGAAAAGGCAGTTATGCATGGTACACCATTACTTTTGATCAAGATATGAATAAGTGGTCGAATGATGAGGAAGGAATTCAATCCAGAGATTTAATACTATACAACATCAAGTACCACCTAAGTCGAATCAACTCATCTAGAGAGCAAGTTGATCTTTTAGGCTTTAGTCAAGGTGCGATTCTAAGTTGGGCATTGGGGCTAACTTATCCAAAATACATTCAGAAAATTATTGCACTCAGTGGTTTCTTTAACCCAAATTTAGTGAAGGAGACACAGGACAGTAAAGCACATCTAAACTGTTTTAGCTCACATGGCATAATTGATCCCGTAATTCCAGTTAGCCATACCAGAAAAGGGATTGATCTACTCAAAGAAAAAGTCGTAGCTCTGCACTACAAAGAATATGACGCACCCCATACCATAAGTCAAGAAAATTTCCGTGATCTACTTGATTGGATAACTAAAAAATAGATTTTAATTTGTAGGATACAAAAAGTGATTGATTACGTCAAAAGTAACCTCTCCACTTGATTTTACTTGATATTGGACCATCAATTCTCCCCAAAAAGTTCCATCAGAAAAATCAGCAATCAGCCACTTTTGATTTAACACTTTGACTTTATTGATCAGAAACTTCCCTCCTATTTCTGCATAAGGAACCAAAGAACCTTTTGGACCCAGAAGATTTGTTTCATAAACAGCTTCTTGTATAAATGATGAATTAACTCTGAAGTCGAGATCATCAAAATATCCAATGGCTTCTTCATTGCTGTCTAATGAAAAATAAACATTGTCAAAAAAACGACGCTTTTCGACTTTCAACGAATCCTTAAGATTCGTAATTAGAGTTTGCTTTTTCTCTAATCTATCTTGTTGATCCAACATGATCTTGTTGCTGTTGACAATTTGAAAGATCAAAATCAAAGCAACAAAAGAAAATAAATAAATAAAAATGTTTTTTTTCATAGATATTAAAAAAATAGTAATAAATTTTATGTTGATATGATTTGTAAATTATCATAAGCTAAATGGACATTCCGGGGTAAATTGGCTTCAACTTCATCGTGAAAACCAAGCAAGTGGCTAATGTGAGTAAAATAGGTTTTCTTGGGTTTAATGCGTTCAACCATAGCTAATGCTTCCTCTAGGTTTAAATGAGATGGATGTGACTCGATGCGAAGAGCACTAAGAACCAAAACATCGAGATTATTAAATTTTTCGAATTCCTCATCTGCAATAGTTTTTACATCTGTCAAATATGCGAAATTTCCAAAACGATAACCCATAACCTCAAGTTGGTAATGCATAATCTTGATTGGAGTTATTTTAAGTTTTTCGAGTGTGAAATCATGTTCATGATCGATGACTGCTCTCAAGACAGATGGGGCGCCAGGATATTTATTCTTGTCATTCATTATGTAAGAAAAACGTTTGTCTAAAGCGTCAAAAACTTCTTGATTAGCTATGAATTTTATTTTGCCCTGTCTAAAAAAAAATGGGCGAATATCATCCAAACCAGCAGTATGATCAGCATGTTCGTGCGTAAATAAAATTCCATTTAAATGTGGAATAGGGTTTTTCAAAAGCTGTTGTCTAAAATCGGGGCCACAGTCTATTACATAATAAAAAGATTTCCATGAGATTAATATCGAAACTCTTAACCTTTTATCTTTTGGGTTTTTACTCAAGCAAACTGGGTGTTTACTTCCTATGATTGGAATCCCTTGTGATGTACCTGTTCCTAAAAAAGTAATTTTAAACATTATTTCAAAGATAAATATTTGTCTTTAAAATAAACAAACTTTGTACATTTGTTAATTAAGATATTACTATGTCAACAAATCTATCTGGTGAAAGACCACTCGAGAGCAGACCCTCAATAGAAGCGAAAGCTTTACGAATAAATCTGAATGAGCACATTTATGGAACCTTTGCCGAAATTGGTGCAGGTCAAGAAGTAGCCAGACATTTTTTTAGGGTCGGAGGAGCCTCTGGAACTATTGCAAAAACAATTAGTGCCTACGATAAAAATTTCAGTGATAATATCTATGGTGAGGACGAAGATGGTCGCTACGTTACTGAAACTCGTTTGACCAAAATGTTGGGTCACGAAATGAAACTTCTTGAAAATAGAATCCCAAGGTCGAAGAATCCTAACAAAATGTTTTTTACCTATGCCAATACAGTTACTACCATTGATTTTGCAAAAAAATATAAAGGTAATGGATGGATGGGTGTTCGTTATCAAACGGCTCCCAATCAAGAATACAATGAAATTACTCTACATGTTCGTTTCCACCAAACTGAGGCTCGATTTCAACAAGAATCCCTTGGTATTATGGGCGTAAATTTAGTTTATGGAGCCTTTTACAAACATGATAAGCCCAAAAAGCTTTTAAAATATTTATACGATCATATTGATAAAGATGCAATAGAAATTGACACCATCAACTTTTCTGGTCCTCTGTTTGAAAACGTAGACAATCGTTTAATGAGTTTGCAATTGGTCAAAAAAGGAATGACCGAAGCCGTAATGTTCAATCCCAGTGGCAATAACATACTCCCTGCAAGAGAACTTTACAAAAAAAATATCTTGGCACTACGTGGAAGTTTTAGACCTGTAACTAAGGTAAACATCGATATGTTCGAAAAGTCCTTGGAGGTATTTCTTCAAGAACAGGAAGTCAATGAAAATAAAACGGTGGTTATTTTTGAAATAACTCTTTCTAACCTAACTTCACAAGGAGAAATTGATGAAAAAGACTTTATGGATAGAGCCAAACTCCTCTGTTCATTGGGACATGTGGTAATGATTTCAAACTTTAAAGAATATTATCGTCTTGTTGATTATTTATCGCAATACACCAAAAAACAAATGGCATTAGCCATGGGAGTCAATAGCTTTATCGAGGTGTTTGACGAAAATTATTACACCGATTTGAGCGGAGGAATCCTAGAGGCTTTTGGGAAGATGTTCTACAACAATCTAAAAGTATACCTCTATCCCACAAAAGATGGAAATGGAAATATCATAACGAGTAATAACTTAAAACTGCACCCAAGAATGAAAGACTTTTACAAGTTTTTTAAATACAACGGTAAGGTTGTTGATATTTTTGATTTCGAACCGGAATATCTCGATATCTTTTCTCGAAAAATTCTACAACAAATCAATAATAACGAAATTGAATGGGATGAACATCTTCCGGAAGGAATATCGGATATGATTGTAAAAAATAAAATGTTCGGATTCAATCCAGAATCAAATAAAGTCTAGTTTTTTAACGATTCTATTCAAGAATCTGAGCTGCGTGTTCCTTGGTTTTTACTTTATCAATAACACGTTCCACTTTACCTTTGCCGTCGATGATAAATGTTTTTCTATGAATTCCATCGTACTCTTTACCCATAAACTTTTTTAGGCCCCAAACTCCAAAAGCATTGATAACATCCTTATTCTCATCAGCTATCAAAGGAAAAGGGAAATTGTGTTTATTTGAGAAATTTTGTTGGATTTTTTGGCTATCAGCACTAACTCCAAGCAAACTATATCCTGCGTTTTTTAATTCCTCATAATGATCACGTAAATCACATGCTTCAGCAGTGCAACCTGGTGTATTTGCTCTGGGATAGAAGAATACTACTAATTTCTTCCCTTTGTAGTCTTCAAGTCGGTGCAAGGTACCTGTTTCATCAGCACAACTAAAGTTGGGTACTAAATCTCCTTCTTTGAGTGTATTCATAGCAGTTTTTTTTCTAAATTACGAAAAAAGATTAGGCTTCTCAAAAACGGACTAAAAAATTGTTTTGTACATAGAATCTATGTTTGATAATTCATCTAAAATGACAAAAAACGAAAAAGTAGCCTTTGCTATGGAAACCCTTCAGAATTTATATCCTGAAATTCCAATACCCTTGGATCACGGCGATCCCTACACTTTATTAATTGCTGTTTTACTCTCAGCACAAAGTACAGATATAAGGGTTAATAAAATAACTCCTTTACTGTTTGAAAGGGCTTCTACACCTCAAGAAATGATTAAATTAACGGTTGATGAAATTCGAAAAATTATTAAACCTGTAGGCCTCTCTCCCATGAAATCAAAAGGAATACACGGGCTCTCTCAAATTCTTCTAGAGAAACATAACGGTAGAGTTCCGCAAGATTTTGATGCGCTTGAAGAGCTCCCTTCTGTTGGACATAAAACGGCAAGTGTTGTAATGTCTCAAGCTTTTGGTGTACCTGCGTTCCCGGTAGACACTCACATTCACAGGTTGATGTATCGGTGGGGTTTTACTAATGGTAAATCTGTAGTTCAAACAGAACGAGATGCAAAAAGGCTCTTTCCTAAAGATAGATGGAATGATTTACACTTGCAGATAATTTGGTATGGAAGAGAATATTCTCCAGCGAGAGGATGGAAAATCAAAAACGACATTATTACAAGAACTATTGGCAGAATATCTATTTTAAAAGCTTTTGATGAAAAATAGCTCTTTCACTTCTTTAATTCTTTGGAGATTTCTTGATTAGAATCGTTCAATGTTTTGTAGGCTTTTGAAAAAGCGAGAATACGCTTAACTGTCAGCTCACTAGGACCTTCTTTTTTATTTGAAGGATTTTTATTAGAGTAATTTTTTTCCATAAACTTTACTTGTACAGTTTAATAACGAAAAAAATAAAAAAATAGTATTCCCTAGGCCGATAAAACGACCTGATGCTTCTCAATTAATTTTCTAATGTTGATGACAGCGTACCTCATGCGACCTAGCGCTGTGTTGATACTTACCCCAGTAATCTCAGCAATCTCTCTAAAACTCATGTCTTTGTATAAACGCATGGTCAGTACCTCTTGTTGATCACTTGGCAATTCTACAATTAATTTTTTTAAATCCTTAACAACTTGTTTGTCAATCATAGTACTTTCTATATTTGGGACATCATCACCAATAATCTGAAAAATATCAAATTCATCTTTACCTTCAAAAATTGGAATACGATTACTCTTTCTAAAATGATCAATCACTAAATTGTGAGATATTCTCATTACCCAAGGAAGAAACTTCCCTTCTTCTTGGTAAACTCCTCTTTTGAGGGTACGAATTACCTTAATGAAAGTGTCTTGAAAAATATCTTCAGCAATTTCTCGATCAAAAACTTTAGAATAAATAAAATTGTAAATTTTGAGTTTATGACGTTCTATTAGAGTAGCTAATAAAATTTCACACCCATCAATGTAACCTTGAACAAGGGCGGCATCAGATAATTTTTTGATAGAATTTGACATACAATTTGCTTTTAAACACCCCTTAGGATGTGGGTTTTCGTTAAATTTAAAAGTAAAGTTGCTCTATGTTTCTATCAATTAATATTTATACAAATTTAAGTTATTATTTTGAATTGACAATGTCTTCATTCACAAATCGTTACAATCGACTTTTTAAAAACAAAAATAAACACCTTTAATTCCTTGTTATTACTTTATCTTTAAGGAACAATAAGTTTCATGTCAGATCCTTCTAAAACACAACCAAACAATCCCCTGCACGGAATTAAATTAGCTGATATCCTTGAGCGATTAGTTGACGTTTATGGTTTTGAAGAACTCGGTACTCGAATCCCTGTCCGATGTTTCAATCTGAATCCCTCAATTAAATCAAGTTTAAAGTTTTTGAGAAAAACTCCCTGGGCACGCGCTAAAGTAGAACAATTGTATCTCTGCACTAAATTTGGTGAAAATTGAAATTATAATTTAACAATAACTTAGTGAATCCCAGTAAAAAAATTAGGAGATAAGTTGTATCTTACACTCTTGATTTTTACAATGAAAGACGTTAGAAAATTAGACCCAAAAAATCATATCATCATTTTAGGTGCTCAAATCCATAACCTTAGAAATGTTGATGTTGCCATAGAAAGAAATAAACTTACGGTTATCACTGGGCTATCGGGTTCAGGGAAATCGTCTTTGGCCTTTGATACACTTTATGCTGAAGGTCAAAGACGTTATGTGGAGAGTTTATCTTCCTATGCGCGTCAATTTATGGGGAGATTGAACAAACCAAAAGTTGAGCAAATCAGAGGGATTGCTCCAGCAATAGCTGTAGAACAAAAAGTAAATTCTTCTAATCCCAGATCGACTGTAGGCACTAAAAGTGAAATTTATGACTACCTGAAACTGCTCTTTGCTCGAATTGGAGTTACCTACTCCCCTATTTCAAATAATGTAGTTAAAAAAGACAGTGTTTCAGATGTTGTTGAGTATATTTTTTCTTTGGAGGAAAACACCAAATTACTACTCTTAACTAGCGTAGCCAATACTCAAAAAAGAAGTCGAAAAGATGTAATTAAAATACTGATTCAACAAGGATTCGCTCGAATATTTTCTGATGGTAAAACGATCCGATTAGACGATATTTCTGAAAAACCTCCAGAATCTTTTGAATTGGTTGTAGATCGAATAGTTTTAAAAAAAGATGAAGATTTTAAGAATCGACTTTCCGATGCAATTGAAATCGCTTTTTTTGAAGGAAATGGCAGCTGTTCAGTAGTTTCTCTTGACTGTAAAAATCGAAAAAAATTTTCTAATAATTTTGAAGCAGATGGAATGCAATTTACCTTTCCAAATGTACATTTATTCAGTTTTAACAATCCTTTTGGCGCTTGCCCAAAATGTGAAGGATATGGGGATATCATTGGGATTGACCCTGAATTAGTTATCCCAAATACGGGGCTATCAATTTATGAGGAGGCAATACTTCCTTGGAAAAGTGATACCATGCGCAAGTACTATGATGATTTGGTAAACAATGCTTACCGCTTTGATTTTCCTATTCATAAACCCTATTTTAAGTTGGATCAAGATCAAAAAAGTCTGCTCTGGAAAGGAAATTCATATTTTACAGGCTTAGATAAGTTTTTTAAAAAAATTGAATCCAAAAACTACAAAATTCAAAACCGTGTTCTCCTTTCTCGATACAGAGGAAAAACGAATTGCAACTCTTGTCAAGGAACGCGACTAAAGCAAGAGGCAAATTATGTAAAAATTAATGGTAAAAGTTTAGCTGAACTAGTAAATGAACCCTTAGATGATTTACTAGAATTCTTCAATAACTTGACACTTTCTGAACAGCAACAAGAGGTTGCCGATCGACTTATTGTAGAAATTAAAAGTAGACTTAATTTTATAAAAGATGTAGGACTAGGTTATTTAACTTTAAATCGGAAATCAAATTCCCTGTCAGGTGGGGAATCCCAGCGAATTAACTTAGCTACTTCTCTGGGGAGCAGTTTAGTCGGGTCGATGTACATCTTAGATGAACCAAGCATAGGATTGCATTCTCGAGACAATGAACGCTTGATAAAAATATTAAAGCAACTTCGAGACATTGGCAATACAGTTATTGTAGTAGAACACGATGAAGAAATTATGATGGCTTCAGATCGTATTATCGATATGGGACCAGAAGCTGGAACCCTTGGAGGTCAAATTGTTGCAGAAGGTAAAATGAGCGATATTCTGGCTGTAAATTCATTGACTACTCAGTATCTAACAAACAAACTGAGAATTGAAATTCCTACTAAGCGACGCTCAAGTAAAGAACAGTTAATTGTTGTTGGGGCTCGAGAAAATAATCTACAAAACATAACTACGCATTTTCCTTTAAATTCGCTAACGGTGGTTACTGGAGTTTCTGGAAGTGGGAAAAGCACCCTGGTAAAAAAGATATTGTATCCTGCGCTTCAGCGTGAGCTTGGCATTTTTGTTGAAAAACCCGGTCAATTTACCGCCTTAAAAGGTAAATATGACTCCATTAAACACGTAGAGTTTATCGATCAAAACCCAATTGGGCGTTCCTCGAGATCTAATCCTGTGACCTACATTAAGGCCTATGATGATATCCGAGCTTTGTTTGCCAACCAACCGCTTTCTAAAATGAGGAATTACCAAGCCAAGCATTTTTCATTCAATGTTGATGGTGGGCGTTGCGAAGCTTGTAAAGGAGAAGGAACTGTTACCATTGAAATGCAATTCATGGCAGATGTTGTCCTTCAATGTGAGCATTGCAAAGGAAAGCGCTTTAAAAAAGAAGTACGTGAGGTTCAATTTGAAGGTAAATCTATTGATGCTATTTTAGAATTTACGGTAGATGATGCAATGGCTTTCTTTGAAGAACATTCACATGCAAAACTGGTCAAAAAGCTAGCACCATTAAAAAAAGTTGGTCTTGGTTATGTATCCCTCGGACAATCCTCGGCTTCCCTCTCAGGTGGAGAAGCCCAGCGCATAAAATTAGCCTCTTTTATTGGCAAAGGAGATCACAAAGAAAAAATACTCTTTATTTTTGATGAACCAACAACTGGTTTACATTTTCATGATATAAAAAAGCTTTTAACTTCTTTTGAAGCTCTTCTCGAAAAAGGGCATTCTATTATTGTAGTTGAGCACAATATTGACTTAATCAAATGTGCCGACCATATTGTAGATCTTGGGCCTGAAGGTGGAAATAAAGGAGGAGTTTTGTTGGGAGAGGGAACTCCAGAAGAACTGGTAAAAAACAAAAATTCTTATACTGGAAAATATTTAGCAAAAAAAATATTACTTGATTAACAAAAGTTTAACATTTGAATTATGAGTTTGGCTCACTAATTGTAAATTTAGAATAGTTTTAATTTCATAATTAAATTGTTGGTTAAATGATTTTGTTGGCGATAGCTTATTGGTGTTTCAATAAGCTATTGTTTTTTTATAAGGCGATTTATAAAATCATTAAACTCTGTTGACAAACCCGTCAAATAACTTATACCCAAATAAAGTATTCCGACTATAATTGACTTAAGAGATAGTGAAATAAAAGGGTGCGAATCCAAATTCGCATCTTTGAACATCAAATACAGTGCAAGTACGAGTACTAGAATCCATACTGATTTAACACCGAAAGGATGTATCTTGAACTTATAAAAGACCAACAGGATTTTTAGAATATTAAAAACTGTTATAACAATCAAGGTGGCTATTGCTGCTCCAATAAATCCATAGGTTGTAATAAACTGAATGTTGAGCACAATTGCAGTTGAGGCTGAGGCGATTGAAAAAATCAATAAAAATCGATAATGCTTAGAATTGGTTATTATATTATTCAAACAGCCCAAAGAAGCAGAAAAAAGTTTTGTAATAGAAATAAATAAAATTATTGGTAATCCTGCAACATATCCTCTTTCTGTGTTAAGAATTTCTATCAATTTGTAGATGTCCCGAAGATTTACATTGATCACAACAAATATTAAGCCCGAAATTAACAGAAGGTTTAAAGAACTTTTTTTCAAAAGCTCTTCTAATCGCCTTTTGTTGTTGCTATTTAAGCACTCTGCAACCATGGGGCTTACAATTTGAATCATCGCTCTAGAAGGAGTATCAATTACTGCAGCAATAAATATCGCAACCATGTAAAAAGAGACGTATTCGGGAGCTAGATACTGTTTTATCATTGATTTATCCAGATCTAAAATGATACTTGCTGAAAATCCTGTCAAGAAAATGTAACTACAATAACGCAACAATACTTTTGTATTGCTGGGAAATTCCCAATGAATTTTGGGTGTATGAATCTTCAAAGCATAAAAGAGAATTAAAAGTAACCTCAGGTAATACCCAGCGATCAAGGCATAAAGAAAACTATCGAAATCCAACCATCCAACTAAGTAAAATGTAATCAAAACGGTAATCATAACCCGTTGATAAACTTCTTTCAAAAAATTGCCAAATACCGTTTTTTTTTGAATGCGCAACCAACTGTAAAAAATCTCAAAATAAGCCGTTGAAATAGCTACACTTAAAATTAGAAATAAATAATCTGAAGCTTTGGATTCATCTGCAAAGAAATAATCCAAAACAAAATCAAATTGATAGACCATTAAAGTCAATGGTACAATAAAAAATAACGGCAAAACAACAGAAAAGATCAATAAATTATCTTGATCCCGTTTGTTTTTACAAGCAGAATAAAATTTTATAACGGAAAATTGAATTCCATAAGAAAAAAGCGGCTGAATGATATTCGAGTTTGCCAACAATGCTCCAACAAGACCATGGAATTCTGGTCCCATGACTCTGGGGTAAAATACAATGGTGTTAGCACCGCCCAAAGCAATAGCAAAAAGAATACTAAGTACATTGTAAAATGTCTGTCGAGCAATGATTCCCATTAATTCAAGATGATTTATTTTTGAGTTGTAACCTTAATCCCAAGATAATAAGTCCCATTAAAAGAAAGAAACTAATAAGTTGAATTTTACCTCCAACACGAACAACTGCTGGGTCAAAAGTAAACTCAATAAGATGCTTACCTTTAGGGATAGCCATACCTCTTAGTATGTAATTTATATTGTAATGAGGGTGTTCAACTCCATCAATAGTTGCCTTCCAACCGTATGGATAGTAAATTTCTGAAAAAACAGCAAACCCATCCTGATCAGAATTTGATTGATATATAAGATATTCTGGTTCATGGTGAATCAATTGAATTGTAGCCAAAGAATCCTTTGAAAATGCATCAGGTAAGTTTTGAAGTCCATTGGATTCACTTACTGCTGCCAAATCAAAATCAAGGGTTGCGAGTTGTTGATACGTACTGTCAGGGGAATTTGTTTTAATCAATTTTTCCACAAACCACACATTACCAAGTGTTTGAGGGTTTATAAGAGGCTTTAATCCTCCCTCCTCTCCTTCAAATAAAATATATTTGACGTTAAGGATATTTAATATTTCTTCGCGTTGAAGGGTTTCAAACATTTCAAAAACTTCTTCGTATCGCCTAGGCTTTGCACCGTGGTATCCCCCAACAGCATTATGGAAGTATGAAGTTCTTGCTCCAGCAAGACGCATACCCGGTTCATAAACTCTAAAGTGATTCGTATCTTTTAAAATTAATTGATCCGCTGGGGTCAAAGAAAAAACAGTTTTTGAACGAGACTTTGAAATAAATAAATCACGATTCAAATATCGAGTAGAAATTCCACCCAAATCAATCAACATCAATAATGTAAGAATCACAAAGGCAGTGTTGGATTTTAATTTCTTTAGGGAGTAAGCCCACAATATTGTGGCTGCAATACTTACAAAAACAATTACGCGGAGAAGATCTTCGGTGTAAACCGCTTTTCGGGCTTTGTAAATTTGTTGCATCAATTCGGGTCCCATTGCTTGTCTGTAGTAGCTGTCCGATACTCCTTCAAAAGAAAGCATCCCTTTTACTAAAAACAGAATTGAAACAAGACCTCCAAAAAGGAAAACCGTTTTTTTGAGAGAATCAATTTGATGTTCTCTAGAAGCTTTAAAAAAGTCAAATAAGCCAATTGTTGCTAACACAGGAAAGGCCAGCTCAAGAAGTACTTGAATTGAAGATACAGCTCTAAACTTGGAGTAAAAAGGAACATATTCAATAAAAAAGTGGGTTAAAAAAGAAAAATTTTTCCCCCAGGATAAAAATAAGGAAAGTAAAATCCCAAAAAATAGCCATCGTTTTTGAGAATTCCAACCTAAAAATAAAGCCAACAAGGCAAAGAAAACAACCACTACGCCTACATAGGCTGGTGCCTCCAAAATAGGTTGGTCTCCCCAATAAGTTGGAACATTTTCACTAAAACCCTTTGCTTGATTTCGACCAGCTCCTTTTTTTATTAAATATTGATAAATTTCTGAAGAAGTCCCCAAATCTTCTCTAGAACCGCCTCCTTGTATGCGAGGGGCAATTAGATTCAGACTTTCAAAAATACCACAACTAAATTGAGTGATGTAATCATAAGAAAGCCCTGATCTGGCTTCTATGGGTTCTCCTGCAGCGGATAATGTAAGTTCACTTCTACCCCGAGTGCTAAATTTTGCATATTCTGATGTTGCCAATAAAGACGTAGCATTTAGTCCTAGTGCAAAAAATCCTGACAGAAGTAAAACCACTGTTTTTTTAAAAAACTCATTCCATATATTGCTTTTGTAGTGGCTCCAGATTTGGACAATTCCAAAAATCAACAACAATAACAACAAATAATAGGTCATTTGATAGTGATTCGCTCTAATTTGCATTGCAATAGAAAAAGTGCTGAAAACAAAGCCCAAAAAGTATTTCTTCCTAAACACCCATTGAACTCCAGCCAAAACAAAGGGTAAATAACCCAAAGCTTGAGCCTTAGTGTTGTGTCCTACTTGAATGATGATTAACAAATACGTAGATAACCCGTAGGCTAATGCACCAAATAAAGCATACTTCATGGGTACACGCATTGAAAGTAAAAAGAGGTAGCAGCCGAAAAAATAGAGGAATATCAAAAATATGGGATGGGGTAAAAGTTGAATTATTTTATGAATTGGTGTAAGGAAATCAAAAGGGTATTTTGCACCCAATTGATAGGTTGGCATTCCGCCAAAGGCATTGTCAATCCAGTACAACTCAACTCCATTTTGTCGAGATTCATGGATTTGTTTCGACATCCCTTGATACTGTTGAATATCTGATTGGAGGAGTTTTTTACCTTTGATGACAGGATAGAAAACACAAAAAGAAACTCCTATAAAAATAAGAAGGGCAGATAAATGAGGAAGTATATTTTTAAACTGAATCAAATCAATCAATTTCATCATAGTCAATGTATTCGCCTAAATTATCTGAGCTTGTTTTTGTTTTTTTTGAGTTGGTTGTTGCTTTTTGCTTCTGCTGAGACTGATGTTTTTGAGCTATCTTGAAAAGCCGTCCCAAAAAAAAACGAATGATCCAAGGGGCAAGCCTCTTTAGCAATAAGATAAAGGCGAAACAAATGAGGATAAATTCTAACAAGCTGAACTATTTGAAAAATCAAATTTAACCATTTCGATGGATTTAAAGCACATCTTGCTCGCTAAAATAAATAGCATATTTATTAAAAAGCACTTATATTGCTCTAAATAATTAAACATGGGTAAAGGATTTTTTTTTGGGATCATAATCTTACTGAACACTCCCCTTTTTTCTCAATACACAGAACAAATAAACTCCAATCGACCGGGAATGTCCATAGGGGCATTTTCTTTAGGTACGGGTGTAATTCAATTCGAAGCTGGAGGAGAATTTAGATCCTACAAACACAAAGTCTACAATAATTCAAAAGTAAATGGGATGGTAGGCTTCTTTTCCCTCCGTTGGGGATTTTTAAAGGAGCAGTTGGAGTTGACTTATGAGGGCTCTTACCTTGTAGATAAAATTACCAATAAACTTATTGATCCCAATTTGATCTATAAACGAGATGATTTTTTTGGTAATTTCATTGGAGTAAAATATTTGGTTTATGACCCTTTTAGAAGAAATGTAGAAACAAATGTTTACAGTTGGAAAGCAAACAATTCATTTCATATTCGTGATCTAATTCCTGCAGTATCGGTTACCTTGGGAGCTAATTTTAATATTAAACAAGCTGATAGTCCCTACCCTTATAGCGATGTTTTCAATAATCTACACCGACCAGGCTTTTTCCTAAACATCAACAGAAGAGGTATCGAGGAGCCCTTGATCAGTTACAGGGGAACTATTGCTACTCAATCTCATTTTTTGGGAACCTGGGTTTTTGTCACAAATTTATCCTACAATCGAATTGTATCAGATTATGAAGAACAAAGTTACATTTTGACCCTAACCCATACATTCAGTCCTAAATGGTCTGTTTACCTTGAAAATCATGGGATTTACAGCGATATCTATTCAGATCAAATTCTCAGAACTGGAGCTGCATATCTATTAAATGACGATATCCAAATCGAGGGAACTATTGGTTCAAACATCAAAGATTCTCCATCATTTTTCTCGTTTAATGCAGGGATATCTTACCGACTGGATTTCCATAAAGACAAAAACCCTGAAGCAATAAAAGATGCAAAAGTAGCTGATAAAGCTTTGAAAAAAGAACAGAAAAATCTAAAAAAAGGTGCTCGAAAAGCAACCAAATCTCAAAAAAAGGCACGGCGAAGAGCTCGAAAAAATTAGATCTATGATTCAGATTAAAAAAATAAAATCGAAAAACGATTTTAAAGTCTTTATTAAATTCCCCTTTAAACTCTACAAGGGAAACCCCTATTGGGTTCCTCCCATTACAAATGAAGAATTGAATGTGATTGATGCTGAAAAAAATCCTGTTTTTAAAAATGCTGAAGCCGTTTTTTTTCTGGCTTATCAAAAAGATGAAGTTGTTGGACGGATAGCAGCAATAATCAATTGGATTGAAGTTAATGAGTTAAAAAAAAGAAAAATGCGTTTTGGTTGGTTCGACTGTATCGATGATCAAAAAGTCAGTGAATCTTTATTAAATGAAGTAGAACGCTTGGGTAAGGAAAAACAATTGGACTATGTAGAGGGACCTGTAGGATTTTCAAATCTCGACAAGGCTGGACTTCTCGTCAATGGTTTTGAAGAGATGAACACCATGATAACCAACTATAATTTCCCATACTATTCGGAACATTTAAAAGCCTTGGGATACAAAAAACTTGCACAATGGGTCGAATATGAAATTAAAATCTCCTCTTTCGAAGATTCTCCCGAAAAAGTAAAGCGATTTGGTTGTTTGGTATTTGATCGCTACAAACTCCATCTTATCGATTTTAAAAAAACAAGTGATATTCTTCCTTATGTTGATCAAATGTTTCAACTATTATCCGATACTTATGATAAGCTTCAAACCTTTGTGCCCATTCAACCCTACCAAATAAAACATTACAAGAAAAAATATTTTAAATATATTCACCCTGATTTCATCAAATGTGTTGCAGATCAAAAGGATCGATTAATAGCCTTTGTAATAACGTTGCCCTCATTTACAAAAGCTCTAAAAAAAGCAAATGGAAGTTACTTCCCTTTTGGCTTTCTTCGAATTTTATGGGCACAAAAATTTAACAACCGAGCTTCATTTTATCTGATTGGTGTCCACCCGGAATATCAAAACAAAGGAGTTACGGCCATACTTTTTAATGAAATTCAAAAAACTTTTAATAAACGGGGGATTACAACTGTAGAAACTAATCCAGAGTTAGAGGAAAATAAGGCCATCCAACAAATGTGGAAAAATTATGAGAATCGTCAGCATAAGAAAAGAGCTACGTTTACAAAAGAAATCTAATTTTAAAAGTTGTTAAGCATTCCATAAGGAATCTAAAATAAATGCATAATTGTATCCCAATGAAAATTCACTAGGTTTGTTTGTTTAAATAGAAAATTGAATTTATAAATAGCAACAATTGAAATCTTGAAATCCCCGATTTATCTTATTAATGTTTAAATTTGCACTATGATTAGTGAAGGAACAATAATAGCCCTTTCTACGGCTTCTGGATCGGGAGCAATAGCCCTTATCCGTCTTTCTGGCTCAGAGGCAATTAGCCTGACTGATCAAGTATTTAAAGCACGTTCTGGGAAAAAACTAATTTCTCAAAAAAGTCATACCATTCATTTGGGTGAAATCATGGATGGTAACAGCATAATTGATGAAGTTTTGGTCAGTGTTTTCAAAAACCCTAACTCTTATACTGGAGAAGATGTGGTCGAAATCTCCTGCCATGGGAGTCCTTACATTCAACAGCAAATCATAAAAATTTTGATCGTAAAAGGGGCAATTACTGCAAAAGCTGGGGAATTTACTTTACGAGCGTTTATGAATGGAAAAATGGATTTATCGCAGGCAGAGGCAGTTGCTGATTTAATTTCATCTGAAAATAAAGCCAGTCATCAACTGGCAATGCAGCAAATGCGTGGTGGATTTAGCAATGAAATAAAAAATCTGAGACAAGAACTTTTAAACTTTGCTTCTTTGATTGAATTGGAATTGGATTTTGCTGAAGAAGATGTAGTTTTTGCAGATCGAAAAGAATTGGGAAACTTGATTTTTAAAATCCAATCTGTTATCAAACATTTACTCGATTCCTTTGCAATGGGTAATGTTATTAAAAAAGGAGTTCCTATTGCAATTATAGGCCCACCCAATGTCGGGAAATCTACCCTTATGAATTGTTTGCTCAATGAAGATAAGGCTATCATAAGTGATATTGCTGGAACTACACGTGACAGCATTGAAGATGAAATTACCCTTGATGGAATTAGCTTTCGTTTTATTGATACAGCTGGTATTCGGGATACCCAAGACACCATTGAGCAAATTGGAATTAAAAAAACTTTTGATAAAATTGAACTTGCAGCTTTTATTCTGAATTTAGTCGACTCTAAAAACTATTTGGAAAACAAAAGTTCCTTGCTAAAGGATTTACAAAAATTGAAAAGACAGTACCCCGAGAAGAAACTTCTCGTAATTTTCAATAAAGAGGATCAAATTGAGGACAAGAATTTTCCTAAGTCAATAGAGGGCTATCCTGTTCTTTCTATCAGTGCAAAAATGAATTCTAATATTGATCAGCTTATTTTTCATTTGACTCAGTATTTTAAATTAAATCCAACTCAAAATCAAAGCATAATAACAAACTCAAGGCATTATGGAGCCCTGCATGCCGCTCAAAAAGAAGTGCTTGCCATTCAAAACGGATTAAGTAAGGGCTTGAGTGGGGATCTTCTGGCCATTGACCTCAGGCAAGTTCTATACCACTTGGGTGAAATAACTGGAGAGGTAACTAATGACGAATTATTAGGGAATATTTTTGAGAACTTCTGTATAGGAAAGTAACTTCTACTGCCATTGACTGCAACGAACTGTCAAAATCCACGTTATTAAAAGGATTCTATAGTCATCAACTGACTTAGTAGATAACTTGGTGGAATGGATAATATTTTTTAATTTATTTTTTTAAAATTTGCTATGAGCCATAAATCGGAATTAATATTTAATTTAATTGAAGGCTCATTTTTATAATAAGTTCTTGAGCTCCAATAACACTTGTTACAAATATGTATTGTCCAACCTGTAAACTTGAATCCTTCATCAGTTGTCACCGATATATTTAATTCAGTATCTCTATCAAATAAATCTGCAAGTTTACCTGTTAATGTAACTCCTCCTCCTGTATTTGTAAGAGATGTTATAGGAACACTTGCTAAATCAGTTTCATTTATAATCCCTTCTTGAGACAAAATTTTTACAGTACCTCCATTTGATGGATTAATAAAAAGTGCATATTGCATTACATCTTCATCTAATTTACTGTTTTCTATAATTTCAATTTCCACGCTATCTTTACCGCAAGAAAAAACAGTCAAACCAACAAGTAGAAGTACAATTTTCTTCATTTAATTTTAGATTACAAGTAAAGTTAAAATATAACTAGGTTAAGTCTGAGGGGTTTTTTTATGATTTGTTAGTTTTGTTAAGAAGTACTGCATTCAACATTTTCAATAAATAGTTCAAAATCATCGAGGATCCCGATTGAAGTTGAGCTATAGGACCGCAGTTAATCATATCAATTAACAACGAGCAAATATAGTGTTAAAAGCAAAAAAAACAAACCCAAGTAATAAATTACTTGGGTTTGTTAATTAACTAAATCAACAACGAAAAGCTTAGATGTTATTACGAAAGATATTCAACTTATTTTTTAGTTGTTAAGACACTTCTGTACAAGCTTTTTTTTATAATTACATTTAAAAGAATAAATACCCTACTAAAAAAGTATAATTAAAATACCTCATAAACTGAATTTAATAGATCCTTAACTGGAATCCCACTCGACATTGATCTAGACATAAAAATTCCAAATAAAGAACTTTTTGGATCTATCCAAAAAAAAGTATTTTGTAATCCGGACCAGCCATATATGTTTTTGGGCGCCTTTAATTTCATTTTTTCCGGATCCTCTAGAATAAAAACAGATAGTCCTTTATAAAAACCCAATAACCATTGCTCTCCCCAATATTCCTTTGGGTAACTTTCAGAATATTTTTGAGTCATCAAACCAATACTTTTAGAACTTATAATTTTTTTATCCTTAAACTTCCCTCCCTGAAGTAACATTTTACAAAAATTTGCAAAATCTCCAGAGGTAGTCAGAATTCCCTCAGCTCCTAGAGGAGTTTGACTATCTATATGATAAGTCATCATGTTTCCTAATCCTGTTATTCCGTCTTGGTTGAACCCTTCGAGATTACCTCCATTCACATAAAGAGGCTGCAATAGTTTTTTTGTTTCACTATTTAAATAAAAGTCTGTATTGTGCATTTCAAGTGGAATGAATAAAGATTCTTTTAGGAAGGCGTCAAATGATTTGCCAGAAACAACTTCTGCCACTCTTCCAAGAATGGACTGGTTAATTCCATAGAGATATTTAGTGCCTGGTTCATAATGTAAAGGTTCTTTTGAAATTATATTCATTAATTCTTTAAGGTTTTTAGACCGAATAGCATCAACGTAGAAGTATTCAGGGGTAGCAAAACCTGACCTGTGAGAGAGCAAATGAATAATTTTCATTTGATTTTTACACTTATAAATTCGATCATCTTTTCTGCCGTAACCATTAATTTTTGGGTCATTTGGATCTAAAAACATACAATTTAAACTTGAGAAAGAAGGGATATATTTGGAAACAGGATCATTTATTTCAATTAAACCTTTTTCAATTAATTGGAGAATTCCAATAGTGGTTATAACCTTAGACATTGACCAAATGGGAAATAAAGTCTCATTTGTTATTTTTTTATCACCATCCTTAAATGAATTTTGAATATTATTATAAACGATGTTACCCTCCTTAAAAATTATAATTTCGTTACTTCCAGAAATTTTTTTATCAATTAAACTTTTTTGAAAATCAAATAAACTTTTTGAGCTATTACTTTTCTTGTCTTGACAAAATAAAATAGATACAGATAGTAAATAAAGACACCAGAAATATGATCTAACCATAATAAATTTCATGTATTACAATAAAACTGGCAATACCCTCTATTATTGGTTGATAGATACGTTTGCCCTTATACTTTTGAAAGCATTAGTGATGTGAGCCTCAACAGTTTTAATAGAAATATCTAAAACCTCTGATATTTCTAGATTAGTATAGCCTTGTTTTTTACTTAAAACAAATACT
>MDSY01149813.1_pt1 | contig 33791 bp, 21 predicted proteins | sample 811131 | NCBI WGS metagenome assembly MDSY01 (sample SAMN05326643, study PRJNA326480) | marine metagenome | isolation source: seawater | place: Atlantic Ocean: South West | collected 2010 | reverse complement strand
ATCAATCGCAGATGAGGAAAAATAGCCGACGTCATCTGTGCTGTCGAGTGAGACCGGTGTGCTCCATACTTGAGAGATATTCCCACCAGTCCCATTGCCGCCGGTGTTGTTACCACCAGTGCTATTGGAGTTATTTGAACCTCCACCCGAGGTCCAATTTGCCCAGAATCCTGCTAAGTCAGGCGTTTGGTCGACAGATAGAAGAATTGTATCATTTACATTTCCATCATTGGTAATAGTAACTGTCAGGTTGAGGTCGTCCCCTGGAGCCATTTGAACGAGACCATTATCACCTGCAGTTGATGCGTCAATAGCAGGCAAGTAAATTGGTTGAACGGATAGTAATACACTGATTTCGCTAGAGATATTGGCATCTGGTTCTGTAACTGTAATAATAAGAGTTCCAGAATTGCTTGGTAGAGCATCAGTGGCCAATCTTATTGCGATTGTTGTTGACGCTGAATAGGTTGGAATTACATTGCTTACATTTGAATCAGTAGGGATTACTTCCCAGGCAGAATCATACCCTGACACTTCAATGGAGTAAGTCTCAATCGATGATCCATTATTGTGAATTGATAGTGTCAGGTTTGTTACTTCACCTGGCGATAAAATGATGTGACTTGAATCGGTTGTTAATCCGATACTTGGGTGAGCACTTGCTAGAGGGACTAGCGGTGCAATGGCCATTACTAAGACCAAGATGAGTGCATTCAAACGACGCGACATGAAGTTGCGACTCAATGCTGACATTTCATCCAATCGGCCCTAAGGGCCGGATATATTCAGTTCTGGAGTAAATCTAATTTCGCCTGATTCAAAACTTCCCAAGGAAATTCGCCATCGATGCCAGGTGTTCTTCCGAAATGGCCACCGGCGGCTGTTGAGGAATAGATTGGTCTTAGCAAATCTAGTTCATTAGCGATTGATTTAGGGGTGAAATCGAACACTGATTTGACACGTTTGGTCAATTCAGTATCGCTTAATGAAGAAGTTCCGAAAGATTCAGCACGAACACTGACGGGTTGAGCCACTCCGATTACATATGCGAGTTGAATCTCACATTTTGTGGCTAGGCCAGATGCTACAACATGCTTAGCAGCCCATCTTGCAGCATAGGCTGCTGAACGGTCAACCTTTGAAGGGTCTTTTCCTGAAAAGGCTCCACCACCATGACGCCCCATGCCTCCATATGTGTCGACAATAATTTTCCTGCCTGTCAATCCTGCATCTGCATAGGGTCCTCCTGGGTCAGCAAAACGTCCTGTTCCATTGACTACTAGGCGGTAACCTTCAGCCAGTAATTCTCTTGGAATTGCATGTTCAACAACATGCTTTCGAATTTCTTCAGTAATGTATTCTCTTTCTGCAACTTCATCGTTAGCGAAATTGTTCTTTAATGCGTCATCATGCTGTATAGCAATTACTACTGTGTGAACTTTAGATGGAATCCCATCTTTGTATTGGATAGTAACTTGACTTTTAGCATCAGGGCGGGACCATGATAATGTTCCATCGATTCTAGCGTTAGTCATTCTTCGAGTTAATCGTTGGGAAAGAGCAGCCGCTAAGGGGAAATATCTGCCTTTCAAAACATCATAATTTTCAGTTTCTGAACATGCATAACCGAACATTAGACCTTGATCACCGGCTCCTTGTTCTGAATTATTTACACCTTGGCTGATATTTACTGCTTGTGCGGTGATTTTGACAATTACTTCACAACGTTCCTCACTCGTGGAGTCTAGGCCAATAGCGTGAGAATTGTAACCGATGTTTGCTGCTGTTTTGCGAGCAATAGATTCGTAGTCTGGATGCTCTCCAGATAGAGTAACTTCTCCGGCCAAAAGAATTATTCCTTTCTCTGGGCCACCTTTGACACTTGTTTCGACGGCGATTCTAGCATGCGAATCGATAGATAGGCAAGCATCGACAATCGCATCGCTAATAGCATCACACAACTTGTCAGGATGACCTGAAGCAACACTTTCTGAAGTGAACAGCTCCTCTGCCATATATTGTGGGCCATTATTATCCTCTATCAAATCTGTGCTTTAGCCAGCGATGACTTCTTGTCCGAAAGTCTCACGCCCCTAATCATGGCGAGCGACACCGTTTGGCACCCGACCTCATTTCGAACCCACACTTTAGGACAAATACAAGGCGACGGAGAATCCTTAGTTGGCTCAGAAGTAACCATTTGTGGTTACATGGAGGCGAATCGAGGTAAAGGGAAAATCTGTTTTATGGATATTAGAGACGGCACCGGCCGTGTTCAAATTTTCTTAAAGCAAGGCGGAGTTAGCGACGATGAGTTAGAAATGGCTCAAGGGCTGTCTCGTGAATCTACTGTTCAAATAACCGGTGAAGTCGCTCAAAAGCGTCCACCCAAGGTTGCGGAAGGGGAGCCAACTCCGCCTCCTACCTACGAAGTAGTTGCCTCAACATTTACTGTTCTTACAGTGGCGGCAACCCCTCTTCCTTTAGGAGTGACAGATACCGTGTCAATCGGATTAGATACTCGCTTAGACAACAGATTCCTTGACCTTAGGAGGTCACACGTTAATGCAATGTTCACACTTCGATCGAAAGTGTTGCAATATGGAAGAGACCACCTAATCACTGAAGGTTTCAAGGAGATAAATTCTCCAAAGATTATCGCTTCAGCGTCCGAAGGGGGTACCAATCTATTCCCTATGATGTATTTCGATACACCAGCGTTCCTCTCTCAAAGCCCACAATTGTACAAACAGTTGACAATTTTAGGTGGTATGGAAAGAGTATTCGAAATCGGTCCTGCATTCAGAGCAGAGAACCATGACACATACCGTCATCTAAACGAATTCATCTCTTTTGATATCGAGGGCGCTTGGATGAACGACGACGATGTTATGTGCGTGCAAGAAAGAATGATACATCATATTTGGAGTAAGGTTGCAGAACATGACCAAGACCAAATCGACATTATCAATCAATATCGGGAAACTCAAGGTGATGAACCGATTACAGTTGAAGTCCCTAGTCTTCCTTTCCCAAGAATCGAATACTGTGATGCAGTCAAGATGATTAAAGATGCAGGTGAAGATATTTCTTGGGGTGATGACATTGATTCATCTCACTGTGATATTATAGCAGCAAAGTATCCTGGTTTCCATTTCCTTCCCCGCTGGCCAATGGAAATGAAACCATTCTATATTCATCACATCCCTGGCGATGTTGGTGCTACTGGAGAACAGTTATCTCGCGGGTTTGACCTAAATTATGGTCGTGATGAAATGACAAGCGGTGGTCAAAGAGAACACAATGTCGACGTACTTGAGCAGAATCTACGCAATAAGGACCTAAACCCTGCAGATTTCGCATTCTACACAGATGGTTTCCGCTATGGAGCACCTCCTCATGCTGGATGGGGCTTAGGAGTTGCTCGTTTACTGATGGTTTTGACCGGTTCTCGCAATGTCCGTGAAACTGTTCTATTCCCTCGAGATAGAAGTCGTGTTTCCCCTTGAGTTGATTTACAGTGCCCGTAGATCGCATGCAGTGGGGCGCCGAAGATTGGCAGTTTGCTGATTTGTATATGCCTGACGACTCTTCACCATATCAGAAGGATTCAGGTGTACCATGTGTTATGCTAATCCATGGTGGATTTTGGAAGAATGAGTATACTCTTGAATTAATGGCTCCAATCGCTGAAGACCTTGCAGAACAAGGAATCGCTGCTTGGAATATCGAATTCAAAAGGTGGGAAGAGGGTGATGAAGGAGTATGGATGGACACTTTATCAGATGTCATGCGAGCATGGGGCCAACTTGCCTTACTTCCCGGGATTGACATTGTTCGCTCAATGATAATGGGCCACTCAGCCGGAGGGCACCTCGCTTTGATGATGGCATCAGTTGCTGAACGCAAACCTTGGTTGACTATCGCTCAAGCTCCGATCACCGACCTAGTTTCAGCAGATCATGCAAAACTGTCAGATGATGGAGATGCAGTGCGCCGATGGATGGGCTGCGCTCCTGAAGGCAATGAAGAGATATGGCGCAGAATTAATCCAATTGATAACCCCCCTAAGTCAGCAGTTCTTGTCATGCATGGCAAAGGTGATGACGAAGTACCCTGGACTCAATCAGAATCCTATGTGCGAGCCATGGATGCCAAAGGCGAAGAAATCCAGAAGTTATGGCTGCCCGGTGACCACTTTTCGATAATCGATGTTGCTAGCGATGATTGGCTGGCCCAAGTAGAAACGATTCGGGACTGGCTGTGAAGGTTCAATACCATGCGCCTCTTGGCGTTGTCATGGACTGGCTTGGAGATGATTACCCATTCTCAACAACCGCTTTGGCAGGTAAGCATGCAATTGTTTGTGGCGCATCCAAAGGAATAGGTGCAGCTACAGCACAAATGCTGGCAAAAGCCGGAGCGAAAATAACAGCGGTTAGCAGAAATCCACAGGACTTAATCGCAACACTTTCAGGTTCTGGCCATACTGCTATTAGCCTTGATTTAGAAGACCAAGAATCAATTGGTAAATTTATTTCTTCAATTGAAGAATGCCACATACTAATCAATAATGCAGCAGGTCCACCAGGGGGTCCGCTTCTGGATAATGACATCGAAGATTTCCTCGCTCCTTTCAAGAGACATTTACACGCATCCCACACACTCGCTCGAGGTCTAGTTCCAATTATGGAAAAGCTAGGGATGGGCAGAATTGTCAATGTGATTTCGACTTCGGTTAGAGAGCCAATTCCAAATATCGGACTTTCAAACACATTGCGAGGCGCAATGGCTTCGTGGTCGAAGTCCCTTTCGAGTGAACTTCCGTCTTGTATTACGATCAACAATGTCTTACCTGGTTTTACAGATACTGACCGTTTGGGGTCTTTAGCATCTTCAATTAACGAGAGAACCGGGAAAAGTATTGAAGAAATACACAATGGTTGGATGTCTCAGGTACCGATTGGACGTCTGATAGATCCTCTTGAAACTGGAGCAGCCATAGCATTCCTTTGTATGCCTATATCTGGAGGGATTCGCGGAGTTTCCCTTGCAGTTGACGGTGGAAGAATGCGTTCAATCTGAGGTGGTCTTTTGCCTGAAATGAGTCAAACACAAGCAGAAGAAGTTCTGGAAATGTTCGCCGAAGGTGAAGGACTAGAGTCTGTAAATACTAGCCTTGCTCTCCATTTAGTAGAACTTGCCAGGGATTTAGGTCGTGATGCATTAGTCGCCCGATTGTTGGACCATGCGGCTAAAGTCTCAGTTAATCCAGAAGACCAGGGTTGGTGTCAATTCGAATTATTAAAGCATCAAGGTGCGGGTAAAGATGAATTAATTGGCTTGGGGATTGCTTCAGAAAGCGAAGGCCTGGAAGGTCTTGCCGCCGGTATTCTCCATCATGTGGCTTTACTTTCCCTTGGCACTGAAGATGCTGCAATATTTGCTAACCGTTCGATGAGGCTTAGGGACAATGCCGGCGATATTGAAGGAATGATTTACGGTCATGCGCTAATTGCATATATTGCCAAAGATGAAGGTGATTTTGAGAAAAGCCAATTACATCTGACCAAAAGATTGGACCTCATACCAGAAACCGAGAGTTTTGAAAAAATGGAAGCTCTTGCTGACCTTGCACATTCACATTCTTCATTGGGTGAACTTGAACAGGCGCAATCATTGCTAATCGAGTCTCTTAGAATTGCTACAGAAATAGACGACCTTTCAGGTATCTTAGTTGCAAGGTGGGGCTTAGCAGATTTGGCTGAAATTTCAGATCAGCCTGACGAAGCAATGGTCCAATTATCAGATGCGATGACCGCATTTATGGAAGCGGGTGAAGTTGTTCCAGAACTGGTTCGAGAACGCATTTCTAAACTCACGTCTGAATAGTGATGTTGATACATCGAGCGCCTCTCCCTTAGGGAGAGGGATTACATGGAGTATGACATATTCTTCTCAATATCACAGACTCCTGACCACAATGGATACACTCCAAGTGAGTCTGAGATGTTCTCTAATTATTACTCTCAACTTGAAGCAGCAGACCGATTAGGGTTTGGAGTGGCATGGATTGCACAAGCCCATTTGTCCACTCAAACCCAACAACAAAACTCCAAACCGGTAGTTCCGCATTGGCAAGGTGAGGTTGGGCTGTGCACTGATTTCTGCCAGTTGGCAATGGAATCATTTCGACGCACAAATAACATCGATGTTGGTTCGGCTGTAGTGAGTATTTTAGCAAGTGGCGGACCTATCGCTCAAGCAGAAAGAATTGCCAATACAGTACAGTTCCTTTCTCATATGGATTCCAATCGTAAATTGCACGTTGGATTCAGTGCTGGTAGGTTCGAGTTCATGGCCCGCCCGTATGGAATCGTCCCTCGCAATCTTGTTGAACAAGCGGCTTGGCCAGCATTACGCGGACAGGTTTTCATGGAAGCCAGCGAAATCTTCCTTAGACTACTTCGCGGTGATACAATCCATTCTAATGATATCCGTAAGACAATTCTGACCCGCGACAATTTCCGTTCGGATGAAGATTGGGCTGCTGTACAAAATGCAGCAGGCGGTGAGCCAGAAAATGTTGAGATCGAACGAAGATATAACTTCGAAGAAATTTCTATTGTTCCTAAAGAATGGCCGAGAAATCAATTGGAATTAGTAGCTGGAACTCATGATCCCAAGGCTCAAGAGTTTGTTAATCAAATACTGCCAGTAAAGGTATTCAATCTCTCAATTACCTCTCCAGAGGTTATCGATTCGACCCATAAAAGGATGAAAGAAATATTCCATTCTGATGGTGGTAAATGGCAGCGCAGAGACATGCCACGCACTACATTTGTATTCCTAAATGCCGAAAAGGGCTTGTCATCAGAAGAGCAATCGCAAGCAGCCCATGAAGAAGCACGCCTAGCTTTAGGTGAGTATTGGAAAGCATTAGAGGGAACTCTAGACCCTTCTAAAGTGGAAAAAGCAGCAGACAATGCATTAATTGGTAATTCTAGTGAAGTGGCTAGCCAAATAAAAGAAAGATTCCATCCTGAAGATCGCCTGATGTGTTGGTTTGATTTCTTCAACCACGATAGCGATAGAGTAGTCCGTAATATGGAAGCTTGGTGGAATGAAGTAGTGCCTTTACTGGAGTGATAAAATGGGACTAAGGCACGATAAAAATTCAGCGGTTGCGCCAGGGAAGCCTGGTTCTGCAATATACCCTGATTCCCCTCTTGGTGAGGATGTTGAAGGCATTCCTACAGGGAGAGATGTGGAATGGGAGCCATTGGTAGATTATCGAAGGAACGGTGTTTCCGAAACTACAATTCATGGAGCAGTTGCTTGGAGCCATGGGGATGAAGTCATCCATTCCTTTGGAGGGAATGTACTGTGCTATGGTCGTTCTATGATGAAGCCGTTTATGCTCAAAGCATTCACTAAGGAATTAGAAGATCATACTTGGGAGCAAAAAGCGATTGCTGTAGCCAGTCATAATGGAGATACAGAACATGTCGCTGCAGCCCAATCTCTACTTTCAGAAGCAGAATGGCCACTTATGCTGACTCCAGTAGATGTTCCACTAATTCAATTCGGTCGTCAAGTTAGGAGACCTAGACGTTGGTACCACACATGTAGTGGTGAACATGCTGCTATTCTTGCTGGTTGCCGCGCAAAAGGCTGGGGCAGGGCAGGTTATACTCTTCCTACACACAAAGTCTTCCATGCTTATATGGAACAGTTAAGGAGATTTTTGGGCGAAGATTGGAAGCCACTAAGGATAGCAAAAGATGGGTGTGGCCTTCCTACAGTTTCGAATACAGTTGCCGAATTAGCTAAGATTTACGCAGGGCTGGTTAGGGACAAAGATGCAGATTGGATTTGGGAAGCAATGTGCAAGCACCCTGATTTAGTAGGCGGTTTTAATCGGTTAGACTCGACTATTTTGAAAATTGGAAACGGCAAAGTAATCGCCAAAGAAGGGGCTGATGGTCTTCTCGGTATGGCGATAGAGCATCCTGATTACCCTAAAGGACTAGGTGTAGTAGTAAAGATTGCACATGGTTGGAATTCTCAGGCGACGTGGTATGTAGCCCGTGCGATACTGGGATGTTTGGGGATTGAATTAAGAAATCCGTATCCATTACATCGTCAAAAAGCATTCATTGTTTCTGGAATAGTGCCTAACCATCTTCATGAAATTCTTGAAACAATTCCAACTTGGGATGAATGGGACCCTGATCAGGATCGCTGGCACTACGAGGTGGATGCATGATTCAGGTGGAAAACCTAATCGGTGGAAATTTTGTAGTTACTCCTGAATGTTTTGACGACATATCTCCTATGGACGGTTCAGTCATAGCAAAAATACCACGAACAACCGATGTTGAAGATGCAGTCAAAGCAGCGTTGTCGGCCCAATCTTCTTGGGGTGCGATGAGCCTAGAACAACGATGCGTTTGGCTTGATAAAATTGCAGATTCCCTTGAAAACAAGATTGAGGAATTGGCTCGATTAGAATCCTTAGATACAGGTAAGCCCCACGATGTCGCACTAAATGTTGATGCGAATCGGTCTGTGAACAATTTCAGGTTCTTTGCAGATTTTGGTCGTTCAATGAAAGAAGAAACCTTCGAAATGAAGGATGCAACCAATTATGTCATGAGAAAACCAGTAGGAGTCGTAGGGCTAATCTCTCCATGGAATTTACCACTATACCTTCTTTCTTGGAAAATCGCTCCGGCTTTACTGATGGGGAATTCAATAATCGCTAAACCAAGTGAAATAACTCCACTTACTGCCCATTTCTTGGGTAAAGTGTGTACTGAAATTGGTTTGCCAGATGGTGTTCTAAATATTGTTCATGGATATGGACCCGAAGTCGGTCAAGCGATTGTTGAACATCCTGAAATCAAAGCAATCTCGTTTACAGGTGGTACTTCTACCGGAAAAATAGTGGCAGCTACAGCTGCACCAATGTTCAAGAAGTTGAGTTTGGAACTAGGTGGTAAGAATGCTTCAATCGTTATGGATGATGCAGATTTAGCAATTACAGTACCAGGGGTTCTAAGAGCATCATTCCTAAACTCTGGACAAATATGCCTGTGCGGTTCAAGAGTATTAGTACATTCAAAAATTTATGATGAGTTCATGTCTCAGTACCTTGAATTGTTGAAGGGCTTCGAGATAGGTCCTGTGATTAGTGAAGGTCACCGGGACAAAGTAATGTCTTACATCCACTTAGCCAAAGAAGAAGGTGGAGAGATCCTTGCAGGGGGGCGAATTCCTGATAAGCCTGGGGCATGGATTGAACCAACGGTTATTGCAGGACTCTCTCACAAGTCCAGAACAGCAACTGAGGAAATCTTTGGGCCGGTTGTTACGATTCACAAATTCGATTCTGTAGATGAAGCGATAGACATGGCCAATGCAACACAATATGGATTGGCTGGAAGTGTTTGGTCACAAAATTCTGGCCGAGAGATTGCTGAGAAAATAGAATCAGGAATGGTCTGGGTAAATACCTGGCTGCACCGGGATTTGCGAGTGCCCTTCGGTGGCGTTAAGGATAGCGGAGTTGGACGTGAAGGTGGGATGTGGTCTGTCGGTTTCTTCAGTGAAGCAGTCAATATTTGCGTTATGGAAGATTGAAGACTGAGCACTCGTCCGCACAACTGGAGGCAAAGACATGTCAGTACATGCAAACGCTCGCAAAGTGACAACACACACGCTTCAGGAGATGAAGCGAGCAGGTGAGAAAATAACTATGCTTACAGCGTATGATTACAGCCTTGCTAAACTCGTTGATAGAGGTGGTGTTGACGTAATACTCGTGGGAGATTCAGCATCAAATGTTATGGCAGGTAGAGATACTACGGTCCCAATGAGTTTAGATCACATGATATATCACGCGCAATGTGTTGAAAGAGCGGTTGATAGAGCCCTAATTGTAGTCGATATGCCATTTGGAACTTACCAAGGTAATTCTGCTATTGCTCTTGAAAGTGCGATTCGAATAATGAAAGAATCTGGCGGCCATGCTGTTAAACTCGAAGGCGGCTCAGAAATCGTAGAAAGCGTTCAACGAATTCTTACCGCAGGTATTCCAGTCATGGGCCATCTTGGTTTAACCCCACAATCAATTTACAAATTCGGCACTTACACAGTACGAGCCAAAGAAGACGAAGAAGCAGCTAAACTAATTTCAGATGCTAAACTCCTAGAAGAATCTGGTTGTTTTGCAATAGTATTCGAGAAAATACCTGCTCATCTAGCAAAGCAGGTCAGTGAAGCGGTTTCTATCCCGACTATTGGAATTGGTGCAGGCCAAAATTGCGACGGTCAAGTTCTGGTTTTACATGACATGCTCGGAATTACAACAGATTTCAGCCCTAGATTCCTCAGAAGGTATCTTGATTTGGGTACACAGATTACTGGAGCAGTTGAACAATATTGTGAAGATGTTCGCAGTGGCGATTTCCCGAACGAGGATGAATCCTACTGAAATAAACCAGCATACAGCATCGCTCCAGGTACTATGCTGAATGCGATTCCAAATCCGTGCCATATACCATATCTAAACGGTGGGTGGTCTGATTTTGACCATGATGCTGATTGCCAAACCCACACTAGCAATGGAATTGCGACATTAAAATAATTAGAACCTAGAGCCCAAATACCTGCCATTGGTAAACATACGATTCCAACTCCGATGGCGTGTTCCCAAATTGTTCCAGCTTTGGTTAATAATGCAAGTACTGGGGCGCAAAAAGTCGCTAGTATCAAGGCTAAAATCATCGGTGGGAATCTATGATATTCAAGGGTAAAGGCACACATTGAGACCAATATGATTGCAATTACCGATGGCAAAAACACATGTCGGAATTTGAGGTCAATTCTTCCCGGTTTAATCTCAATCGGAGCAGACTTGTTGACTTCTGTGTCCACTGTGCTATCCGGCTGTGACATGTCCCCCATGTTTTGGCCCAAGCGTCGCCGATGAATAGAAGGTGCGGAACCTCTTGGTCGATTCATGGCGAAGGGCAGTATTGTTGCGGGTTGCCTTGCCCCGCATCCTCCACACCTTGTTTATGCCGAAAACCCAGAACAAAACGAACCGGTTTCAGAGGGTGGTTGGGAGCAATTACGATGGGGATATGAAAGACTTAGAGAGTCTTTAAAAGACGTAGACTACGACGTAATTGTTGTACTTTCTCCACACTGGCAAACATACGTTGGTACTCACTTTATTGGTGTTGAAAAGTGTGTTTCAAAGAGTGTTGATCCAGTATTCCCCAATCTCTTCAGATTCAATTATGATTTGACGATTGATGTAGAACTTGCTCGTGCGATTCACGACCAAGCTAAATCAGAGGGAATGTCGGTTAAAATGATGGAAAACCCAGATTTTAGAGTCGACTATGGTACAATTGTATCCTGTCAAATGGTAAGACCAGAATGGGATAAACCGATAGTCTCGATTTCATCAAATAGAAGTTTATCCTACTATTCTGTAGAAGTAATGCAAGAAATGATGATGGAACTAGGCCGTTCAACAGCAAAAGCAATTGAGGCAAGTGGAAAGAAGTGCTTGCTGCTAGCGAGTAATTCTCTTTCACATCGTCATTTCGTTACAGAAACTAAACCCCCCGAAGATATGAGCAAAGAGCATATTGCTAGCCATGCTATGCACCTTTGGGATATGCGAATTATCGAAATGATGCGACAAGGCAAGTCTCAGCAGATTATAGATGAGATGCCTGAGTTTTGTGACCAAGCAATAGCGGAAGCCGATGGTGGAGCATTAACATGGTTGCTGTCTGCTTTAGACGTTCCAAAACAACCAGCGACTTTACACGGCTATGGAACGATTATCGGAACTGGAAATGCCATTATGGAATGGCCATGTCACTCTTGGGGTGATGAGTCGTGAGTGGAGAAGTAATCAAATCGCTAATTGTTCCAGCGCACCCACACCCTGTTCTTTGCCCTGAGAAAAATGAGGGATGGCAGCGTGTTCGAGATGCATATGATGAAGCAAGGCGCCAGATAGAAGAAAGCGATGCAGACTTAATTATCGTATATTCAACACTTTGGCCTAGTGTCATCGGCCATCAAATACAAGCTGACCCAAATCCAAAGTGGGTTATGGTAGATGCAGATTTCCATGATTTAGGGAGTATCCATTACTCGCTAAGAATAGATTCAGAATTCGCTCATGCATGGAATGAGGCTAATATTGCTAGAGGACTTGAATCACGTACAGTAGCGTATGATGGTTTTCCAGTAGACGTAGGTTCTGTAGTTGCTCTAGAGTTACTAAATCCAAATAATAGAATACCTGCAGTAATTTGTTCAACCAATGTATATTCAAATCGTGCAGAAACCACAGTCTTGGCTAAAGCATGCCAAGATGTGATTAAAGCTCAAGGAAAGAAAGTAGTTGCAGTTTCTGTAATGTCACTATCCAATCGAATGTTTACCGAAGCGATTGAACCGCATGAGGATAGAATACATTCGCTGAAAGATGATGAATGGAATCAGAAGATACTCGAGTTCCTTTCGGAAGGTCGCTTGGAAGACATTGGTCAACTAAGCAGAACGATTCATGACCAAATACGTGTCAAAAAAGTGGTAACCTTCAAACCTATGTGGTGGTTATCTGCAATGAATGATAATCGAAATGATTTGACTGGTAAGGTATTAGCGTATGAGGCCATACATGGGGCTGGCGCTGCAGTAGTAGTGTTAGACCCTGAATCTAATGGTACTGGTGACAAAGAGTATGATGAGGACGATGTCGACTTCTATGGCGGAGATCGCCATGTACTTGATTCATCCTCTGAAGATGAGCCTCAATCTTCAATAAACTCCGGACCTAAATTACATGAACCAGTTGAAGGTAAAAATACAGTTAATACAAGTAAAGCTCCTAAACCAGTAGGAGCATATCCTCATGCTAGAAGAGAGGGCGACTTACTCTACCTCTCTGGAGTTGGACCTAGGCAACCTGGCGATAATTCAATACCTGGGGGGCCAATAAAAGACTCGGCAGGAAACCCTCTAAATTATGATATCAAGGCCCAAACAAAAGCAGTAGTAGATAATATTTCAAGAATACTAGAGGAAGCAGGTTCATCTCTTGATAAGGTGATTGATGTCACCTCATTCTTAGTAGATATGGACCGCGACTTCTCAGGATATAACGAGGTCTGGGCACAGACATTGGGTAAAGTTGGGCCGACTAGAACAACTCTTGCAATCCGTGCTTTACCGACCCCTATCGCTGTTGAAATGAAAGTTATCGCTAAAGTTTAAGTTCCGGATATCGGGGTTTAGCGATTGCAATATGTAGCAAGCAATAACTACTCTTTGCTCTTGTTCCGGTTTAGCGGTAATAATACTGCTGTAATCCGGGGGTGATTCCAATCGACATCAAATCAACTGCTAACAAGTTGCTAAAAGGCGATGTAAAAGGTGTTGTCGAGGACGTTAGGTTTCAGATTGAAAGATCTGTAGGATTGTTCGGAGTAATCATAATTTCACTTTCAGCAATGCTTGGTTCTGGATTATTCGTTTTACCATCTTTCGCTGCAGTAATTATGGGTGAAGGTATTTGGCTAGCATTCTTACTTGCTGCTTCAGTTGTTTTGCCGGGTGCTATTTCAAAATCAGAATTAGCTTCTGGAATGCCATCTAGTGGCGGTTCATATGTCTACATGGAGAGGACTTATGGTCCATTAGTAGGAACAATTAGTGGCCTTGGTTTGTGGGCTTCGTTTTTGTTGAAATCATCTTTTGCCTTAATCGGTTTTTCAGCATACATGTATACTGTAACCAATTACTTCGAAGTGGAATTAAACACATATGTTGTGTCATTTTCAGCATTAGTTTTGATAACGGTCATCAATATATTAGGTGTTAAGAAGGTCAAAGCCATCCAAGCACCAATTCTTGGTGTGACTTTGTGTCTATTGCTGGTTATTTCAGTCATGGCATTATTTGATCAGTCTACTAATTTGTCACGGCCTTGGGATGCAGCAATGGGTTCCGACCCTTGGACAATTGCTGAAACCGCTGCCTTTGTGTTCGTTGCATATGCAGGGGTGACCAAGGTGGCAGCAATAGGTGGAGAAGTCAAAAACCCCGGTAAGAATCTACCTTATGGCATTCTAATTTCCTTAGCCATTGCAACCGTTCTCTACTGCAGTATAACTTACATGATGATGGCTACAATTCCAGGCGAATGGTGGGTAAATAGCGATGGTTCTACGATTGAAGACCCTGTTTACAAATTTGTTGAAACTGTCGCTGGCTCTAAAATCGGAGTTATTGCGGCAATATTAGCGGTACTGACAATGATTTCTATGGCACTATCGGGAATTTTGGCTGCATCTAGGTTCCTGTTTGCAATGGCTAGAGACAAATTACTTCCTCAATCACTAGAGGAAGTTAATGCGAAGTATGAAACTCCTCATTGGCCAATCATATTGACTGCTACCGCTATGGGTTTGACAATTCTACTACTTCCAGTAAAGGATGTAGCAAAGTTAGCCTCTGGATTCAAAATAATGATTTTCATTATGATCAATTCTTGTGTCATCATTCTTCGTCAAACCAGTTACAAACACACTTGGAACCCAGAATATAGGGGACCTCTTTACCCAATAATCCACATTTGGGGAATAGTTGCAGGATTAGCCCTAGTCTACATAATGGGACAGAAAGCAATTATCGGAGCTATTGCTGCTATCGTAATGGGATTGATTGTGTACCAATTATATGGTAAAAATCATGCAAATCAGAGGACTACGCCGTTTGATACATTTCGCTCCGAGTTTCGTAATCCAACTAAATTGGAACACGACCGGAGAGAACTCGCCTTCAAATCAGCAGATATGGGCGGCAAGGGTCATCTAACTTTGAGAGAGTTCCAAGTAGCAATGCGTGCATTAGACTTCCCTTATGATTCTGAAGATTGTCGTACTATATTCCATGAAGTTGATACAGATGAGAATGGTGTAATCGACATTGATGAGTTCTTGGCACAATTCGAAAAAGGTTACGCCGAATTCGCAACAGAAGAAGGTTAGGACATTCTAGTCCATTCGCCACTTTCACTTACAAGCCATGATGTTAATTCACTGCTTGAATCAATATACCATCCAGTCTTTCCTTGTACAGTTCCCGGAGCAGCCTGCATTACTCCTGTTCTCTTCGCCTCATCAGCAAGTCTAGCTCGAAGTTCAGTATTTGATTCTGAGGATTCAGTATTCTCTGTTGAAGCAATTGCGGGTGTAACCTCTTGTTTCACCGGTTTAGCCTCTTCAACTTCAGGTTGTGAGGTGTTTTGTGACTGAAGAACCTCCTCTTCTTCCCAATTAGTATCATCATCTTGCTTCATCCTGCGTATCAGGACTAGCATAATTGCAATAAACAAGGTGATAATGATTGTAACCAGAGTCAAAGCAGTGTCTGAGTCGCCTAAACCTCCTCCAAACAATACAGCGTCCACATCGAAGAATCTCTGTGCGACAAGGTCATCCCAGTATAGATTACAAGATTGTGATTGCCCAGACTGATCTATCGAGACCTCGTAAGTATCACCTGCGAGATGGGTTACTGAACCAACTGTACACTTAATGTCGATTTCATCTTCAGGAACTTCAATTCTGTTACCTGCTTGGTCAATTGCATGTACTCTGATGATCATCTTACTTCCTTCTTCTGGATTCTTTTCAGGAATCTCGGCAAGAATTCTAATGGGCTCACCTGCAAAAACAGTCACTGTTAGGTCATGAGTAGCAGAACCAGTTGTTAGTCGCAAATTCCATTCGCCTACTTCTCCACCTGTAACTTTCCAGTATCCATCGCCTTTGGAGGATGGAGTGACAGTTCCTTGCGGGTCACCTAGGTCAAAATTGATATCCGCTGCTAATGCAATATTACCGTGTACATCCGATGTAGAAATTTCAATTTCAATATCTTCTCCACTATTAACTTGGATACCCCCATCGGTGTCTGTAGTAATGTGTCTAGCAGTGCCTGCAATTACTTCGATATCTGTAATTGCAAATACGCCCTGTGCCATAGCCCTAATCTCATGCATACCAAGGGAAGACGGAGCCCATTTATCTCCAGCCAATCTAATTTCCATGGTCATTTCGTTATTGTCAACAATCCAATTGACTAGTACATCTTCCAAGAGGTTACCATACTCGTCTTCAAAGACCGGTGTCAAGTTTAGAACGCCATCGGAAGGAACTCTTGTTCCGCTTTCAGGGAGAACAATTCTTGCAAGTTCACCTGATGTAATATTCAGTAGATGTTCTACTTCGTGGACGGTTTGTGTTTCGTTATCAAACCAAGTAGCCGAAATCGAATATTCACCAATTGGTCCTGGTTTTAGTTTGAACCAATCTCCTTGGTCTTCCGGACCTAGTTCAGAATCAATCGTCCATGCTCCGTTTACAGAGCGATGATTTCCAGCAGCATCAAATGCTGATATTGAAGCCACTATTAAATCTCCAGAACGTAAGTTCTCTTCAGATAGTAAAACCTCAATTGCTATTATGGTTCCTTGAGTGACACTAACCTGCATCGTTGCAGAATATCCTTGGTCAGATACACTAATTGTCCAATCACCGATTTGTGATGGCGTCCATACTACTGAATCTCCATCCATTGCTAGTGAGCCAGTGGGAACTGTCCAATTTGAAAGAGATAAGATCACTTCCCCTGAATTTCCGAGGATGTCAGTTCTAATCGCTGATAGAATCACTGGTGAACCAGTCCTAGCCTGTTCAACGTCTATCTCAATATCTAGCCCTGTTGCTTGAGCAGGAAGTACTCGAATTACTCCTTGTCCATGTGCCCCAGATGTACTGTTGACACTTACATTCCAAACTCCTGGATAACTTCCAAAGTATAATCCGGTAGGGGAAATCGAACCATTTTCTACACTCCAAGTTAAAATTCCTGCTTTGTAGATTCCAACTTCATTGCCTAGTGAATCTTTAGCCACTGGAATGATGTGGTGCGTGTTACCACTTTGTACAGTTAATCCAAAGGGGATTTCAAGAGTTTGTGGATTTCCAGGAACCACACTGAATACAACTTGGGTTTCCAATTCAAGATGAATAATACGCATTGTTGAATTACCTATTTGGTCTGGTTTCCAAGTATTATTTGTATAGTCAATTTCTCCATTTTGACAACGCCATGATAAATCTCCAGGAACCGGGTTATCTGCTCGATCTACTAAAGTAGCATTCAATTGAATTGTGTCATCTATACTAACTTCAGAGACGTTAAACCCAGATTTAATCCCAACTGGCCATCCAGCAATTACACTAATTGTCGTAGTTGAATTAATACTTCCACTACTTGCTGTAATGGTAGTAATGCCTACTTCTCCGGGCGTGAAAAGGCCTTCTGAATCAATTGACCCCGAACTTGCAGACCAAGTAACTGGCTCATTGATAGCACCGCCTGAAGAATCCTTTACCACTGCTGAAAAACGAACAGCTTGGTCCGCACTGACATTCTGAGTGTGGGAGTCAATAGTAACGCTAGCGGGTGTGGCAGCCATTACTGGTGATGAAATTTGAACCATTAGAATAACAATCAATAATGAAAGAATTCTACTATTCATGTTTCAACCCCATAACGCCTCAAATCTCTTCCATTATGTTAGTAACAGCCTAGTCGGTCCACTCTTGCCATTCAGATCCTGGTTCTTTTAACCACCAAGAACCAGTCTCATCTTCTGCCCACTCGGTTCCATCATCTTCAACCCGATAGTCGGACATCCAATCCTCGAGTTGTGTTTCTGCCTTCTGAGGTGGCCCTCCTGGTCCCGGGCCCGATGGCTTAGTAGATTCAGAGTGACTTTCTTGATAGTACTCGTCATCATCATCTTCATCATCGTATTCCGAACTACCTGAACGCAGAACCATTACTACTACGACTAGAAGTACTAAGATTACTAGAATTCCAAGAATTCCTCCAGCGTAATACAATGTTCCACCAGATTCAAAGAATCCTAAGAATGTGCCTTCTACAGTAATTGACTCAGTGACTTCTTGATCATCGACAGCAATAGTTACAGTTTGCTTATCAGAATCTAGGGTTGTGATAGTCCAATAACCATTCTCACCTGCTTTAGATTTCATTCCTCCTGTTAGAATGACCTTAGTTTCAGGTGGCACTGGGATTTCATTTTCCCATGCATCAAATGTATGAACTTCGATCTCGAAAGATTCCAATTGCATTACACTCTTGTCTTCAATTATCAATTCAACACGTGATACTGTCTGGTGTGCAGTTACTACGACTGTCCATGTTTCGCTAACACCGCTTGGGGAGCGGAAGTTGAATGTATGTTCGCCAGCAGTTGTAGCACTCCAAATGTAAACACCTGATTCCACAATTTCGATAGTGGATGCAGGTACTGCTCTATTGTCTTGAGTCCAAAGGACACCTTCAAGGAATGTGTTTCCATCAATATCTGTACCTGTAATGGTGAGTGTATATTTGTCGCCTGCTTTAGCAGAATTCGCTATTACATCAATTTCCACACTTTCTGCTTTCCCGTGTTCTACAGATATTGTTACGGACTCAGAAATGTTGTATCCACCATCCGATATTGCCCAAGCAGTAATCTTCCAGTCTCCAACTTCACTTGCTTCCCATATGCCGTCGTTTCCTACAATTATGTCGGTAATATTATCCTCACCACCAATTGGGTTTCCTTCTTCATCTAATTGAGTAATCGAATAAGAGACAATCGATTGGTCAATCATGTTTCCATCAGCGTCAACTAATTGTGGCGAGAATTGAAGACTGTTGTCAGCATCGATGTTCTGAGTCAAACTAGAAGGCTGTATCAAAGAAAGACTTACTAAATCACCATGGCTTACATTAATGTACAACTCAACTCCAAAAGTGAAATTTCCATCAGTATATGTCGCATTTAATGTATAAGATGTACCTGATGCGAATACTGGGACAAACATTGTCGTACTGCCATACGTCATTTCTTGCAAGACACTTTGATCGTTATATTGTAAATGCTCGATTCTCCATGCAACATTTTCAGTCCATCTATTTCCGTCATAATCTTGAGCCTTTACCTTCACTGTAATTTGTTCATCTGCTGTTAGATATTGTCGTGAACTTGTTGAATCAACAGCATCGACTAGAAGTACCAATCCGGTGATTTGTCCTTCACTGACTTGTATTACAACACTGTTCTCAATTCCAGCATAAATCGCCGTCAATGTCTTTGAACCACGACTCTTAGCATGCCATTCTGCTGGAACTCCTTCTTCTAACAGGCCATCACTGATTGTCCAATTAGCAAGTGGTATTTCTACTGGTAATCTGTTGCCCATTACATCGATTCTTGTAGTGTTTAGATAAACAATATCATCTGCGGTGATAAACGTTTCAGATGCGTCTATTTCCAGACTTGCCATTTCGCCATAGGTTATGCTTACAGGAATTTGGTGATAAATTCCACCTGTGGAGTCCATAGTGATGTTATAATCACCATATGTAATCGCAAAGTAAGTTCCATTTTCCTCGCTAAATGTACCTCCGTTTGCCGTCCACGTAATTCCTCCGCCAACTGACAATTCGAGCATGTTTCCAAATTGGTCATGCAATGTCCAAGTCAGTTCACAAGTAGTACCTGCATGTATTACGTCTTCACATCCAGATGTAACGTAATTAGTAGGTGCCCCTCCCAAAACTTCAATTTCTACAGAAATGATTTGTCCGTTCCAACTCACGTTTACAACATGATTACCGGAACTGTATGGGTGGAACGTGGTTCCATTCATTGTTCCATTTGAAGGGCTGTACGTGATTGTGCTTGGAGTTACTAAGTTTCCAAATTGGTCATGAACTTCTGCTACAATGGTAAATGAATCATCAGCGGTTATTGTTTGTTCAATATCTTCGACAACTAGGGTCGTTGCAATACCTGGTGTAACCGTAATCAGTTCTGTTGTACAAATTACTCCAAAGCATGCCATGACTGTGTGAATTCCAACATCATGTGGCGTAAATACTCCAGTCATGCTTATTGTGCCACTGTCGGAACTCCAGACCACATCTCCAGCTATTGAACCACCTAATGAATTAGATAATATGTGTGAGAATTGAACCTGTGTATCGGCATCAGTTGTAGACCCGGACGGGCTTATTGATACAGTTTGTACATCCGTGTAATTGATCAGAATGGTAGGTCTGTAGTTTAATGCACTTTCACTGGAGTAGAATACTGCCGAATGCGGAGTTCCAGCAGGTGAAGTTCCAATAATTATCCATGCATGGTCTCCATCAATCAACATTCCTGAATGGCCCAAATCTAGCCAAACATCTGTAGTTCCTGAAAGAATCGTAGTGACAGATACTGGAGTTGCATCATATTCCACTCCTGCGGTCATTCCACCTGCAGACCATGGTATGCCTGCTTCAGAATTATTCCATGTCGAACCAGACTGAGTCCATGAATTGGTTAGAAGACGATGAACACTCAATGTTAAGGATCCCGATGGAGGTGTTTCAACATTCAAATTAATAGAGGCTGAGTGGATTTTGGCACCAGGTGGAAGAGGTATCTGATCATTATCCAATGCCATAATAATTCGGCACTCAGTATTGGCACCTTCACAATTATTTCCAACAGTCATGGACTCAGAACCATGATTCATATTTGCAGAACCACTTCCGATATATGAGTCTCTGATGTTAGTATGTCCTAGGTCAGCAACTTCGTTTCCGGTTTGGAAATTATATGTCCATATATGGTCATCATTGTATGATGTATTTACTGGGTCTCCAATTGCAAATGACCTTCTACTTGATGACGGTCCAGGAATTGAACCATTAATCGCTTGAACCCACCAATTGTAAACACTACCTGGATCTAAATCTTGGCTGAATGTGAAAGTAGTACCATTGATTTCACTATCTTCCCAAGACCGGTACTTCTGATAATCATTAGCGGTTGCAACAGTTACAATATATCCTGTAGCATTACTAACATTGTTCCATGTCAACAGTGGTTTGTCTAGAGACTCTAATACCCAGTTACTAGTGTTGTACAAAATAGAGCCATCGTCTGGAGAAATCAGTGACGGTTGTGCAGGTGGAATCACACCATCCACGTTGTCAACATAATCTAGAACCAGTTTAGGCTTGTAGGATATATTTGAATTATCATAGAAAAAGTGACCAGATGACGGCGTTCCAACAGCTTTCAACATAATTGTAAGAGTATTGTTTCCATTTGCAATGTTAGATTGAGCAAGTGATGTAAGGTCCCATTCTTGCCATTCATCTATTGGACCTACTAGCAATGTGGAACGAGTTATTTCGCTAGCTAAACACGAAGGTACACTATTCCATGTCAAATTACTTTCATAGAAATTGTCACACGCATGAGCACTAACAGTTAGCGATGATGTCCCATTTACACCATACCTGTATAATGACAGCAGTGCACTTGTTGGAGTCATTGTGGAAGGGAATGGCAATTCTGACAAATCAAATGTTAACATCACCTTAGATTCTCCTGAACCGCTTGAAGATATACCTATATCTAATCGGCCATTATCTCCCAATATGCTATTTGGGTTGTTTGAATCTATAGTCGCATCTGGAACTCCCGGTAATGCCCCTGTATCCTCAAACACAGAGCCATCGTATAGTGTCACAGAATTGTTTCCAGCACCATCATCTGTACCTATTACTCCTGGTACTCTGTATGAACTGACACTAGACCAAGTACCTAGACGGTAATCTTGCTCAGCGCGAACTCTCCAATAAATCCAGAAATCTCCCCAAGCGACATCATCGGGAGTGGTGTAGGCTAGATTGGTAGCATTCCATGTTCCGTTAAAGGTAGACGGATCGTTAAGATCATATATCCAAGTGTCGTTTTCTCCTGTGAATGATGGACTCATAGAGGATTGAATAACCCATCTTGTTTCATTGGATTCCACACTTGTCCAATTGGCTGTAACATTATCTGCTCCGCGAGGTCTTGATGCAGTTTCATTCCAAATTGTTGAACCATCTGCAGGTGCTAAGTTGTTGGCTGAAGATGGTAACCACTGATTACCTGTCCTCCATTTTAAACTGAGTTTGGGTCGCATCGATTCATCTACAGTGTAGTCACTGCTAGCAAAGTGCCAATCGTCTGCAGTATCATCTACTATCTTGAACATCAAATTCACTTTGTCTAAGCCTGCAGCATGGGCATGCTGTACAGCATAAGTAATATCCAAGGTAACTGAACTGTCTTCATAATCAATGCTCTCAATTTCAATCGGGAGGGAACAGTATGAATTACTCCAAGTTGAATTGGCTCCTGTCGGTCCATTCATAGTGGCACTTTCATTCCATGAATCTACAACTTCACAAACCGCAATCCGAACATTTTCTTGGTTGAATTCGCCTCCACTTATTTTGTAAAGTTCTATCGATGAATAAATAAATTCATGAGAATTTGGGATCGGCATATTAGACCAATCTACTGCTAAGATACTTTCAGTGTAATAGTTATTCGATGCTGTGACTACAGAACGGCCAATAACCAAATCTTGACCACCCTCATACGCCGAGTTTGTTGACCCGCTATCGAGATATGTGTCCATGAATAGAGCAGGGTAATCCAAAGCTTCGACTACCTGTCCTTCTTGGAAGTTGATATATGCATCAGTTGAATTGATGCTATCTCCAGTTTGGACTGGGATATGGAATCTAGTGTTAATACCTCGAGCGCCTAGGATATCGTTTGTAATCGGTTGAACAAACCATTCGAAAGAATCTCCCGCTGATAAGTTAGATTGCGGGGTCCATGAGAGGTTAGTCATATCCCAGCCAAGACTTGAATCTCGACTGTCATAAACTGTCCACCCGTCTCTTTCATCCGAATAATTATTCCAGATAAACATGCGCCAATCATCAACACCTGATGGGTTCGAATGTGTCCAATTGAAAGTAGGTGTACTTCCTGGAATCAGGGCATGAGTCGATGTATCCCATATTATTTCATCAACAGTTGGATTGCTGTTACTTCCAGCGACTTCAGGGTTTGAAGCATTTCCTGTGGCCCATGTCATGTTTAGCCATGGTCGGTCGCTACTTGTCCCTTCGCTCGATGTGAATGTTGTCTGTCCTTCACCAATCGAGCCAACAATGACTAGCGATAGATGGGATTGACCGCTGTAAAATGCCCTTTGTACTAATTCGGTTACATCAAAGCTCATCCAATTCGCAGATTGTCCTGAAAGAACATCTGCCATTGTTCCTCTATCTCCTCCGCCCATTGCACCGATTGCAGTCCAATTGTTGGTTCCGTCATAAGTTGTACCATTCGCACTTGTGTTCCATGCAGGGATTGCAGGGTGAATCGATACTGAATTTCCAATATCTGAGCCGAATTCTGCATAGAGATTAAGAATTGATTTCGAGATGTGCGCATTTTGAGGGTTTGGCAACTCTGTAAGCGGTATTTTGAGTAAACCAGTTGCATTATCTCCATTACTATTAGTTCCAACCTTAATACTTGATGAGGAAGACTGTCCTGATGCATAACCAGTTCCTGAATCAGCGACCCAGGTGTCTATGAAGTTTGGAATTTCCAATGAAGGCATTGCAGTTCTATGATGCAATTCAACAGCTGCTGAGTTAGAATCAATACTCCATGTGGTAATTTCTGGAAGCAAAAAGTGGAATGAATCAGACCAATTACCAATCTGGTTGGTAGTGCTGGTGGCCCTAACTCTCCAGTACCAAGTATTTCCCGTATTCAGCAAACTGTTCGGGTCATATGTTTGGTTGGTGATATCAAATCCGCTATCTGTCCAACTTGTTGCCATAATGAGGTTTGAAGTGGTAAAGTTAGGGGACGTATCCATCTCAACTGACCATCCACCTACACTTACTCCAGATGCAACAAAACTCCAAGACAATTGAGGGTCTTGGTCAGGTTCTGGATTGATTCCAGGTTCGATAGACCATGATCCGTTAGCTGGAGAGGTTGGGGTCGGTTTGGTTGGTAAAGCATTAGAACCTGGAACGTAAATGAATGAAATCTCAGGTCGTTCAGAGGAACTAGCACTATTCGGATGGAACAATGCACTAGCATCACTAGTTCCAATAACTCCAAGAATTAAATCTACAGAGCGATTCTCTCTCATAGCATTTTGAACCGCTAACGAAATGTCAAACTCTACCCAATCTCCTGATGTAAATGCATTAGTTAAGGTCACTGAGCTCTGTAAACCAGCACGCTCCCATCCCTTGGCACCCGATGTACCCCAAGCGCTATTTCCATCAAATGTTAACCATGTGGCTCCTTCTTCAGTCCAATTGTGTTGCCTGCTTTCCCATACCCCGATTACTGGATTGTTGTCGGGGGTATCTGCTAATTTCATTTTGAGGACAGCAGATTTGACTGCATATCCGGACGGGAGAAGATGGCTTTGTATATCGCAACCCATCAAAATTGCTGCTTCAGCAGGGAATGTGTTGTATGATACCTGCATTTCATCTTCGTCGTTGTAATTATTTGTCGTAACACCACTTTCAATGTAAGTATCTTCACAATTAGGGGCATCGCCAGCAGTAGTGGCATTCCCGTGAGATAAGCGGAGCCGGTGGTCATCACCGGATATGTATTCAGATTCTAATCCTGAGACAAGGAATGACGAAGTTGCCCACCAAGAATGATGGTTATTTGTAGAGTCCAGTTGGGCTAATCTCCAGTGGTACATCACACCATCTTGAAGTGAGTTTGAACTATTAATTATCCAATACCCATCAGATGAATTAAATGGTGTTGATGCATCTGCTGTACTGAAAGAATGTATGATATCGCGATACTCTGGGTCCTTTGCAACCTGCATAATCATGTCACCAGTCCAACCGATTGAACCATCCCATTCAAGAGCAGGATTGGCATCTCCAGATAGGTTGTCTCCAACTAAATCCCATACGCCGTGCCCGTCGAGAGGAGCGACATGTGTAGGGATTGTCGGAGGACTTGACCCCCAGTCGTATGTTATCTCAAGGTATGGTTTGTTACAGGAAGAAGATTCAGTAGAACAGAATCGGGACCATTGGGTCGTAGACTCTTCGATTCCCCATGTAGATGCGACCATCATCAAATCGAGCGAATTCTCGACCGGTGTACCATCACGAATCGCTATATTCCTATTATCAATCCAATGTTGAACTGCGATGGAGATGTCCATTTCCACAGTAGAAGATGATTGTGAACCATCAAAAGACGCCACGGACATCTGTGCAGGTGTTCTGCCACCATCATTCCAGAGTGAAAATCCATCTTCCTTTCTCCAAGTCACTCCATTCTCAGTCCAGTCACGGTTTTCCATGTTATGGAGGCTGATATCTGGAGATCCACTAAACGAATCGCGTGTCATTACCATCTCTGCCAACACAATTGAAGAATTAGTGTGAAGTCCTATATCATCAAGATTTAATCTTACTAACCCGTATTGGTTTGAGTTTGCTGATGAGCCAATTGACAAATTACTATCACCGCCCATGTTACTATTCTTTGCTGCTCCGCTAGAATCGATGTAGGTATCCTCAATAGTTTCCTCTAACAGATTGAGGCTGTCAAATCCAATCTTGATTTTCCCATAACTGCCATCTTGGGAAACATTGTGTGAAGGCAAATGGAAATAACCAGGAACCCATGAACCAATTGCATCTGTTGAATCGATAGACCGCATCCTGTAATGCATTGTTGTACCATTGGAAAGGCCATCGCCTACTGGTACGTTCATCTCTCCATTGCCCGAGTTTAATGTAAACAAGGTTGAATTATCCTTTGTTGAATAAGTCCATGTGTCATCATCTTCAGAAAGGAAATCTGGAGACTTTGATAATTGAATCTGTGCATTCGTCCCAGTTAGTGCTTTCCAAGATAATTTAGGGTTTTTTGCGGCGGATAGAATGAAACTACTAGGGTCCATTATTGCTGTTCCGTTTTCGACAAAGTTTGGAACCAATTCCCCTCCAGTTCCTGCAGTACCGGATATTGTTTGAATCTCTAACGATGGTCGATTGCTGCTGGTTGGTGATTCGGAAAGATGGCAATCGTAATCTGCCCCATTAGCGGCAAGAAGGATATCGAATGTACCTAGGGAATTACTGACTGAGTGTTGCACAATACTAGTTACATTAATTGAGAATGTATTGTTATTGTACCCTTGGAACGGAGGCTCCCATTCCCCGTGGTCCGATGTATGATAAGCCCCGTCAAAGAACCAGTTACTGCCTGTGTCATAATCATACCAATTAGAATTAGTTTCATTCCAATCCCTTTTCATCAATGAACTGTAGATATTTATGGCACTCAGAGAAATAGAGTCTATTTGACATGTTAATTCAAGAGTCGCATCTGTTACGTAATCACCGCTTGTAATTGAATTGTTGAAAGAAATTAGAATTCTTGATTCCGAGCTTGCAGAGGTTCCGAGTGAAACGGTTTCACCCAAGCCATAATTAGTAGTTGGATTTGATAATGAAATGGCTGTGTCTTTGAAAACACTAACTGTATGTGAGGCGTGTGAAGATGTATTTTCATCTTCCAGTACCTCATCTGTCCAATTTGGAATAGCCTGTGGAATCGCTAAATCTGCGAATAAAAACATCATGACCATCAGTAAGGAACTTACAATTCTACGGCGGTGGGGGGTGTTCGATGACATTGGGCTCGGTAAGCCACTGTCAGAGGGAGTATAGGTTCCTTTCGGCTGGCCACCCGTAGGGTGGCCGTGAAAATTAGATAGAACTACGGCAAAGCGAAGGTTCAAGTTCGTCCCATTATGACCTAGATTTGCATGAGTGAACTTTGGGTTGAGCGTCACCGTCCTCGGACGGTTGGAGATATCCGTGGTCAGTCTTCAGTTGTTCAAAGACTAGCATCATATGCTAAACTTGCAGACTTCCCCCACCTTCTTTTTGCAGGTCCACCCGGAACCGGTAAAACTACTGCAGCAATGGCTTTGACGCGGGATGTATTCGGTACCGATTTCCGTAATAATCTACTTGAGATGAATGCCAGCGATGAGCGTAAACTTGAGAGCATAAGAACCAAGGTCAAACAATTTGCTCGAACTGCCCCATATGGTGGGGCTGAATTTAAGATTATTTTCTTAGATGAAGCAGATGCCCTAACACATGATGCTCAAGGCGCACTAAGACGAATTATGGAGCAGTATGCCCAAACCTGTAGGTTCATATTATCATGTAATTATTCGAGTAAAATAATCGAACCAATTCAAAGTAGATGTGCCGTTTTCCGATTCAGACCACTAGCAGATGCTGATGTTTCGGATCAAGTAAAAGCCGTTGCAAAATCCGAGGGTGTTGGTCTTGATGATGAAGCGGCTGAAGCCTTAGTTCGTATTTCACAAGGCGACTTAAGAAAAGCCATAACAGCTCTACAAGTCGCAGCGGCACTCGAGAAAAACATAACACGTACTCTGATTTACGAAACAAGCGCAACGGCTCCTCCAGAATCGTTGCATCAATATTTGATGGCTTGCCGGCAAGATGGGTTCCATGCAGCACGCAGAAGGTTGCGTGAATTATTAGATCGATATGGTTTGGCAGGAACAGATTTTGTGAATCAACTTCATCGAGAGTTATACGGTGCAGACTTCCTTTCAGAGATTCAAAAACTAGAACTCACAGAACTAATGGCTGAAATTGATTTTAGACTAGTAGAAGGGGGCGGTGAAGCAATTCAATTGGATGCTTTGACAGCACGCCTTTCAACCCTACTCAGTTGATTCTTCCTCAACCATTTCGTTGATAATAATCTCGAGTTCAACGGTTCTTGTGTTCTCCCAAGGGTCACCGTCTTCTACTACTTCTATTGTGAAAATGTGTGTACCTACTGCAAGTCCGTCAGGCAATTTAATCGCAATTGGATAATCTATGTCATTATGTTCACGAACTGGATCTAGGGCTTTAGAATCAATGTCTTCAATCTGCTTCCAAGAGTTGTTCATTTCTTCATCATCAAATGTAATTGTATATTCTGAATCGGATGCTTCTAAATTGTCACTAAATGAAAGTATCAGATAATGCTCTCCAGTGTATCCTTCAGTTAGGGTGATGTCGCCAGATTTAGTGTATTCAAAACCATCTTCGGTAGAGGTGAGAATTCCCCACCCTTCATCAACTTGGGGTGCGACGATATCCGCAAAGGGTGCATTGGTCAAAAGGAAAGTCAGTGCTAGCCAGGTGAACACGTGCATAAATGACGCTTTGAACCAAGTACCTTTGGTGTAATGCTTTACAAACTTCTCAGGCAAAACCGCTCTGTGGACTGATGGAATCAAAAATATTCCAAGCATTGGGATAAACCAAAGCATGTCAGCATTATCTTGGGAACTTGGCATTGCTACATAACGCATCAACAGAGCCACTGTGGTGGCGAAAGAGATTACAAGCCACATCGATACAGTATCTGCTTTTTCTTTGGAAACGTGCTTGACTGGGTCGAATGCCTCGATTCCCATATCTGCCCCGGAGCGATTCTTTTTCCGCTCTTTATCGCCAGTACCTCGATTGCGTCGCTCGGTAGCGGCGGCTGCCATGGCGGTATTGATGTCGACCATCAGTTTGGCGGATGGTTGCCAGTGAATGAAGGCTGTGGTCAAATCTATTAGATTTAATCACGGGTTTTTGTTGTGATTTACAATCATGATGCTATGGGTATTGAAGGGCCGCATCCTTCAAAGAGGGGAGTTCGGTGGGCGGACTACTTGCCGGGGTGGCGTAGTTGGTGGCGCGTCGGACTCATAGGGCAGCTCTCCGGAGCTAATTGAGACGTACCAAAGCCCCTTCTCATGTCTGAGACATCCGAAGGTCGCGGGTTCAAGCCCCGCTCCCGGCACCAATGTTGACGTTCATGATTACCCGCATTTAGTCTTGAATTCAAACAAGTCAATATAACTGAGAATAATATAGGAAAGTAGGGGAAGAGTATGAAGAATATTTTTGATGGGATGACCAATTTTAGTGTAGGCCGTCCAAAAACTGCTCTTGCAATCATTGTTGTGTTTTTACTTGCACTGACTCCCAATGCCATGTTCATTAATTTTGACAACAGTGAGGATGCATTTTTCCCCGATAATGAAACAGTCAGGCTACTAAATGATGTCGAAGATGAATATCAAGCATCAATCGACTTCATTCGCCTCATTGACGATATTGAATCTGGTGAATTATATGATGAATCAACTTGGCAACAATTTGCAATCCTTGAAGCGATTCTGATTGAAAACCCTGATTTGAATCAGTACCAATATCCTCTATTTGGAATACAAGCGAACAATGGTATGGCTAGTTCTGCAATCCAATGGCATAATCTGCAAGACCAAGACACAGCTTCGGGCTGGATTTTGGAAATGAATTCAGCAATTTCTAATGTTGCAAATTCTAATAATTCAACCTTGCAAGCCAACTTGGATGTTCTCTTTACAACAGGTAACTCGATTCCTTCCCCTAGCGTTGTTAGCGCAGATGAGTTACGTTCTTGGGAGCCAGAAGACCCAGCGATTTGGCTAGAAAGATTAGATTCCGGTGATAACTTATCTCAGTCACTAGGGATAATGATTGGACAACTAAACGAATTGAATCAAGGCTCCAGTGCAGCTGAAATTTCAACAGTAACTGGGCCAATTGCAGGGAAGTTAGGTTTGCTGACTGGCTTACAATCTATTGATTATCGCTCGATGATGGTGTCGAATCTTCCCGCTGAAGATTCCGATGACCCTTGGGCCTCCGATGGTCCAGTCTTGACTACCTTCGTTGTTGTAACCGATCCTGCTGAACACGGAGTTGATGTAATAGGGGATGTACAAGAAAAAGTCTCAATGTGGGCAGAAGATTTGTCTGCACAAGCTGCTGAAGAGACTGGAGACTCCGAAATATCTGTGTTTTCATTTTCACAATTGTCCACTGGACAAAATGAAAACCTCGGCAAAGAACTTGCAATATTGAATTCTCTTTGTTTGCTACTTCTTGGTTTCATTCTGTGGACGAAATTCCGCAGTAAAAGAGACACTGCAAATGTACTGATACTGACTGTATTCGCGATTTTGGCGACATATGGTATGGCTGGTTTGCTTACTTTATTAGGCGCAAATATGGTATTCAATGCGGCGATGAATTCTATTCCAATTTTACTTCTTGCAATTGGTGTCGACTATGGCTTACATGTAGTTGCCAGAATTAGAGAAGAATTGCAAGACCAAGAAAAGAACGACCCGCAGGGTAGGGAAACATTGCGTGACTTCTCTATTGAAGCAAGACGGTTAGCAATACGCAAAGGTACAATTTTAACTTCCGCAGCACTGATGGTTGCCATATTTACAGACATGGTGGGTTTCCTTTCCTTCCGCTTCTCCTCCCAACAATTCTTAGTTTCGTTTGGAACTGTAATTGCAATTGGCTTGTTCTTCATCTACCTGCTGAGCATTACTGCTCTCCCTGCTCTGATGATGGTAATCCCTCCCAAGAAATTACCATTGGCTAAATCTGGGAAAAATGAAATTGGACCAATCTCAAAATGGATAGGTTCCCTTACTGAAAAACCAGTGATTGTCGTGATTGTTACAGTGCTAATTTCTGTTCCAATGTTCATCGGTTTCCAGCAGTTGGAAGTCGGTTTTGATACCAGAGACAACTTTGATGATTCGGTTCCAGTGGTTGCTGATTTCTTGATGATTGCAGATGAGTTCCAGAGCAGCCCGTCCCCACTGTACGTAGTTTTAGATGGAGATATTATCTCACCTGAAGGGAGATTAGTCTATGATGATGTCATAGAAGAGTTATCTGGTACGGATGAAACAAATGGCTTACCAATTGGTATTTGGGGCATATTAGAAGAATCACGTTCATCAAATGATGAACTCGATATTTTATTGAATCAGTTAGATGATTCAGAGGCCACATGGAGCATGCTCAAAATATGGTTGCTGAGTGAGGATGGACGAAATATCTCATCTGGGAATCTAAATTCTGATGCTACACAAACTGTGATTTCATTCCAGGCGGCAACGCTTGATTGGGGGGCAACAGTAGTCTTTGAAGGCGAATTAAGTGATGCTTTGTCACAACTCGAAGGGGACAGAGATGCTGACTATTCGATTAGAATCTCAGGACGTTCGCTGATCACTGCTCAAATAACTTCAGATGTTGCGGATTCTGCAGTAATTTCTACTGCAACAGTTGCAGGAGTAATTTTGGTGATGCTGGTTGGAATTAACACAGTTCGCCAGAAGAATTTCGTACGTGGTGCAGCAAGAGGAGTTGTAACTTGGATTCCTTTGATGGTGGTTGTTGTTTGGGTTTATGGGATAATGGGTCTTACTGGATATCAACTCAATTCACAAACGGTTACGATTGGTGCTTTGACACTTGGTTTGGGTGTTGATTATGCGGTACATTTCACTACAAGGATGGAAGAAGAGGTCGTACATGCCCCGCATGCCAGTCCTTCCGAGTGGACTACCAAATCTGCCGCAACGACAGGTCGTGCAATGTTTGGAGCAGCTCTAACTACTGCTGGTGGATTTTCAGTACTGAACTTCTCATCTCTTGTCCCTCTACAATTATTCGGACAAGTTTTCGTTGTTGCAATCGTTCTGGCACTCGTCTCAAGTCTGTTCTTATTACCTGCTCTTTACACGCCTTTCCTAAAGCAAGACGCTAGAAAGTTAGCAACTGAATCAGGGATGGCAGTTATCGTCAATCGACCTGTAAGTGAGAGCGAATAATCAAACTGCTCTATCTTCAAGTAGTTCTAGTGGAATGACTTCTAGGGCTTTGATGTTCGTAGCTTCTAGGTCTACTGGGCATGCTTTGCCATGGTTGAGAGCATCTAGCCAAGTCCTGGCACAAACGCACCAAGAATCTCCTGGCTTCAGTCCTGGGAAGTTGAATTGCGGAGCGGGTGTGATCAAGTCATTACCTTTAGAGCGTGCAAATTCTAGGAACTCTTCATTCACTATACAGCAAACTGTGTGCGAGCCTCTGTCCATCTCGTCGGTTTTGCAACTTCCGTCTCTATACCAGCCAGTCATCGGCTTGCAAGAGCATTCTCCAATATCTTGGCCCAAGGCATTCTTCTGCATCGACATGACTCTGCGTAATGAAATCAATACTTCAAACTGTGTATTTCCTAGTTCAGAGTTCAGTCGCCATTCCCTATGGCCTCTATTCTTCGTCGGAATCTGTTTGTCTATTTTGCTTGAGAGATTTTTTCAGTAGGAACTCTATGTGGGAATTAACAGACCTAAATTCATCTTCAGCCCACCGTCTCAGGGCCTCGTGAATCTTAGGGTCAAGCCTCAGCAGAATCTTTTTTTTCTCCATCCTCTCACCCACTTTAGTTCTCAAATCCTGCCTGCTTGATTATCGCCAATCTCATCCCCAAATTAACCAAATTGGAACTGCAATTCCAATCAGAGTTGGTAATACTGCAGCAAAGAAGAATATCTTGCCTGCCTTTTTGTTGATAGGGGCGACTTCACCTTCAGTTAATTCGTAAAATTCAGTGTACCTGCATTTGTTACAAGTAATGATATTCAAATCTGCAGTCTTTGCAGATGTTACACCTCTCGCTCGTATGTGCCTAGGGGCTTTTAGGTCTGAACTTCCACATTTGGGACAATTTCGATTTTCCATCATCTTCACCATTTGAGGATTAGACTTGAAGCGATTGTTAATACACTTAGCACTAACCAAAGGACAATTGTAAACCAGAATCCCCTTGGAGATTCTTCTCTTGTTTTCCACCGGCGTACTTTTTGATAAAAGCCCTGGTTTACCCAGCAATATCCCACATAATGCAGTATAAGAGCTGGTCCGATGAAATTAATCGAAGATCTGATTTCAATCATTTAATTCCCCCGATTAAAGGCCACCTTGTGGTGGTTTCTCAAATGAGGGTTGGGACATATGTGTTGTAGTTGGAGCATTCATTTGAGGTTGGTCAGACTCTCCAGATTGAGGACTAGACATATGGGTGGTAGTAAGATTATTCTCCATCATCATTTGGTTATCAGCAGGTGGAGCATACATCATTTGCTGCTTGTTATCTTTCATGGTTAATGCCATGATTCCACCAATTATCAAGAATAGCACACCACAGCAAATACCGCCGAAACCGCCAATGAATCCTAGGATTAGTATTCCTACGTCCTCACCCAATTCTTCACCAACTTTTTCTTCATAGGTCACCCAGACACTTTGATTGGATTCAAATGAAACGTTTCCTGCATAACAACCCCAGCATGCACGACCAATTTTGGCTAGACCTTTACTTTCTCGATCATAATTGGTGTTTTTATCATTAGCATCACATCTTTGGTTTGCTTGAACTTCGTTGTAGAAATTACCATCCAAAAATTCAGCCCAATCCCAAGAATTGTTCACATCAGGACTTTCTGTGATAGTAACATTGGTGTTTTGGCAGACATCCCAGGTTCCGTCTCCATCTTTGTCTTCATATACACCTTTGACCCAAAATGTCAATCCAATATCGCCCTTTCCGTCAGTGTCTTCAATTATGATTGAACCATTTGTTGCATCTTCAAATTCAAACGTATTCCAACTGTCCTCTATGTCATCGACTTGGCCAGCTCCTATTGCAAAGCCCCCGATTCCTATTACCGTTGCAATCGTTCCAATGATGAGAAGTACTTTTGCTGCTGTGTGCATATCATTCACCT
>MDSY01021093.1_pt1 | contig 33833 bp, 31 predicted proteins | sample 811131 | NCBI WGS metagenome assembly MDSY01 (sample SAMN05326643, study PRJNA326480) | marine metagenome | isolation source: seawater | place: Atlantic Ocean: South West | collected 2010 | reverse complement strand
GCTTTTGGAGGAATTTCTTTTTATATTGTCTTCCTATTATCTTTCGCGGTTTATGCGATAATGTTTGCATCAAAGGATATTCCGCTTGAATTTATGGGTGTTTTAATTGCAAGTTCTATCGGGTTTTTAATTGGATTAGCAGACGACGCCTACAATACAAAACCAATCCTTAAGTTTTCTGGGCAGTTCGCTTGCGCAATTGTTCTTATTGCCACCGGGAACTGCATAGACATAGCTGGAAATGATATAGTTAATTACATTTTAACATTTGTTTGGGTTATTGGAATGATGAACTCAATTAATATGTTAGATAATATGGATGGTATAACAACATCCGTTTCAATTGGGGTAATTTGTACAATCCTCTTTTCATTAATTTTAAGTCACAATACTGACCATTTATATTTTTGGGTGCTTTTAGGGACTGTGGCTGCACTACTAGGCTTTTTATATTACAATTGGAATCCATCTCGAATGTATATGGGCGACACAGGTAGTCAATTTTTAGGAGCTTTATTAGCTGCTGTCGGAATCTTTTTTTTCTGGAACGGTGGTAAAGAGTTAGATTTGTCTCATAATTCATTTCTCCCCAGAGCCATAACACCAATTTTAGCCTTTTTACCTCCTATTATAGACACAACAACAGTAACAATTAATAGAATTTCACGTGGACAAAGTCCATTTGTAGGCGGTAGGGACCATACGACCCACCATTTATCATATTTAGGTTTAAAGGATAGACACATCGCCATATTTTTCCTCTCTCTCACTCTAATTTGCGGAGGTATTGGACTTTACTTTAATTACCAAATGAAAGAATGGAGTCTTTTTGTTTCAGTCAGCATCATAGTTTTTATTTTACTGACATTTGGCTTCCTTTTTGGAATAACCAAAAGAAAAAAAACTAATGAAGCGTAAAATAAGTCCCTATAATCTTACCATTTCTATCTTTGCTATCATTGGTTGTATTCAACTTTTTTCTTTTTCGAAGAACATCTTGGATATCAATTTTGAAAACACATTATTTTACGCAGCTAAATCACATACCCTGCCTGACAATGTAAATTTCTGTGGTGAAGATGTCCCTTTAAATAGTCAAGATATAAAGGAAAGGTTAGACAAAGAAATCATTAAAAACACCTATTGGCATTCTTCGATATTACTTTTCTACAAAAGATCGGGTAAATACTTCCCTATTATTGAACCCATTCTCAAGAAGAATAATATTCCAGATGATTTTAAATATTTGGCAATAGCTGAAAGCGGCTTGAAAAATGTCGTCTCACCTGCAGGGGCAAAAGGTTTTTGGCAGTTTATGGAAAAGACAGGGATAGAATATGGTTTGGAAATAAACAAAGAAGTGGATGAAAGATACCATTTAGAAAAATCCACACAGGCTGCATGTGAATATTTAAATGATGCCTACAAAAAATTTGGTTCATGGACACTTGTAGCAGCATCTTATAATATGGGGATGTATGGTTTACAAAAAAATTTAAAAAGGCAAAAAGTTAATAGTTACTATGACCTTTTACTGAATTCCGAAACTTCTCGGTATGTTTTTCGAATTGTCTCTTTTAAAACTATTTTAGAAAACCCAAGTAGATATGGGTATAATCTTAAAGAATCTGACCAATACAAGACAATTAAATACAAAACAGTACCTCTAGATTCTAATGTCACTGATTTTTCTGAATTTGCTATTCAGCAAGATATCAATTACAAAATATTAAAAATTGCGAACCCCTGGTTACGTCAAAAATACTTAAAGAATGTTAATGAAAAACGATATCTTATTAAAATCATAACTTCAGGACACCATAAATACAGCAAGATTGATTCCATAATGGTTGATTCTAATAACCTATTGAAATCAGACTCGCTTACATTAAACAAAACGATAAATTCTGATCATCGAAAAACAGAATCTAGCCTTGAAAGAAAAGACGAGTAATTGGAATGAGTTTTCTGAATCAGAAGACATAATAATCGAAGGTGCTAAGGAGCATAATTTAAAAAACATTTCTTTAAAAATACCAAGGAATAAACTTGTTGTTATAACGGGGCTGAGTGGTAGTGGAAAATCAAGTTTAGCCTTTGATACAATATATGCTGAAGGACAGAGAAGGTATATGGAATCTTTTTCTGCATATGCCCGTCAGTTCCTAGGAGAAATGAAACGCCCCGATGTTGAAAAAATTGATGGTTTAAGTCCTGTAATTGCAATTGAACAAAAGACTACTTCAAAAAGCCCAAGATCAACTGTTGGAACAATTACTGAAATTTATGATTTCCTAAGATTACTTTATGCAAGAGTAGCTGATGCATACAGTTATGAAACAGGTGAACTCATGGTTAGCTATACAACAGATCAAATAGCTAATTTAATAATCCAAAAATATTCTGGAAAAGGAATTAATCTTATTGCTCCTTTGGTTAAAGGAAGAAAAGGACACTACAGAGACCTCTTTGAAAAATTAGGTAAGCAAGGATATACTAAAGTTAGAATAGATGGAGAAATCCATGAAATAGTTAAAGGACTTCAGGCAGATCGTTACAAAACTCATGACATAGAAGTTGTAATTGATAGACTGAAAATAAAAAGTGACTCCTTAAATGACAAAAGGTTCAAAAGATCTTTAAACACTGCACTAGAATCAGGTAAAGGGGCCGTTATGGTTCTAGGTCAAAACGAAAAAGAAACCCAATTTTACAGTCAGCACTTAACTTGTCCTACAACAGGAATTTCTTATAAATTACCCGAACCAAACTTATTTTCATTTAACAGTCCCTATGGAGCTTGTCCAAACTGTAATGGTTTAGGTGAAACTTATTCTTTTGACGAAGAAAAAATTGTACCCAATAAAAATATATCCATCTCAAAAGGAGCTATCTTTCCTTTAGGAAAGAAAAAGAAAAATTTTATTTTCAACTCAATTGAAGAAATTTCTAAAGCGTTTGGAGAAGACATTAAACTTCCTTTTCGCGAACATTCAAAAGAATTTATAAGAACGTTAATGTTTGGAAATAAAAACCAAATAGAAAATTCTAGTATTGAATTTGAAGGGATTATAAATTATTTAAATCAACTAAATGAATTTAATAGTGCACTAGAAAATAGATGGTTAAAAACTTACATGGCAAGTTCAATCTGTCCCACTTGTAATGGTGGAAGACTAAAAAAAGAAGCTGATAATTTTAGAATAAAAGGAAAATCTATTGCTGAAGTTGCCAATTTAGATATTTCTGAGTTAAACATTTGGCTTGAAAATATAGTAAACGAATTTAACAGTAATAAAAAGAAAATTGCAGAGGAAATACTAAAAGAAACGAGGAAAAAAGTTTCATTTCTTCTAGAGGTAGGTTTAGATTATTTAAATTTGAACAGAACGGCTAAGACTCTTTCAGGTGGAGAAAGCCAACGCATTAGACTTGCAACTCAAATTGGTTCTCAATTAGTAGGTGTTTTATACATTTTAGATGAACCTAGCATTGGATTACACCAAAGAGATAACAGGAGACTAATTACAGCTCTAAAGAAATTGAGGGATAATGGCAATAGTGTAATTGTAGTTGAGCATGATAAAGAAATCATGGAGGAGGCTGATTACATAATAGATATAGGTCCTAAAGCTGGTAAGTTTGGAGGCGAAATAATAGACACAGGTTCATTAAAAGAACTAACAAACAAGAACAGTACAACCTTTCAATATCTAAACGGAAAAAAAGAAATATTAATACCAACTAGAAGGAAAATTAGTAAAGAATTTATTGAAATTAAAGGAGCTTCGGGAAACAACTTAAAAAATGTAAACTTAAAAATTCCTATCGGAAACTTTACTGCCGTAACAGGAATATCAGGAAGCGGTAAATCAACGCTGATAAACAATACATTAGTTCCATTACTTTATAATGAAGTATACAAAAGCAAAGCTGCTCCCTTACCCTTTAAATCAGTCTCAGGATTAAATTTTATTGATAAAGTAATTGAAGTTGACCAATCTCCAATAGGAAGAACTCCAAGATCAAATTCAGCAACATATACTGGTCTTTTTACAGATATTAGAAACTTATATGCCCAACTTAACCTTTCCAAAATAAACGGATTCAAACCAGGAAGATTCTCTTTTAACATTTCAGGTGGACGATGTGAGGAGTGCAAAGGAGCAGGCGTCGAAACGATAGAAATGAACTTTCTTCCTGATGTTTTTGTTACCTGTAAATCATGTAACGGTAATAGGTACAACAAGGAAACATTACAAGTTAAATTCAAAGGAAAGAATATAAGTCAGGTTTTAGACATGCCAATATCAGAGGCGCTAGACTTTTTTGATACTCAACCCAAAATAAAAAGAAAAGTTAAAGCATTAAATGATGTTGGTCTTGGTTACGTTAAGTTAGGACAAGCATCAACTACACTTTCAGGAGGTGAAGCACAAAGGGTTAAATTAGCAACCGAATTATCTAAAAAGGCAACGGGAAAAACAATTTTCATACTCGATGAACCAACCACGGGTTTACATTTTGAAGATATTAATGTATTAATTGGCGTTTTACAAAAGATAGTAGACAAAGGTAATTCTGTAGTAGTTATCGAACATAATTTAGACGTCATAAAAGTTGCTGACTATATTGTAGATTTAGGTCCTGAAGGAGGAAAGCATGGAGGGGAAATACTAGTTCAAGCCATTCCTGAAAAAGTAATCAAATGCAATAAAAGTATTACAGCACAGTTTTTGAAGAAAGAGCTCAAGTAACTTTTTAAAGTTATCCGTAGTAAAACATTAACCTTGGGTATTTGCAGCCCAATCAAAAACAAAATCTATGGCTGATCAAGAAAAAAAAATAATTGAAGCTTTTTCAGAAAAAAACTGGAATGAAATAAAAACAAATGACTCTTGGGCGATTTTCAAAGTGATGTCTGAATTTGTTGAAGCTTTCGACAAAATGGGGCGAATTGGACCATGTGTTTCTATTTTCGGTTCAGCAAGAACGAATGAAAATGATAAATATTACAAGTTAGCGGAAGATTTAGCGTTTAAAATAACGGAACATGGATATGGAGTTATTACTGGAGGTGGACCTGGTATAATGGAAGCTGCTAATAAAGGGGCTCATAGAGGTGGTGGAAAATCAGTAGGACTAAACATATCCTTGCCGTTTGAAGAATTTCATAATAAGTACATTGACAGAGATAAAAAAATAGACTTTGATTTTTTCTTTGTTAGAAAAGTTATGTTTGTTAAATATGCCCAAGGTTTTGTTGTTTTACCAGGAGGTTTTGGCACTTTGGATGAACTTTTTGAGGCTTTTACCTTAATTCAAACAAAAAAAATAGGACGATTTCCTATTGTCTTAGTTGGAAAAGAGTTTTGGGGAGGGATGGTAGATTGGATTAAAAACTCATTACTTTCTGATGGTAAGATTTCAAAAAAGGATTTAGATTTATTCCATTTAGTTGATACATCTGACGAAGCTCTAAAAATCATCAATAACTTCTATAGCAAATACACCTTAAAACCCAACTTTTAAATTGAATTTGTTAACCCTTTCCTTACGAAATCTGACTATTTTTGTATAAATTAGCGTCTTTCGAACCAAAAAATAGGGAATGAAATTTTTGAATTTAGTTTTTCTGTTTTGCTTTTTAATGGGAGTTGTTAACGCAAAAGCTCAAGAAGAACCTCTTGACAGTACTAGTTCAGACAGTAGTTCTGCGCGTGTTCCTCTTACCTATTCCATTGGTGTAGGTCTCTATGCTTATAGAGGTGATATCGGATTTATTGAAGAATTAGGAACCACAGAGAATCTGCAGCCTGCATACCAAATCGGCGCTGAATATAAAATATCCAGCTCTATAGGCCTAAACTTAAATGCTAGTTATGGTTCTTTAGTTAAGAATGAAAAATCTGGGGATTCAAATAGAAACTTCAAATCAGTAGTTATATCAGGTGGTCTATCTTTATCATTTCATTTTGCTAATGGATTTATTTTGGCTGAGAATTATGATATAGATCCATTTATTTCAATTGGCTTTGATGTTTTAAGTTTTAACCCAAAAACAGATTTAGTAGACGCTAATGGTAACACATATTTTTATTGGGGTGACGGTTCGATTAGAAATGTAGCATATGAAAATCCAATCCCAACCAATACAGAACTTTATAGAGATTATGAGTATGAAACTGACTTAATCTCTGACAGTGAAAATAAAATTGGCTTTGCAGCTCCTGTTTCACTCGGATTTAACTTCTCAGTCACTCCATATTTTAAAACTCAATTAAAGCAAACTGTTTCCTTAACAAATACGGACTTTCTTGACGGTCATGTAGCTGGTAAAGCTGATGATGTTTATATGTTCTCATCAATGAGCTTAATTTTCAACCCTGCAGGTTTAGTTGCAAAAAAGAAGGAAACTTCAAATTTTGAAAACATTGACTTTGTAGCTTTGTTAAAAGCCGATACAGATGCTGATGGTGTTTTAGATATTGATGACAAGTGCAACGACACAGAAGACAATGTTCAAGTTGATAGAAATGGTTGTCCAGAAGATAAGGACAAAGATGGAATACCAGACCACATGGATGATGAAATTAACACAGATAAAAACGCTGCTCAAATTGACAGCAATGGTGTGGCAATATCTGACAGCACAATTGCAAGGGAAGCATTAGACTCCTTAAATTTCACATTGAGAGAAGAATTATGTATTTATTATCCTAGCATGTGTCAAGGTGATGAAAGTGATATCAAACATGGAATTCTTAATAATGGTCGTGCAGATAAATCTTTAATTTCTGCTAGAGCCGAAAAAAGCAAGAAACCAATTGAAGATATTCTGAAAATTTGTGATACAAATGCTGATGGAAAAATAACTTCAGAAGAAATATATGAAAGCATCGACAATTATTTCGATGGGAAAGTTCCATTAGAATTAGGGGATATTCACAAGCTCATTGATTTTTATTTTGAACAATAATTTTTAAAACCTTAATTTATTGTTAAGGTTTTAATTTTTAATTTATTTAATCAATATAATAAACCTTCATAAATCCAATAGTTTAGGTTTACAAATTAAATTCATGAAATTTTTCAACTTCTTATTCAGTAAAGTTTTTTTTCTGAACTTATTAATAGCTTTAGTTTTAATTATAGCTGGATTGTTTATTCTTGACAGTTACTTAGATAATTTAACACGACATGGAGAGAAAGTTGCTGTCCCTAATGTTATTGATAAGAAAATTAAGGACCTTAACGCGAGTTTAGTTTCAAAAGGTTTTCCATTTGAAATAATGGATTCAGTATGGGAAAGAGAACGGCCAAAAGGAATTGTTTTTGAGCAAAAACCTGCTCCAGGAGACTCCGTAAAAGAAGGAAGGAAAATATACCTTACAATAACTGCCCGAACAGACGAAATGATAAAACTCTCTATTAGAAGTATAGTAAATGGAACTTCTGCACCTAGGGAAGCTATTGAGTATTTATCAAGTATCGATTTAGAGCATGGAAAGACAATTTTCGAACCTCATGAATGGAATAATATTGTTTTAGGATTTCAAGATGAAAATGGAAAGAAACTAAAAGATGGAGATAAACTAAAAGCCGGTTCCAAAGTAACTTTAGTAGTTGGTCAAGTTAATGCTGAAAAGATAAGAACACCAAAAGTAATGGGTCTACAACTAAAGGAAGCAGTAAGTATTCTTAAAAGAAAACTACTAAACGTTTCAATAACTGAAAATGGGGACAGAGCATGTATCGAAGGAGTTGATTCATCAATAGCAAGAATTACAATGCAACGTCCAGCATGTGGAGAAGAAATTAATATTGGTAAAGAGGTTCTTTTATTTTACTCTTGTGACACCACTTTAAAAATCAATAATAAATGTAGGTGAAATGGAAGAATCAATTGAAGACCAAGAGCTTTTTGAGGTTTTTAAGATAATTGTTGACGCTGGTCAAAACCCACTTAGAGTCGATAAGTTTCTTTTAGACAAAGTTGAAAATACCTCAAGAAATAAAATTCAAGAAGCTGCCAAAGGTGGAAATATTCACGTTAACGAATATCCAGTTAAATCAAACTATAAAGTAAAACCGGGAGATACTATTCAAATGATGGTTCGAGAAGAGCCAAAAATACTGGAACTCATACCCCAGAATATTCCTATAGAAGTAATCTTCGAGGATAATGAATTTATAATTGTAAATAAGGAAGCAGGGATTGTTGTCCATCCTGGATATGGTAATTACAAAGGAACTCTAATAAATGCTTTAATTTATCACTTTGGTCAGTTACCCACAAGTCCTGAATTAAATCACAGACCTGGATTGGTTCATAGAATAGATAAAAACACATCAGGTTTGTTAGTTATCGCCAAAACAGAATCGGCAATGACAAAGTTGGCTAAACAATTTTTTGACAGAACCGTTGACAGAAAATATCTGGCTCTAGTTTGGGGTGATGTTAAAGAAAATAAAGGAACCATAAAAACAAATCTTGCAAGAAACTTAAAGAACAGAAAAGTGATGGACACGTACGACTTTGAAGGAGAAGTAGGTAAACATGCAATTACAAATTATAAAGTAGTTAAAAGATTAGGCTACGTAACTTTAGTTGAATGTAAACTCGAAACAGGAAGAACGCACCAAATTAGAATTCACATGAAATCTATTGGTCACCCATTATTTAACGATCCTGAATACGGTGGAGAAAAAATACTAAAGGGCCAAAATTCAGCCAATTACAGAAGATTTATTCAAAATTGCTTCGACGAAATTCCAGGACAGGCACTGCATGCAAGAAGTTTAAGTTTTGACCACCCATCCAATAAAGAAAGAGTAAGTTTTGAAATGGATTTACCTAGCGGATTTATTAAAATCATTGAAAAATTCGAAAAACTTGAACTTAAATAGCTGCCATCAACAAATCAATATCTTTGTATGGTAAGTTAAACGTTTCTCCTAAAACTTTGCTTGTAAGTATTCCTTTATACATATAAACACCATTTTTTAGTCCACACTGAGAATGCATAACCTTTTCCAAACCTCCACCTTCACCCATATCTAAAAGCATTGGTGTAAATATATTACTTAAAGCATAAGAGGCTGTTCTGCTAACTCTCGATGTGATATTTGGAACACAATAATGAGTAACTCCATATTTTTTATAAACCGGTTGGTCATGAGAACGAACTTCGGAAGTCTCGAAACAACCTCCTGTATCGATACTCACATCTATAATTACAGATCCGTATTTCATTTCAGACACCATTTCTTCGGTAATAACACAAGGGGTTCTACCATTTTTAGGTCGTAATGCACCTATAACTACGTCCGCCTGCTTTAACGCCTTTTTTAATAATTTTGGTTGTAAAATCGAATTATAAACCCTTTGACCAAGATTATTCAAAGTTCTTCTCAATTTATGTGACTCGTCATCAAAAATTTTAACACTTGCACCTAAACCTAATGCACCCCTAGCAGCAAACTCTCCAACTCCTCCGGCTCCTAAGATAACTACTTCAGTTGGTTTTACTCCTGGAATACCTCCCATCATAACACCATGACCTCCATTAACATTACTTAACAACTCCGCAGCAATTAGTATAGATGTGTTACCTGCAATTTCACTCATACTCCTTACAATTGGGTAAAGTCCTTCCCTGTCTTTTATAAAGTCATAAGCGATACCCGTCACCTTCTTCTTCATTAGTTGCATCATGGAATCCTTTGGTTGAGAAGACAGCTGTAAGGCAGAAAAAAGAACTTGCTTTTGAATCGGATCTAATAATTCAATTTCATCTAAAGTCGGTGGTTCTACTTTTATAATAATGTTTGCTTTGTATACTTCCTTTGTATTAAATACAATTTCTGCACCAGCCTCACTATAATCTTTATCTGTAAAATTAGCAGCCTCTCCTGCTTTTGATTCAATTACAACTCTATGACCATTGTTGACTAAAAGTCCAACACTATCAGGCACTAAGGCTACTCTTTTTTCTTGATATGCAGTTTCCTTAGGGATACCAATAAATAAACTCTGCTCCCCTCTAGCCACTTCTAGCATTTCTTCCTGTGGCATCAAACCACTTTCTGTTAAATGTTTAATTAAATCTGACGATTTCATATCTTAATTAAAATTTATAAATTCTCGTATCTGAATTAACTTCAATAATTACCTCCAACTTTTGCTTTTCATTTGGTAAAAAAGAAGCTATCTTTTCAGGCCACTCAATTAAACACCAATTACCTGAATACAAATACTCTTCTAAACCAATATCAAAAGCCTCCTCTTCATCCTCAATCCGATAGGCATCAAAATGAAAAACAGTTCCTTTAATGGTTTCATATTCTTTAACGAAACCAAAAGTCGGACTACTTACAGTTTCAACTACTCCTAATATTAAGCAAATTTCCTTTATCAAAGTAGTTTTTCCAGCGCCCATTTCTCCATGGAACAAAATAACTCTTCTATTTCCTGCAGTCTTAATAATTTGACTTGCCAAGTTTTTAAGATCACTAAGACTATTAGACTTAATATTCATTACTTACTTTTCATTGAAATAACAGGAACAATCATTTCATCCATGCTCACGCCACCATGTTGTAGCGTATTTCGATAATGTTTTACGTAATGATTGAAATTATTAGGATATGCAAAAAAATCTTTGTTTTTAGCAAAAATATAACGGGTACTAATATTTAATTTGGGTAAAAATGCATCTTCTGGATTTTCTATTTCGAAAACATCTTTAGGCTTGTACTGCATGTTTCTACCTGCTTTATATCTTAAATTATTACTTATTTCTTTCTCTCCGATAACCTTCTTAGCATTATCCACTAAAACAGCTCCATGATCAGTTGTCAATATAAGGTTTACACCTGTTCCTTTAAGTTGCTTTAACATTTCTAAGAGCGGTGAATTTTCAAACCAAGATTTGGTTATACTTCGATAACCTTTTTCATCTTCTGCTAATTCTCTCAAAACTTTAAAATCAGTTCTTGCGTGAGATAAAGTATCAACGAAATTATAAACTATAACATTAAGATCATTTTGTTTTAACTGGTGAAAATCGTCCAGAAGTTTTTTTGCTCCGAACAAATTTGTGACTTTATTGTAAGAAATTTTAGTGCCTCCTTTACCATTTCGTTTAAGTAATTCGTGTAAAAGTTCTTCTTCGTGATTATTTTTTCGATCCTCCTCATTCTCATCTACCCAAAGATTGGGAAATCTTTTTTGGATTTGCGAAGGCATCAAACCTGCAAAAAGAGAATTCCTTGCAAATTGGGTAGCCGTAGGTAAAATAGAGAAGTAACAATCATCATCTTCTATTACAAAGTATTTTGAAAATTCAGGTTGTAAAGTCCTCCATTGATCATAGCGCAAACAATCTAACACTAATAAATATGTTGGACCGTTTCCTAATTGAGGTAATAATTTATTCTTTAAGAGCGTGTGTGACATCAAAGGAGTGTCTTCATTCGGAGACTTGAACCAGTCAGTATAATTTTGCTCAATAAACTTACAAAATGATTTATTAGCTTCTTCTCTTTGTGACTTTAAAATCTCCCCCATTCCTGACTGATCCCCTCTAGACAACTTTAAGTCCCAATAAACAAGCTTTTTTTGAACATCAATCCAATCACTAGATTCCAGTCTATCCGAAATTTGCATTCCTATTTCCCTGAATTCCTTTTGGTAATCACTAGTTGACTTTTCAGAAACTAATCTTGAATTGTCAAGAGTTTTCTTTAATGAAAGAAGAATTTGATTTGGGTTAACTGGTTTAATTAAATAATCGGAAATCTCCCCACCTATAGCTTCTTCCATTATATGCTCTTCCTCACTTTTAGTAATCATTATGACAGGAAGACTCTTCTTTAATTTTTTTATGGCGATTAAAGCATCTAGTCCTGAAACCCCAGGCATATTTTCATCCAAAAAAACTACATCGTAATATGATTCAGCAACTTTCTCAATAGCCTCATCCCCGCTTTTCACAGGTGTTACTGAATAGTTTTTAGCTTCCAAAAATAAAATATGAGGTTTTAACAACTCAATTTCATCATCAGCCCACAATATTTTAACCTTATCCATTTAAAAACCTTAATTTTGTTATCGTTTCCATTAAAAATAGGAATTTAAAATTTGTGATTTTTTGTGGGTCGAAAAAATAATTAATTATCGAGATAAAACGCAATAAAAAAAAGATTATTAACGACCCTGTTTATGGATTTGTTAATATCCCTTATGATATTGTTTTCGATATAATTGAACACCCTTTTTTTCAACGTTTAAGAAGGATTCGCCAATTGGGTCTTACCAGTATGGTTTACCCAGGAGCCTATCACACTAGATTCCACCACGTAATTGGAGCCATGCATCTCGCTAAGCAAGCTTTAGAAACCTTGATGTCCAAAGGACATGAAATAACAGAAGAGGAATGTAGAGCAGTAACCTGTGGAGTTCTATTGCACGATATTGGGCATGGTCCATTTTCTCATGCACTTGAGTATACTATTGTAAATGGAGTCCATCATGAGGAGCTGTCTATTTTATTCATGGAAGCATTAAACAAGGATTTTAATGGAGAACTAGATTTAACAATTAAAATTTTCAAAAACTCTTACCATAAAAAATTCTTACATCAAATAATAAGCAGTCAAGTTGATGTTGACAGACTAGATTATTTAAACCGAGATAGTTTTTACACAGGTGTTAACGAAGGAGTTATTGGAGTAGATCGAATTATAAAACTCCTCAACGTACACAATGATGAGTTAGTTGTTGATGAAAAAGGAATTTATTCAATTGAAAAATTTTTAGTTGCTAGACGAATAATGTATTGGCAAGTTTATCTTCATAAAACGGTTGTCGCTGCTGAATTTTTAATCGTAAACATATTAAAAAAAGCAAAAGAATTAGTCATGTCCGGGCAAGAAATATTTTGTACTGAACCCCTTAAATTATTCCTCAAATCTAATTTCACATTAGATGACTTTAAATCTAACCCTAAACTTCTAAAAGCCTTTTCTAAACTAGATGATTACGACATTTTAACATGTGCAAAAGAATGGTCGAATCACCATAACAAATCGTTATCAACTTTATGCGATTGGATGATTAACAGAAGACTATATCGCGTAGAAATAACTACCGATAAATACTCCGATGAAACAATAAATAAGTTTAGAACAAAAACTATAGACAAGTTAGGTATTCATGAAGACGATGCAAAATACTTTGTATTTAGTGGCACTATCCAAAACAATGCCTATGATCCAACAAAAGATAGGATTAGTATTTTATACAAAAATGGCACTACTCAAGATATAGGGGAGGCTTCAGACCAATTAAACATATCAAGCCTCTCTAAGCCTGTCACAAAGTACTTTCTTTGTTACCCAAAAATATTACAATTATGACTTTTACAGCTCAACAAATAGCTACAATCCTAAATGGAGAAGTAGATGGAAACCCCAATGCTGAAATTCAAACTTTCTCAAAAATTGAAGAAGGATTTCCTGGAGCTCTCTCGTTTTTAGCAAATCTCAAATACGAAGAATATCTATACAGCTGTCAATCTTCAGCTGTAATAGTTGGAACGGATTTTGAAGCTCAAAAAAAAGTTAAAACCACTTTAATCAGAGTTCCTGATGCTTATGAAGCTTTTGCAACATTACTTCAGAAATATGAAGAAATGAAACCAAGAAAAAAAGGTAGAGAAAGCCCTATTTTCATAGGTGAAGATTCAAAAATAGGAGAAAATGAATTTATTGGAGCATTTGTTCGAATTGGAAATAATGTAAAAATCGGAGCTAATGTTTCTATTCACCCTAATGTAGTAATTGGAGATCACATACAAATTGGAGATAATTCAATAATTTCCTCAAATGTTACTATAAACAATGGTTGTAGAATAGGAAATAATGTTATTATTCATAGTAGTACAGTAATAGGAAGTGATGGCTTTGGATTTGCCCCAAATTCAGAAAATCAATACAGTAAAATACCTCAAATAGGTAATGTTGTTATAAAAGACAACGTAGAAATAGGAGCGAATTGTAGTATTGACAGAGCTACCATGGGCTCAACAATTATAGAAAAGGGAGTAAAACTAGACAATTTTATTCAAGTGGCTCATAATGTTGAAATCGGCGAAAACACAGTTATTGCAGCGCAATCAGGTATTGCAGGCTCAACAAAGGTTGGTAAAAACTGTATGATAGGTGGTCAAGTTGGAATAGTAGGACATCTAACAATAGCTGACGGGGTAAAAATTGCTGCCCAATCAGGAATAGGGAGGACAATAAAAAAAGAAAATTCTATTTGGCAAGGCTCTCCTGCGTTTGAAGTTGGAGCATACCAAAGAAGCTTAGTAGGTTTTAGAAACTTGCCTGAAATTCAGGAAAAAATAAACAATTTAGAAAAACAAATCTCTAAATTATCCAATCAGAAATAAAAGCCCTATTTTTGGTTCGCTAGAATTGATTGTATGGGCGATAAACAAAGAACAATTTTAAAAAAAGTTTCTTTAAGTGACATTGGTTTACACACTGGTCAAAAGGTGAATTTAACATTTTGTCCTGCTGAAGAGAACTTCGGGATTAAGTTTCAAAGAATCGACTTAGAAAATCAGCCAATAATTGAAGCTGATGTTGAATATGTTTCCGAAATTCAAAGAGGAACGACTTTAACAAAGCAAGGGAACTCAGTGTCAACAGTTGAGCATTCGCTAGCTGCCTTAACAGGTTTAGGAATTGATAATTGTCTTATTAAAATTGATGCTCAAGAGGTTCCTATTATGGATGGAAGTTCAAAACCTTTTATCAAGATATTGAAAGAGGCAGGGATTAAAGAACTTGAAGCTGACAAGAATTATTTTGAAATAATAGAACCAATCAAGTTTTCTAATGAAGAAAAAGGAATCGAATTAATTGCCCTACCAGATGACCATTACAATATCATATCAATGATTGATTATGATTCACCTGTTCTGGGAAAACAATTTGCTACATTAAATAAAATCGAAGATTTTGAAGCAGAAATTTCATCTTCAAGAACTTTTTGCTTTTTACATGAATTAGAGTTTTTAGCACAAAACAATCTTATAAAAGGAGGTGACTTAAGTAATGCAATTGTTGTAGTTGACGAAGTTATTGAAAAGTCAAGACTTGACAAACTGGCTTCTTTACTAGGAAAGCCTAAAGTGGATGTAAACTCACAAGGGATACTAGACAACATTGAATTAAGACATCCTAATGAAGCAGCCCGACATAAACTTTTGGACATAGTTGGTGATCTCACATTAGTAGGCCGACCTATTAAAGGTAAAATAATAGCTACAAAACCAGGGCATGGACCAAATACAGAATTTGCAAAACTTATAAAAAAAAGTATTAAAGAGATGGAAAATCAATATGACCTTTCTAAAACAGTACTTGATACAGAGGGAATAAAAAAGATTCTTCCTCATAGACCTCCAATGTTAATGGTTGATAAAATCATTGAACTCTCTCCAGAAAAAGTAGTTGGAGTTAAAAATATTACAATTAACGAGGATGTATTTAGAGGACACTTTCCAAACCAACCTATTTTCCCTGGAGTTCTTCAGGTAGAAGCTATGGCTCAAGTTGGTGGAGTTTTAGTATTATCTCAATATGAGGATCCTGAAAACTATTTAACTTTTTTCATGAAAATTGATAAAGTCAAGTTTAGAAAAATGGTTGTTCCAGGAGACACTTTAGTTTTCGAAATAAAATATTTATCCCCATACCGTAGAGGAGTTGCTCACATGGGAGGAAAAGCGTTTGTTAACGGCGAATTAGTTACCGAGGCTGAAATGATGGCCAAAATTCAAAAAGTAAAGTAATATGCATCAACCTTTAGCTTACATACATCCTCAATCCAAAATTGCTAAAAACGTTGTAATAGAGCCATTCGTTACAATTGAAAAAAATGTTGAAATTGGAGAAGGCACTTGGATTGGACCAAATGTCACAATTATGGAAGGAACACGTATCGGTAAAAACTGTCGCGTATTTCCCGGGTCTGTTATTGGAGCTGTTCCTCAGGATTTGAAATTTAATGGAGAAGATTCTCTAGCTATAATTGGAGACAATGTCACTATAAGAGAGTGTGTTACCATAAATAGAGGAACGGAAGACAGAAATAAAACTGTAATTGGAAATAATGTTCTGTTAATGGCATATGTTCATGTCGCTCATGATTGCTATGTTGGTAACAATGCAATTTTAGCAAATAGCACAAACTTAGGGGGTCACGTTGATATAGATGATTTTGCAATTCTAGGAGGAGGTACTCTAGTTCACCAATTCTGTCATATCGGAAAACATGCCATGCTAAGTGGAGGTGCTCTGGTTAATAAAGATATCCCTCCATATGTAAAAGCTGGTCGTGAACCAATTTCTTACATTGGGATTAACTCTATAGGATTAAGAAGAAGAAGCTTTTTACCCGAAAAAATCCAAGAAATTCAAGAATTATATAGAATTATATATTTGAAAGGAATGAACAACTCTCAGGCTGTAAATTATATTGAAGCGGAAGTAAAAGCTAGTAAGGAAAGGGACGAAATTCTTTCTTTCATTCGAGACTCTAAGAGAGGAATAATGAAAGGATATTTTAAATAAAAATCAATAACAATGGCATCTACAGCTGATTTCAAAAATGGACTTTGTTTTAATTTTAACGGAAAAATCGTTAAAATAATGGAGTTTCAACATGTAAAACCAGGAAAAGGTCCTGCTTTTGTGAGAACAAAATTAAGAAATCTTGAAAACGGTAAGGTTATTACGAATACCTTCACAGCTGGTATTAAGATTGAAACGGTAAGAATTGAAACTAGAAGATACCAGTTCCTATATAAAGATGATATGGGTTATAACATAATGAACTCTGAGACATATGAACAAACATCCGTTTCAGAAGAGTTAATTAGTGCACCAAAATTCTTAAAAGATGGAATGGAGGTAGAGGTTATGTTTCATGCAGAAAACGAAGAGGTTTTAGGTGTTGATCTCCCCCAATATGTTGAATTTGAAATTGCCTATACTGAACCTGGAGTAAAAGGAAATACAGCTACAAACGCTACGAAACCTGCTAAAATAGAAACTGGAGCAGAGATCAGGGTTCCTCTCTTTATCAATCAAGGCGATATTGTGAAAATTGACACAAAATCAGGGGAATATAACGAAAGAGTGAAAAAATAATACACTTATCAGACAAAAAAAGTAATGGCTTCTAATATTTCACATTACTTTGATATCAACCGAATTAAAAAGCCTTTTTTTACTGAAATTATAGTTCATAAGTTATTATATTTAAGAACACCTAAGTAGAATGGCAGTTAAATCACTTTCGAGAGCACAAAGAAAAATAGAGATTAAAGACCTTAAACTCAATGCTCTATTGGAAGTGACGTTAGCTATAAATAGTAATTTATCCAAAGAAAAGCTTTTCGATATTTACGAAAACGTTTTAAGGGAATTAGATATTGAAAAAATTGCTTTATATATTTTTGAGGGAGTCTGGAATATGGCTACCTGCTATGGGCTAGAAGCAAAGGATTTGACTATAAGTGTAGAAAGAGACCTTCTTAAATATGACGAAATTGAAGAGATAAATTCCAAAACTGATGGTGTATTTAAAGAATTTGACTTATTAATACCTGTGTTTCATAAAACAAAACCTCTGGCATATTTACTTATCGGAGATATAATTAATGAAGCGATTAAAATCAGTCCAATTATTAAACACTTACCTTTCATTCAAACCTTTACGAATATAATTTCAGTAGCAATAGAAAATAAGAATTTTGCAAAAGAAGCTTTTCGGCAAGAAAGAGTTAAAAAAGAATTAGAACTCGCAAGTGAAATGCAGACGATGCTTTTACCTACTTCTTTACCGCAAGATAAACATTTGGATATTTCTGCTTTTTACAAAAGTCATTCTCAAATTGGAGGAGATTATTATGATGTGATTTGGGTAAATAAGACAGAAATTGCAATGTGTATTGCAGACGTCTCTGGAAAAGGAGCTTCTGCAGCTATTTTAATGAGTAATTTCCAAGCAAATCTACGTGCGGGAGTTCAGCATTCTATAGGACTACCTGAGCTAGTTCAAGACCTCAATGAAAAGGTTATAAATAATGCCAAAGGAGAGAAATTTATAACCATGTTTATTGCTACATATAATATAGAAAGTAGACAATTAACATATATCAATTGTGGCCACAATCCACCTGTTCTTAAAAACGGTCCCAATTTTGTTGAATTAAAAGATGGTTGTCCAGGATTAGGAATGCTTGATTATCTTCCATCCCCAAAAATAGGTGTTATTGACATTATGCCAGATTCAATACTTGTTACTTACACTGATGGACTGGTTGAAGTAGAAAACAACAACAGCATCGAGTACGGTACAAAAAAGTTAACTGAGGCAATATTAAAACTATCAAATTCAACCATGGATGAGTTGAATAAGTTTTTAATTAATGATTTAACGAAATTTAAAGAAAACCAACCATTTATTGATGATATAGCAATATTGAGCTGTAAATTCACTTAGATCAAAACAGGGCGTTTACTTTTAAACAATTCTTTTAGCTCAGGAGGAACATTATTAATAGTGTCCATGAAGTCATCAAATTCATCTTTTGTTTTTTGTGACAAAAGCTCTTGAATCTCATCACCAATTGAAGGACTTAATAGGATTGGAAACTTACCGACAATCATTTTATCAGAAATAAATTGTCCTACGATATTATACTCTTCTAAATCTTCTCTGTTAATTCCTGTTGCAGCACATTTTTCAAGTAATTTTCTGTCTAAATCAAACTCATTCTGCAATTCTTCCAAAACAAAATTGTCTGCTATGTAGTTTTGTATATTCTGAAGACTTTCTTTACTCAATGCTTTCATCTTTTTCAAGTTGCAAGACATACAAATAGCATATTCATAAACTGTATTCTTATCTCCGTTATTTGGATTGATTTTAAATGATTTTTCAATTAAATAAGTAGCATCTACCTTATTTAGGTCTTTATTACAAAAAGTACATTTTTTAAAAATAGAATTACTCGAATCAGAATAAAACTCTTTTGGAATTTCAACAAACTTTGTGTTTTGAGAATATTTGTCTTTCATATTGGATAAAAAATTAAATAAAAACTGTTTATGACTTAAAATATAGAAGATATTCTACATTTCCATCACCTCCTTTAATTGGTGACTGATCACTACCCTTGACCTGCCAACCATTTTCTTTACAAAACGATTGGATTTTCTCTAAAGCTTTAATTCTAACCCTATTGTCTGTGACTATTCCTTTCTTATTCAACGCTTCCTTTCCTAATTCGAATTGAGGTTTAACTAAAACTATAAATTCAGCGTTTGAAGCAACAGAATTTACAACAGCTTTTAGTACTAAAGTTAAGGATATAAAAGACAAATCTGCCACAACTAAATCTGGATGGGTTGAAAAAGGTTTTAAAAGTTTGGTTCGGATCAAATCATCAAGCATTCTTGCATTTACATTTTCCAAACAAGTTACCCTAGGATCATTTCTAAGCTTAGAGTCCATTTGACCTGAACCGACATCTAAACCAAACACATGTCTAGCCCCGTTTTGAAGAAGGCAATCTGTAAAACCTCCTGTACTTGAGCCCACATCTAAACAAACTCTATCGTTTGTGTTTACATTAAACAAGTCTAGAGCTTTTTCTAATTTATAACCACCTCTACTAACAAACTTAAAATCTTCTAAGATTTTAACATCATCATTATCTAATACAATAGTTCCTGCTTTTTTTGCAGGAACATTATTGATTAATATTTTATGTTCTTGAATTAGCTTTTTAGCCCAACTTCTACTTTTAATCCCTTTTTCTTTAACTAAATAATTATCAAGCCTCATCTTTAATTTTTTATGTAAATTAACAAATAAAAACCCCGCAAATTAAAACAGCTTTCTAGTTCATATCAGGTCTTTAATTTAAACAACACCAATTAGCACTCAAAGAAATATTACAACTTGTTCTTAAGAACATTCTGTAAACCCACAGTTATTACATTTTAAACATCCTTCCTGATATTCTAAAGAATCTTTTTTACAACACGAAGGACAAACACTTCCTTTTTTAAGAACGCCAGGGTTTATATAATAGCGTAAAGCCCTCGAAACTCCGTTTTTCCAAGTATTAATAGAGCCTTCGTATAAATTTAACCCTTCAACTAATTTGACAATCTGATCTATAGGCATTTCAATCCTAAGCATCCCTGAAATAAGTTTAGCATAATTCCAATATTCACTGTTAAAGGCTCTAGACAAACCTTTTAGCGTTATCGTTTTACCCGACTTATCTAAAAATTGAAAATCATACCAATTACCGTCTTTACGCTTTACTTTTATTGTCAATCCTCTTTTAACACCATCAGGCACTAAAAAATCTTTATCAATTTTCCCTGTAAATATTTCATAAGGCTTCTCGTTAATTAAACCAACAACCGCAATCCATTCTTCATTTTCATTTTTAAATCGAACAACTTCAGATTCGATAACATCAGGTCTAACTTTTAGCCTCTCTGATTGATGGATATCATTACTTAACAATACACCATCTCGCGATCCATCACGATAAACAGTTATTCCTTTTAAACCCTCTTCCCAAGCCCTTATATAAATATTGGAAACTTGACTTTTACTGACATTAGCAGGAAGATTTACTGTACTACTAATGGAGTGAGTGGTATACTTTTGAATAACTTTTTGAATAGCAATCCTTTTTTCCCAATTTATTTCTTGTGCTTCACTACCCCAGTATGGTGATTTCTCGAAATCCTTATGACCTGTGACTTTACTCCACAAATCAAGTTTCGGATGGCAAACCTGATATTCTTCCCAATGATCACCTAAATTATCTGTTACTGATTTTTTTGTTGGTGAGTTAACTTTTTTTCTTCGTTTATAAGAAAGCATATAAACAGGTTCTATTCCAGATGAAGTCTGAGTTAATAGGCTCAAGGTTCCAGTAGGAGCAACAGTACTAAAAGAAACATTTCTTCTCCCATATTCTTGCATTCTTTCCCAAGCTTCAGGAAACTCTAAGTACATCATTTTAGAAACAAAATCAGAAAGTTTTTCAATATCAGAACTGAAGCCTTTAAAACTGCCCCTTTGAATTGATAGGTCAATTGTAGAATCTATTTCTCCTTGAAATTTTGTTCTCATAATTGAATCAATTTGCAATAATGCTTGTTGAGAATCATACTTTAAGCCAATAGCAGCCAATGAATCTGCTAAACCTGTAAAACCCAAACCCGTCCTCCTACCTTCCTTCCCATTCTTCTTTAACAATTCCCATGTTTGCAACTCTACATCTTTTATATATTGAGGCTCTTTATCTAATTTAATTTTACTAATAATGCGTTCAATATGCTCTAACTCCAAATCAACTAAATCATCCATTAGTCTCATTCCTTCATAAGCAACTTCATAAAGTTTCTTGAAATTAAAAACAGATTTTTCAGAAAATGGATTTTCTACAAAAGAAAACAAATTAATAGCCATTAATCTACAGCTATCTCCTCCCTGCATTGCAATTTCTGAACAGGGATTTGTAGAAGTGTTTCTAAATTGAGGATATATAGACGATGTACTGTAAAAATGTTGTTGATCCCAAAACAAAACACCTGGCTCAGCATTTGCGTGAGCCGAATTTATAATCTCAGTCCAAATATCACGAGCTCTAACCTCCTTTATGATGCTTGGATTACTAGATTCAACAGGCCATTTAAGATCAAAGGATTTATCTTCTCTAACCGCCCTCATAAAATCATTCGTTAATCTAACGCTTATATTTGCTCCAGTAACTTTAGTTAAATCATTTTTAGCATTTACAAACTGAATAATCTCTGGATGCCTCACATCAATAGTAATCATTAAAGCTCCTCTTCTTCCGTGTTGAGCAACTTCTCTAGTTGTGTTGGAAAAGCGATCCATAAAAGAAACAGCTCCGGAGGTAGTTCTCGCCGAGTTTTGAACATTATTATAAATTGGACGCAAATTAGAAATATCGATACCCACTCCACATCTTCTTTTATATAATTGAGCTAGCTGCTGATCCGAGAAAAATATTCCACCATATGAATCAAATATTTCAGGAACAACTACACAATTAGAAAGGGATGTGAATTTAGAGGTATCTCCTAAATTAGACATAACGCTACCTTGAGGAACGAGATACTTAAAATCCTTAAAATATTCGAAAATAGAATCGTACGTTAATGCCAATCTTGTCTGCCCATAATCCGATAACTTTTCAGATTCGAAAGAGCGAGAATTATAATTCTCTTCAACTCGATAAAACTCCTTAGCCATTCTATGATGCATTTCTTCAGGTAAGTTCTCTAATAAATCACCTTTACTGGACCTTAGAGCATATTTTTCAACCCATACCTTAGCTGCTAATTCATCGTTATTGAAATAGTTTAACAAATTTTGCCACTCAGTGTTGGAAAGTTTATCCTTCATAATCACTATTTATAGGTATATTATTCGTTATTTAACACTTAAAGGTTTTATCCTAAGACTTTTATTACGAAATTTACTTTAAAATAAGCAATTATGATTCAGTCGGAAGAATATTTTGAAATGTTAAAACCTTGGAATTTAGACGATTTAGTTGACCACATAATGAATACTCATCATGCATATTTAAAGGCTAATTATCCGCTTATTTTAAAACTAATTGACAAGCTTGAAAACACAACACAAAGTGATGTTATTAAAGAGATTAAAACTTTATTTACTGAATTCACGGATGATTTAGCTATTCATTTAGTTAAAGAAGAAGAAGTTCTTTTTCCGTATTTTAAAAAATTAGCAGAGAGTAAATCTGCAGGTTCAAAAGTAGAGGCGGCTAACTTTGGATCTCTTTCGAGACCAATTGAAATGATGGAAGAAGAGCATGATGACAGTCATCATATTATGGATAGAATAAAGGAGTTAACAAACAACTTTACTGCACCTCAAGATGCCGAGCCATCTATTCATTTCTTGTATTTTAAACTTAAAGAGTTTGATGATGACCTGGAAACTCATCATGAACTTGAAAACAACCTACTTTTCACTAAAGCTAGTGTTTTAGAAAAGGAGCTAGAAATCAAATAAAAGAGAAATTCACTTTTAAGCGTTAATAAGTTCAATTAAAACCTCAATTCTATTGTTAACATCTAAGTTATATTTGAATTTAGTAAAACTAGCAGTAGATGGCATTTTCATTATTCGGTAAAAAGAAGTTAAAAGAGCAGCATGTTGCTAATATTTTTGTTGGAACTATTAACCAATCGGCAGAAGAAACATTCCCAACATTATCAGAGTTCTTGAATGAAGTTCCAGAATTAATGGAAAGTCCAAAAATAAAACCAAACCAAATAGAATGGTTTTTATACATAGTTTTTTGTGCTAACCTCTACAATTTAAAACAACATTTTGAATCTAATCAACTAAACCGAATGAGAATTTTGGTAATTGATGAGTTTATTGAAAGCTTAGAGGGCAGAGAGCATGATTTAACGCTTGAACAAATCAATAATTACGAAGAATATATATCAGTACTTAACGGAACAATAGATGACTTACCAAAATCTATGGCTACTGCTATTTTCAACAAATATGGAATGAACAATTATCAAGTTGATCATTTTCAAAAAATGAATGCTCCCAACCCGATTATAATTAAATCAATCGAAGACGCTACCAAAAACTACATTTGGAATTGGTCAGATATTTTAGAAAAGTATAGGATGGTTGCCTAAATTTCGTGTTTAGTAATCTTTTCACTTCTTTTAAATTCATTGTGTATTAACAGGCTTCTAATTTGCAACATCTATTAGATTAAGTATATCCTAATATATAATTAAAAGATAAAAACAATTCTTATAATTAATTGGACGTAAGATTACCAAGTAGTTACAAATTGAATGATTTTTCAAAAACAATTTCGTGAATTGAAATCATTTTTCAAATGAGCAATCTCTTTAAATTCTTAAAACAAATTACTAATCAATATCAGAAAACCTTTATAATTATAAAAACAGCACTCTATTATACTCTAAAAAAAATTACATTTAAAATTTTGAGGAAAATATATCGAAATCAGAAACTTTGAAAACTGTATTAAAAATTTAAAAACATAGATAAAAAATTAGTAGAGCAAGTTATGTATATTTAAGTAGCGCTGAAAATATTTTTACCCAAAGAGGATTTATAGTAAGTGAAAACAATGTTCTTTTTAATTATATCCCTTTTCAATTACTCTTCAAAAACTTTAATACAATGCTTATATCTAAAATTAGATATATAAAATAAGAAAACATAAAAGCAAGAGTGAAGGATTTTGATATATCCAAACCACTAATTTGCTTAATTACAAACATAAAAAGACCAGCACTTATTAATTTCACAACACTAAATATTAAAAATACTTGACCAGGAATCAAGCTAAACCTTCTCCCCAGGAATTCAGTTAGTAAATGGCTAATTGTAAACAAAAGAAATAACATTAAATGCGCCGACTCTCTTTTATTGGATAAACCTTTATCCAGAAAAGTTTCCGAAAAAAAATAGTGGCCTCCATAAAGGAGACCACCAACTAAAATATATTTAAATAGATTCTTAATCATCAGACTTTATAAAGTCTTTTAAAGCTAAATATAACCCCATAAAAACACCCAATAAAGTTAAGCCAATTTTCCAACCAGACACCTCATATTTGGTATCTAAATAATCACCTAGAAACATTCCTCCAAGAATAGGACCTAACATAGAGAATCCAATACCTGAGTACTTCAAGAAATTATTAAGCGGTTTTTTCGACAACAGAATCTAATTTATCGTTTTTAGAAATAGACTTTAAAGTTCCACCCATATCAAGTTTGCCATTAATCTCAGCTCCTGGATCAACTTTAAGTTTTCCTACTTGCGAATCACCGTTAATTATTGCTGTTGCTTTTAGCTCAAGTAATCCTTTAACTTTTACAGTTGAATTTAAAGTTCCCTCAACATCTGCTGAATCACAATCAACTTCACCTTCAATAACGCCTGTTTTACCTACAACAACTCTTCCTGCGCAAACAATTGAACCTTTTACCTTACCGTCGATTCTAATACTTTTTGAGGAATTTACAGAACCTTCAATTGTAGTTCCTTCAGCAATTCTATCTATTGCATTCGTATCAAAACTCTGTGGGACTCCCATTTCTTCTGTTTTATTTTTATTGAACATAACTTTTCTATTTCTTAAATCAAATTTAAGAAATTTTTATTGAAGCTATACTAAACATGACCTTGAGCGAGCATTGCATCAGCAACCTTTATAAAACCACCGATATTAGCACCTTTGACGTAATTAGTGAATTTTCCTTCTTTTCCAAACTCAACACATGTATCATGAATTCCTATCATTATATTTTTAAGTCTTGAGTCAACATCTTCTCTTGTCCAGTTTAATCTTAAACTGTTTTGAGACATCTCTAAACCAGAAGTGGCTACACCTCCAGCATTACTCGCTTTCCCCGGAGAAAACAAGACTTTTTCTGCTCTAAAAACTTCTATAGCCTCGGGAGTAGTTGGCATGTTAGCTCCTTCAGTAACACATTTAATATTGTTTTTTACAAGCTGTTTCGCACTTTCACCATTTAATTCATTTTGAGTAGCACAAGGAAATGCAACATCACAAACTATACCCCAAGGCTTTTTACCTTCGTGATATTCACAATCATAAAATTCAGCATATTCTTTTATCCGCCCCCTTTTTTCATTTTTCAGCTGCTTGATAAAATTTAGCTTTTCGAAGTTAATTCCATTTTTATCATAAATAAAACCCGATGAATCACTCATTGTTACTGGCTTACCTCCTAACTCAATGACTTTTTCACATGCAAATTGAGCAACATTTCCAGAACCTGAAATCACGACAATTTGACCTTCAAAATTCATATCGTTATTCAATAACATTTGCTGAGCAAAATAAACAGCTCCATAGCCCGTTGCTTCGGGTCTTATCAAAGATCCTCCATAGGACAATCCTTTTCCCGTTAAAACTCCTGTAAATTCATTTTGAACTCTTTTATACTGACCAAATAAAAATCCAATTTCCCTAGCTCCAACTCCGATATCACCAGCTGGAATATCAGTATTGGGACCTATATGTCTACTTAATTCAGTCATGAAGGACTGACAAAAACTCATTATCTCTCTGTCTGACCTACCTTTAGGATTAAAATCAGAACCTCCTTTCCCTCCACCAAGAGGAAGAGTAGTTAAACTATTTTTAAATACCTGTTCAAATGCTAGAAATTTTAAAATCGAAAGGTTAACTGAAGGGTGAAACCTTAGTCCTCCCTTATAAGGCCCTATAGCACTATTCATTTCGATTCTAAACCCTCGATTTACCATGTAATGACCCTTATCAGTAAACCATGGAACTCTGAAAGAGATCACCCTTTCTGGCTCTACAAGTCTTTCAAGAATATTGGCTTTCTTATAAATTTTATTCTTAACCATAAATGGAATAACCGTTTCAGCAACTTCATCTACAGCCTGAATAAATTCGGGCTCGTTGGCATTCCTTTGAGCTGCCATTTTCATAAATTCACTAATCTGATCATCAAATTTTCCCGACATTCTTAAAAAGATTTAAGTAAAAATACAGTTCTAAATTATTGAATTTTAATTCTTATACTACTTTTGATAAACTTACTGATGTTAATTATACGATAATTGCATATACTAGTTTCCAGTCATTTCAATTAAATTTGTAACATGCATAAACTTATACTTATTCTCGTTTTTTCTTTAAATTCAATTATTGTATTTGGGTCTTCTTTTTCAAAAGTCGATACGCTTTTAAAACAAAAACAATTCTTAGATGCTTGGAATCTGTTGTCAAAAAAAGAAAATAAAAAGAATAAGGTTAACATTAATTTAAAAAAGTTCGAAATTTGCCTTAATTACTTTACCAAAAGTGTTTCTCACCAGGCATTTGCATTTACAAATCTAAAACCTAGTCAAAGTCTAATTAGGCAGAGAATACTTGCTGAAACTAAGACAATTCCTATTGTACAGTTCAAGATTAATGAAGTTTTAGATTCATTATTGAATGAATCTCCTGAAAACTACCTTTTACATAAAGCGAAAGGTGATTATTATTACGACATTTTCATCTTATACGGTAGAGATTGGATTGTAAACCGTCAGGAGGTTTTAAGAAGGATGTTTACAGCATATGATAAAGCTGAAAAAAATGGCGTCATGGACTACCTATCATTATATGCATTAGGATACTTTTACAATCTAAACGAGCAATCTAATAAAGCTTTACAATACTTTAACAGATCTCTTAAACTTGATTCTAATTATGCACCAACACATTATAACCTAGCATATATTTACTCGAGTCGGGATAGTAACGAAATTGCCTTATACCACTCATGGAATGCTTATAGGCTTTATAAATACATCAATTACCGAAACGATGCAGGACAAATGACAGGATCATTACTGGGTAAATTAAACAGGCATGAAGAAGCTATATCTATTCTTCTTGATTGCGACAGACTAATTCCAAATACTTACCAAACATATTCTTATTTATTAAACTCTTTTCTTTCTCTTAATAAAATGACTGAAGCAATGGTCACAACTCAAAACATGTTTTCTTTGGATTGGAAGTCTCATACGATTAACACAGATATCATTGAATCCTACATAAAAAACAATCATATTGACCAACTAATTCAATTTTACAATAGTCGCCTAGAAATAGAAAAATATGATATGGAATTCAGAGGATATATCCAACTACATTTAGCGCAGGCATATTCACTAGTCAGTGAGGAAGACAAAATACTTGAATATATTGAACTTGCTAGAGCTAGCTTTAATATTTGTTTTGATTCTAGTCACCCAGTTTTTGGGGTTTTAAATAATATGGAGAATAAATGATTATTTAATCCAAACACCTTTTTTCTCAACAACAGGAACTGAAGATAAGTTTTCTTTGTTTATCGTTTCAGGCAAAAAAATAAATTTTTTATCAAACAATCTGTTCCCATGATAGAAAGACACAAAATACTCGTTATTTAATTTAAAAACATCTTCGATTACAATTTCAACCTTTTGGGCCGTTTTAGCTGAAACTTCCTTGTAATAATGACGAAGAATAGACGATTTTGACTCTTCACCTTTCACATCCTTTAAATAACCTTTTGAAGAAACAAATACATTCTCAATGGGCTCATTCTTATTATTAATAACATAGGCATTCCATACATTTTCACCTTCGTTATTATCTTCATTAACAATTGCTACAAAAACACCAGAAACCTCAGGAAGCTCAATATCTTTCTTCATTAACGTTTATTTCTTTCAAAGCTACTGAATTAGTCTGAAAGCTTCATCTAAATAAGACCAAACTTCATCAGGCGTTACACCATCCTTTAATCTTGTTTTACTTCTTAATAGACCCAACCTTGTTATTATCAAATCCTTATCCGGAACGCAAATCACGTATTGTCCAAGAATACCTCTCATATAAAAAACCTTATGCCCCATATAATTTGATAACCACCATGAATAACCGTAATAATCAGTATTTCTTCCTGACTCATCAGGAACATTTATTGGCTTAAGTGAATTAACTACATAATTGGAATCAACTATTTGAAAGCCGTTGTAACTACCGAAATTCATGTACAACTTACCAATCTTTGCGAAGTCTCTGGCTGTTGCATATATTCCTGTAAAAGTCTTTTCATCCCCATTTTCATCATCTAAAATCCATTTAGCATCATTCTCCATCCCCAATCTCTCCCAAAGCATCCTAGACCCGTAATCCCCAACCTTTTCTTTTAAAACTTTTTCTAAAAGAAAACTTAACAACAAGTTATTTCCTCCTAAATAAGAAAATTCTTTACCTGGCTCCTTTTCTAATTTATATCCTTTTGTTAATTCTCTCAAATCATTACCGTAATATGCTTTAGCCATAAAACCAAATGGATTTCCATAATTTTCTTGGAAATTCATTCCTGAAGTCATTGTGAGTAAATGGTGCGCATTTAATTGCTTATCTTCTTTACTTACAAAATCAGGAAGGTGTTTATGAACAGATTCGTTTAATGATAACTTCCCCTCTTTAACCGCAATCCCAGTAATTATGCTTAAAACCGTTTTAGCCATTGAAAACGAGTTAGAAATTTTATTTCTATCATACCCATCATAATAAGACTCATGAATTATTTCATTTCCTTTAATAATCAAAAATGCTTTTGTTTGAAGAGTATCATGATTGGCCATAACTTCACTGGACAAATCAATTGAATTTATATCCTCAGACTCTATCCATGACTTGGTATCTTTTGCGTGTAAAATTCTTGAATGAAATATATCAGGGTCATCAATAGTTGGTTTTGTCCTACCTTGAAAGTAAGTATCTCCTAATCCTTTATAGAGATGAGTATTCCCTGTAATCAAAATGGCAATATTTGCTATGACCAATATAATTAAAAAGCCTTTGAATACTTTTTTAAGGAATCCCATGTTCCTAGCTACGAATTATAACAATAAATGTTTTATTTTACTATCGTAAAGTCGAATAATTGCTTGAAGTGAGCTAATATTTTTTTTTGAACTTCTGTAATATCTTGAGGTTGACCTAACTCTTTTTCTAAGGAGGTTACTGATTTATCACTTATTCCACAAGGAACAATATTATTGAAATACTCTAAATCTGTATTAATATTAAAAGCAAATCCATGCATTGTTACCCACCTTGAAAGTTTTACTCCCAAAGCACATATTTTTCTGGCCTTAATAGGATTATCACCATCGATCCAAACTCCTGTTAATCCATCAACACGACCTGATTCAATTCCATAATCTTTCAAAGTTAAGATTATAGCTTCCTCTAGTAGTCTTAAATACTTATTAATATCTGTAAAGAAATTATCTAAATCAAAAATTGGATACCCAACTATTTGACCTGGTCCATGGTATGTTATATCTCCACCCCTATTGATATGGTAAAATGAAGCTCCCTTTGCTTTTAGTAAAGTATCGTTTAATAAAAGATTCCTCTTCTCTCCCGTTTTACCAAGAGTATATACATGTGGATGTTCGCAAAAAATAAAATAATTGTTAGTTATTTCATCTTTAGCTTCTCCTTTCCGAATAAGAATCTTCTTTTGAATTATGCCTTCAAATATTTGAGTTTGGTAATCCCAACACTCTTTATAATCTATCAAGCCTTTATTAATTAGCTTAACCTCCTTATTCACTACTTAATTGTTGCTAAATGATCCTTTAAAGCATCTATTACTTTTATCTCCACAGGATCTACCTGTTTCTTTTCTGCGATAAACAGAGAAGTCCAGTCTGTTAAATAAATTAGATACAAAGCTTTTTCTATGAATGAAGAGCCTTTACTATGAATTTCAGTTACTGTAGCACCTTGATTAATTATCACTTTTTTCATGAACTCCATTCTTTTTTGAGTTCTATAGTAATCATCGTCATTTCTAAAGATAACAACAGAAAGGTTATCATTTCCAGAAGCCCAACCTACTATCTCGTTATGATTGAGTTCTGGAAATTTTTGATGCCAACACAACTCTTTACTATTTTCATTTAATTGTTGACGAAAGCGAATGCTTACTGGTTCAAATTTATCTGTAGCATATATTACAGGTAATTTCCCAAATAATGCTTGGGCTATATTTTCGGCCTCTTCCTTTATAGACAAATCTTCAGCCTTTAACAACTCAATAGCTGAAGTTAAATTAGCTAAAGCTACCTCCGATATGATACCATATTTAACTAAGATGTATACCTGCTGAGTCAATGACAGTCCTATACATGTTCTTGGCGGCTTTCCACCAGGAATCAAAATATGATTGTAACCCTTTTCATGACAAATTTCTCTAAGTTCACCCCCAGAAGTTACTGCCGCAATTTCTGCACCTTTAATTTGAGCAGCTTTGATGGCAGTTAAAGTCTCTTCTGTATTACCACTATATGAACTTGCTATAACTAATGTTGATTCATTAACAAACTCAGGAATATGGTAATCATTACATACTAATATTGGAACTTTTGATTCTAACTGAGCAAATTTGGCAACAATAGTCCCTCCAATCCCAGAACCACCAAGTCCACAAATTAATACATTTGCAATCTTTTTATTTGAAGCTTTAAAAACAGCATTCCCTCCTATTATAAAAGCATCCTCCAACTGCTTTATAAATCCTTCTATATTACTTTTCATAAATCTGTAATCCTTAAAAAATAAACCCCTCTCTTTTAATTCTTCTAGGCGACTTTAAGATTTTTTAATATATCCCCAGTTAACTTATCTACTGCATAATCTTTCGAAACCATAAATATTTGTTCCTCCTTATCATTCGAAGGAAGCTCAAACATAGCGTCAACCATTATAGATTCACAAATAGATCTTAATCCTCTGGCACCAAGTTTACATTCAACAGCCTTGTCTACAATAAAGTCAAGCACTTCTTTATCAAACTCTAATTTAATATTATCAATATCAAAAAGCTTTACATACTGTTTAACGAGTGCATTTTTTGGTTCAGTAAGAATTCTTCTCAATGTTGCTCTATCTAGTGGTTGTAAGTGAGATAAAACAGGCAATCGACCTATTAATTCAGGAATTAACCCAAATGATTTAATATCTTGCGGAGAAACATACTGAAGCAAATTCTCTTTATCGATAGCAGCGAAATTTTTACTTGCCTGAAATCCTAAAGACTGAGATTTAACTCTCTTTTCAATTAACTTCTGAATTCCATCAAAGGCACCTCCACAAACAAACAATATATTTTTCGTGTTAATTTGAGTTAATTTTTGCTCGGGATGTTTTCGCCCCCCCTGAGGCGGAACACCAACTACACTTCCTTCAAGAAGTTTTAACATTGCTTGCTGAACGCCCTCTCCGCTAACATCTCTTGAAATAGACGGATTGTCTGATTTACGCGCAATCTTATCTATTTCATCAATAAATACAATTCCTCTTTCTGTTGCTTCAACATCATAATCTGCAGCTTGTAATAATCTTGAAAGAATTGCTTCTACATCTTCTCCAACATAACCGGCTTCAGTTAAAACAGTAGCATCAGCTATACAGAATGGTACATTTAGCACTTTAGCAATAGTTCTTGCCATTAATGTTTTACCAGTACCTGTTTCTCCGACTAATAGAATATTTGATTTTTCAATTTCAACCTCATCTTCAGCTCCAAGCTTTTTATTTTGCTGGGCTAATCTTTTATAGTGGTTGTAAACAGCAACAGATAAAATTTTCTTTGCCTTATCTTGTCCAATAACATACTGATCTAAATGTTTCTTTATTTCTAAAGGTTTCATCAATTTCAAATCATTGTCCAAATTTGCATTAATTTTTGCTGAACTTTCTTCTTTTACAATTCCTTGAGCTTGAGTAACACAATTATCACATATATATCCCTCGATTCCCGCTATTAAAACGGTAGTATCTTTTTTTTCTCTACCACAAAAGGAACATTTAACCTGACTATTCTTGTCCATAAGTGCAAATATACAAAAACCGCCCGAGCTATCTGCCCGAGCGGTTGTCTGTTATATTACATTTATTTATTTCTTTTTTATTAAAACTTCATCAATCATACCGTACTCTTTTGCCTCATCAGCAATCATCCAGTAATCTCTATCAGAATCTGCCCAAACCTTATCGTAAGTCTGTCCTGAATGGTTTGCAATAATAGTATAAAGCTCCTTTTTTAATTTCTGAATTTCTCTTGCAGTAATCTCAATATCAGAAGCTTGACCTTGGGCCCCTCCTAGAGGTTGGTGAATCATTACTCTTGAGTGTTGTAATGCAGTTCTTTTTCCTTCAGCTCCTGCACATAATAAAACAGCTCCCATTGAGGCTGCCATACCAGTACAAATAGTCGCTACATCAGGATTTATGTACTGCATAGTGTCATAAATTCCTAATCCAGCATATACAGAACCTCCAGGTGAGTTTAAGTAAATTTGAATGTCCTTGTCAGCATCTAGTGATTCTAGGAATAATAATTGAGCTTGAATAATATTAGCCATGTGATCATTTACCCCAGTACCTAGGAAAATGATTCTATCCATCATCAATCTTGAGAAAACATCCATTTGAGCAACATTTAACTGTCGCTCCTCAACAATATATGGAGTCATTGAAGATTCAATATAACTATCCATGTGCATGCTAGAGATCCCTTGATCCTTCACAGCAAACTTTTTAAATTCCCTACCTGCGTCGAACATATTTTAATTTTTATATTGTTTTTGAACTATTTTTTTCGCCATTTAAAAATGGTTTAAACTAAAGATGCGACAAAATTGTCGCATCTCTAAAAATTTCATGAAAAGAAATTAATATTTATCAGTTAATATAACTAAGCTGATTTCTTAGAAGAAAGTTCAACAAACTCATCATAAGTAACTTCTTTTGATTCTAATTTACATTTAGCAGATACTAAATCTAGTATCTTATCAGAATACAATTCATTGTACATTTTTTGCTTTTCTTCTTCTTTTGCCAATACAGTTGCTGCGTAATTATCTAACTCATCAGCTGGAACTTCCTGACCAAACTGCTTAAAATTAGCAGTAATCATCTCTTTCGCTTTATTAACAACCTCAGACTCTTCAACTTTTATTTCATTCTCTTCAATTAATTTATTTTCAATTAATTGCCATCTGAAAGTTGAGCTATGCTGCTGATAAT
>MDSY01103150.1_pt1 | contig 33853 bp, 30 predicted proteins | sample 811131 | NCBI WGS metagenome assembly MDSY01 (sample SAMN05326643, study PRJNA326480) | marine metagenome | isolation source: seawater | place: Atlantic Ocean: South West | collected 2010 | reverse complement strand
AAATGATGAAGGAACGTGGAGTAATCAATGATGCAGATTGGGAAAGAGCCCAAGATGTAATGGACTGGGAGTCCACCTTCTAGTATTGCTGGAAGTCAATATGCTCGAACAGCCTGTTCCACTATTTCTTGCTCCGATGGCAGGAGTCACGGACCTAGCCTATCGATTGCTGGCTAGAGAATGTGGTGCTGATCTGTCAATAACTGAGTTTACTGCTGCTTCCGGTCTATCAAGACACGATGCAAGTTCGTGGCTTAAGGTTGAATCTGATCCCCGTGAAAAACCATTTATTCCTCAGATATTTGGAGGCGACATTAATGAAATGGTTACCACAGTAGAATTATTGGAACATAAAGCAGATATTATTGACATAAATTTTGGTTGTCCTGCGCCAAAGGTGTGTAGAAATAATGCTGGTGCAGCATTGCTTCGATCTCCCGACCAAGTAATTGAGATGGTTAGAGCTTGTATAAATGCAACAAATGTTCCTATTACTGTGAAGATGCGATTGGGGACTGGTTCTGGACCTAATACTGCCCTAGAAATTACTCAAAGATTGGAAGATGAAGGAGTTGAAAGAGTATGTGTACATGGAAGGACATTGAGACAGAGATATTCAGGTGAAGCTGACTGGAGGCAAATTAAAGAGATAGTAGATTCAGTTGATATTCCTGTAATTGCTAATGGCGATATTATAGATGCTGAAAGTGCATCATCTTGTATGAAAGTTACAGGAGCAGGAGGGCTAATGATAGGTAGGGGTGCTATAGGAAGGCCGATGATCTTCCATGAAATAAAAAGAGACTTAGGATGGTCTGTTGGTAAACCACCTTGGGAAGATGATAATATTGCCTCTTCTCGTTTATGGTGTTGGAATAGATATCTCGAATTGAGTACTGAATTGTATTCTGGCACTAGAAATAAGAATCTCAAACGCCATGCAGTATCATTCACTAAGGGACTTCCTGGGGCGTCCAAAATGAGAGTAGAATTACATTCAATCTCTACTCAAGAAAAAATGGGGAATCGAGTTACACAATATCTAGAAGAATTAACCAAAATCGAGGCTCTATCGATATAATAATCAATGGTCACTAACCGTAATGACTGTATTCTATTAGTTACTGGATAATATGTGGATGACAGTATTTTCATTCTTATTATGCTTGCAGGATTCATTGGAGGATTTGTAGATAGTGCTGTTGGGGGAGGTGGTCTTATTCGGCTACCTGCATTATTGGCAGCAGGCCTTCCTTCTCACGTTGCGCTAGCTACAAACAAATTTGGCTCAACATGGGCTGCTGGTATGTCTAGTGCCCAATATTGGATGAGTGGTATTGTCCCTAAGAAGGCGGCATCAATTGGCTGGTTGCTAATGTTAATAATGTCAGTTTTCGGAGCACTAGCAGTAACAAAAATTTCAGCATCTTGGGTAATCAAATTAGTTTTCATTGTTCTTTTAATCATGTTTTTGTATGTATTATTTAGAAAAGAGTTCGGTGTTGAAGAAAATATACGTGAAGAAAGAGTATTACCTGTGACAATTAGCATGTCTACAGTGTTTGGATTTTATGATGGCTTTCTAGGCCCTGGTACGGGCAATTTTCTAATCGCAGGATATGTTAAAGAAGTAGGATTCGATATGAAAAGAGCAGCCGCTACATCGAAAATAGTCAATTTTGGAGGTAACTTAGGAGCTTTGTTATTATTTGCATCAATGGACTTAGTTGACTATTCAGTAGGCATTCCATTTGCCATTGTAAACATAGTTGGGGGATTACTTGGTTCAACTTACGCATTAAAGTATGGGACTCAATTGTTACGTCCTCTGTTCCTCATTATTTCTTTCTCTTTAATCTCCAAAATTGGATACGATATTTTACTTTCCTAAACCAAAATCTTGAAACCAAAGAACCGGGTAAAGAGACCATGTCAAGTGATAATATGTACTACAGGATGATGGGAAATACTGGTATTCAAGTTTCTGTATTGTCGTATGGTTTTTGGGCAACTTACGGCGTCAAAGATAGATTACAGGATAATCAAGGAGTTGAAATGGCTAAAGAATGTATGAAAATTGCTAGAAATGCCGGAGTCAACTGTTTTGATCATGCTGAGGCTTATGGTAATCCTAATGGTGAAGCGGAGAGAATTTTTGGTATTGCATTATCCGAACTTCAAGAAGAAGATCCCGAAAAATGGCGACGTTCCGAACTTGTTATAACAACAAAGATTTTTTGGGGTGGAAACGGAGTCAATGAATCTGGGCTTTCAAGAAAGCACATCATGGAGGGTCTAGATAATTGTTTACAGAGATTACAATTAGACTATGTTGACATGGTTTTTTGTCATCGTCCAGACCCATTCACACCAACATCTACAGTTGTCCGGGCTATGACCGATGCAGTAAGGAATGGTTGGGCCACATCATGGGGTACTTCCGAATGGTCTGCAGCTCAAATTATGGAGGCAATTTGGTTTGCCAAATCAGAAGGCTTGGAACCACCAATGTTCGAACAACCCCAATACAACATGCTCCATAGACAGAGGTTTGAGCAAGAATATTTTCCACTTTATCAGCCACCATATAATTACGGAACAACGATTTGGTCGCCACTTAGGTCTGGCTTTTTGACAGGCAAATATAATGACGGAATTCCAGAAGACTCCCGTCCAACTCAGGAAGGATATGAGTGGCTGATTGAAGATCTAGAAATGCGTAAGAAGAACGGAGAAGTTGAGATTGTCAAACAACTTACAGATTATGCTGCTGACAATTTTAATTGCTCAACTGCTCAACTATCTTTAGCTTGGTGTTTAAAGAATTCTAATGTCAGTACAATTCTTCTTGGTGCTACTAAACCGGAACAGATGATTGAAAATCTTGGTTGTATAGAGATAGCCGAGAAGATGAATGAAAAGCATATGTCAGAAATTGACACAATTCTTGGCAATAAACCGGATGATTGGATAGGTTATGGTGGAGCTGGCAACCGTCAATTAAGGACATTATAATTGAGTGATTTTATGGAAACCGGACTTGCGAGCAAGGTGGTTATAGTTACCGGTGGTGCTGGAGGAATAGGTGAAGAGATTTGCAAAGCCTTTGCATCTGAGGGCTCCAAAGTCATAGTTCATTATCATAGTTCTTCAGAAAATGCAGCAAAGATTGCTGACGAAATTCAAGGTTTTTCTATTAAAGCGGATTTAACAAAATTATCTGAAACAAAATTAATGTTTGAAAAAATTATCGAAAAATATGGCCAAATAGATGTTTGTATTGCAAATGCTGGTTATTATCCACCAGAACCTTTACCATTATGGGATATAGATTCAGAGCGATGGAAAAAAACAATTTCTTCTAATTTAGATGTTTCAGTTAACACTGCTCGTAGTTTTCTAAAACATGCTTCTAAGAATAAAAGTGGTTCGATTGTTTTTATTGGTTCAACTGCAGGAATCTATGGAGAATCTGGTCATTCTGATTATGCAGCAGCAAAGGGAGCGATTACTTCTGGTTTGCTTATGTCATTGAAGAACGATGTTTCTAATTTTGGTAATATTAGGGTTAACGCTGTCTCACCTGGTTGGACAGTAACTCCTAAGAAACTGGAAAATGGTATCGATAAAGAATTGATCGATAAGGCTACTGCCACTATGTCTCTCAAAAAATTAGCAACACCACAGGATGTGGCAAATACAGTTGTCTCCATTTCATCAGATTATATTTCTGGCCATATCACTGGACAAGTTATCGAGGTTGCTGGTGGAATGGAAGGACGAATAGTCTAGGGTTGAATAATTCAAGAGTTGAGAAAATGCGGCCTAAAGATAGTTTTGTACTACCTAGAACGGGTATTATTTTGAAAAATCGGACAGTTTTAGCTGCAATGACTAACAAACAGAGTTATGAAAATGGAGTTCTATCTGAAGAAGAGAAGAAATGGTTAATTCGACGTGCTAAGGGAGATTTTGCGATTACTACGACTGCAGCAACAAACGTTACAGAAACTGGACGTGGTTGGAATGGAGAAATGGGTGTTTGGGGGGATCATCATATCCCTGGATTGACCGACTTAGCAAATGGTCTGAGGCAATCAGGAACAATTAGTCTCGCTCAATTATTCCATGGTGGTATGCGGGCTCCAAAGAGTATCAATGGAGTACAACCTGTTTCTGCGAGTGTCAATACTGAGCCAGGTATGGATGGCATCTACACCAAGGCCTTAGAACATAATGAAATTAAAGAAATGATTAATTCATTTGCAGATGCCGCAGTTAGGTGTGAGAAATCAGGATTTGATGGAGTAGAATTACATGGTGCACATTCTTATTTGATTTGTCAATTTTTAGGTAAAATGACCAATCGTCGAGATGATGAATGGGGTGGTGATTTAGAAGGAAGAAGTAAATTTCTGAGAGAGATCATCAAATTAATACGAGAAAGAACAAATCCAAATTTCTTAATTGCTGTACGTATTTCTCCAATTATTGAAAAGGCAGGAATTTTTCTTGAAGACAGTCTTGAATTAGCTAAAATTCTATCTAAATTGGAAATAGATATGTTACATATTTCATGTTGGGATGTCTTTCAGAAAATAGAATCAGATTCCCAGAATAGAAGTTTGACTAAGTTATTCAGAGGTGTGATTCCTGATTCATTACCATTGATATCTACAGGAGCGGTTTGGACAGCAAAAGACGCGAAATATGTTTTTGATGAAGGTGCTGATTTAGTTGGTGTTGCTAGAGTTGGAATAGCTCATCCAGATTGGCCAAAGTATATTTCAGATATCTCATACTCTCCTCAGAGGCCCCCATTTTCTGTTTCTCATCTTCTTGAGATGGACCTTAGTCCTGTTTTTGTCGATTATATGATGGCCTGGAAAGGCTTTGTTATCGGCGGAAAATGATTACTATTTTAGAGACTCATCTATTCTCTTAGCGACTGTAATTAGTCTACGAATTGTTCTATCTAAACGATTCAATACTCTTTCTCTAACCTCATCTCCATCTTTTCCTGCAATTCTGAATCCATATGGCATTCTCCCCCCTAGTGTATTTAACAATAATTTCTGATTTTCAATTTCAACATCTTCAAGCATTTTTTGTATCTTTTCAATACTCAGATTTTTTTTCTTAATCCCTGCAATGATTTTTTTTGTTATTTCAGAATCCAATCTTCCCAAACCACCTCTAGTGACTAACCATTCTTCCCCTCTGGCATCATATTGTCTCATCAATCCAAGATACACATCCTGTGCAATTCTATCTGGCATTGCGACACGTTCAATAATACTCATTTCCAATAATCTTTCTAGTACTCTCTGGACTCTTGATCTTGTTTCCTCCATTCTTTCTGCTAGCACTAGTAGAGTAATTGCTCTATGACTTTGCGATAATTCGATTGTTATTTTTTTCGCTAAATCATCATCTGATTTCCCTCTTTCACCATTTAAACCTAAATCTTCTACTAGTGAATCAATCCTATCTTTACCATCAATAGTAGCACTCGGTTCTGCAATTTTAATCTTAAATCTCCTTTCCTCATCCTCTGCTTCAGTCAACATTCTTTCTTCTGAATAAACAATTAGATCTGATAACTCTGAAAGACGAATATCAAGAATTTTCCTTGCCTGCACTCCCAGTAATTCCACTGCATTAGTCATTGAACCTCCTCTTAATACATGTATATGCCATCTTCCTTTGAGTTCGGATGATACCAGTCCAGATTCTCTTAGCCTCAGCATCTGATTATGCATCGCAGTTTGTGACAATCCACAAGTATCTCCTAATTCTTTTGTATTCCATCCACGAAGTGGCTCTATCAACAGTGATCCAGTAAACATTCTATGTAGTGCACTAGGTTCATCATTAATATTCCAAGATTCAGATTTCCTTCTAACTAGAGAAAGTGAATCAATTAACCATTCTAGAAGAACTTGAGTGTCTTTACTACCAGTAGGCATTGGTTGTTCTACCAACCTTAATCTGAACATACAACCTTATGCGATAATTCAGAGTGTAAGAGCATTCTGCTAAACTCTCTATAATTTGGGCGAATCAAGCATACTCTGCTCTCAAGTCGAGCCAATTATATTCAATCCTCGAACTCTTTAGTCCAGACAAATGATCTGCTAATGTCAAGCTATTGAGTGAAACAATTCCTCTATTTCTAAGAACACAAATAGCGGAATGGACTGCAGAGCGAGATCTCCCCAAGTCTCTTGCTAATTGTGCTTGACTTTCAGGAATACAAGATACTGCAAGTTTTACAACAATCGACTTTTGTAGATTTGATAGTCCTACTGGCAACATTGCCGCAGCTCTTTTTTCATCTCTAACGCCTGTTCCTAATAATATCTCTATTTGAGCAGGTGCGCCTGCATAATAACAGGTTCTTCCGTTAACAGGAATAATTGTTACAGTTTTTTCATTTACTAAAACATCTAAGTGATGTCTCAAAGTTCCGTTTGCTGCATTCATTCTTCTTTGTAGTTCACGAAAATGTAGCCCTGGAGATTTTTCTAGAGTGGTCAAAATCTTTGCACGTACAGGATGCTCCCAAGGGTGCTCACTTGGTGAAGATATTGTTCCTTCGGCAATTGGAGGAATTAATGCCGGCATTAAACTTGTAATACCGATTGTAGCCCCTCCCAGAGCAATAATGCCATCAACGGCCCAAGAACGCCTACTGCGCCACTGTTGGAGTAAAGCCATAACCATTTTCTGACGAACTAGTCTTTGAAAGAATCGGTCATTTGAGTCGATAACGCATCATTTATCGAATCAATCTTCTGAAACGACCATATCATTGTGTATTTTCATATATGCAACTAATGGCCCTAATAATCTCCCACAATTTCTTCCATGAGTAGTTAATCTGTAAATTACACGAATCGGAGGACCATCCTCAACAACTCTTTCAACCAACCCATTTTCTTGACAAGATCTCAATTTATCAGATAATGTTCTACTTGAAATACCTCTTAATAAGGACCTTAATTCATTGAATCTTTTGTCACCAGCTATGTATAGAGCTGATAGGATTTCAGTTGTCCATCTAGAACTGAACATACTGAAAGAGGCCACAGCAGCATCTACCTCCCATTCCATATTTTCATCTCCTTCTTCATAGTACGATTGGAAAATCTGTCTAATATCTCTCCCATTATCTTGCACTTGATCTAAGGCAGAATTAATCTTTTTCCAGTCTTTATTTGAAACTTTCATCCGTGTTTGAGTCATAATTAACAAATGTTCCCAACAGCATCTAGTGTATAAAATGCACCTTAGTGTATCCTCAAATACTTTCTAATTGATATATTAAAGGGCATTCGCTCAGTGTGAAAACTACACTAAGATGCAGGAGGAAACTAATATGGATAAATGGTTAGAATTATGGTTAGATGAAACAATGAAAGAAACAGAAATGGATAATAAGGAGGCAAATTTATGAGTTTTGGGTACTTTTTAGAACTTGCAATTACAGGCATGGCTGAGTATCGAGCTCCTGCCTGGTCTCAATCTCCAAGAAGAAAACTTAGACTTCAGAGAAAATAGGTGTTCGAAGAATTACGAGTTTGTGTAATTAGGCCTTCTTCCCTCGATTAATGCCGATAAACCTTCCAATGCATCTTTTGATTGGAAAATTGTGTTTAAATTAGACAACTCTTTTTCTAAGCCAGCATTTAGATCTTCTCCTGTTTCAATAGCTTCATTGAGAAGATTATTTGCAATTCCTAGTGCTATAGGTGCGGTGAATCCTAGAGACTTGATCTGTCTTGAAGCTAGTTTTTCATCACCGTTAAAATTCTTGGGAACTTTACCTGAGATTATTTCACTCATGTTTTCATTCGTATAGAATTCTTTAGCAAATTTTGAAACTGGATGTTCTCTATTTTTTGGTTGACCTGGATATTTATTGTTCGGTTTTCCTTTTTCTGATAAAGTAGTAACTGTTTCATTGATATCTGCTGGGTCTGTTAAATGAGTGATAATTCCCAATGCTGAAGCAACATTTGAGTCAAGGAAGTTCCCTGCTAGCACAGCATATCTAGCAGCTTCTATTCCACAAATGCGTGGAGTTCTTTGCGTCCCCCCCAATCCAGGAAATATTCCAATACTTGTTTCAGGGAAACGGAATTGTGATCTCCGAGTTCCAATCCTGTAATCACATGACAATGCTAGTTCTAATCCGCCCCCTAGAGCCAAACCTGTTGTAAGTGCAATAGTTGTTTTTTGAGAATTCTCAAGTTTATTCAAAACATCGTGACCATATGATGTAAAATCATAAATATCTTTTATTGAATCTTCACGAATTTTATCTACGAAGTATTTGACATCGGCTCCTGCAACGAATGCCTTCCCAGCCCCTTCTAGTACAATTGTTGAAATCTTTTCATTGGAGTTCAATTCGTCAAGAACTTTCCCTAATTGATTAACAACTTCCTCATTCAGAGCATTCATTGCTTCAGGTCTGTTTAGTACAATTCTCGCAACTTCTCCATATATCTTTGTATCAATATAATTAAAATTAAAATTACCTTCTTTTTCATTGATCCATAGTGGCAATTCAAATCCAGCTAATTTTGCGTATTTTGCCGCCATAATTTTTGCATTTTCAATTCCAATCCTGTTAGCAATTTCGAATGGCCCTTCTGCCCATCTTAATCCGACTTTTGCACCTCTATCGACATCTTCTATTGAACATATTTCTTCTTCTACAATCTGAGCAGAAACTGCGAATACCTGCCCTAATAGTCTTTCTTTAATTATTTTTGATGTTTCATCATCACATTCTGTATTTCCATCAATTTCCCACATTCCTGAATTATCAATAGTATGTTTTAGGCATTCAGCTCCATAGTAACGAGTACAATTTAATTGTTCAGCAAGATAATTTGTAGCGTGTAGTGCGATTGAGGGGCCGGTCAAATTCATCAAGGCAAAAGGCCCCATTCCAATATTGAATGCTTTTTCAGCAACAGCATCAATCTGAGCAATTGATGCTACGCCTTCATCTACAAGATGGCAAGCCTCATTTAACCACGGAACAAAGAATCTGTTTACTACAAATCCCGGTCTATCTTTACAAATAATAACAACTTTACCCATTGTTTTACAGTATTGTTCAACTGCTGTTAATGATTCTGAAGAAGTTGTTTCGGCGGGTATAATCTCAATTAATCTATTTTTGGCGGGATGATAAAAAAAGTGCAAACCTACAAATTTTTCAGGCCTTCCAGTAGCCTTTGCTAATTCATTTACTGACAAGGATGAGGTATTAGATGCAAGAATTGTTTTTTCGCCACATACTCTATCTAGAATGTTAAAAACGTCTTTCTTTATTTCGAAATCTTCGAAAACTGCTTCAATTACTAGATCGGTCTCTGGAGATACATTTTCAGTACCTACAACACCAGTAATCCGATTTTTAATTTCTTCAACTTTTTCTGGTTTGAATATTCTCCTTTCAATAGCTTCTTCAAGAAAATCATTGATTATTTTTTCTCCTCTCTCTACCCACTGTTTTTCACGATCAACCATTTGAACCTCAAATTGTTCTTGAGCAGACTTCTGAGCAATTCCGGAGCCCATGTTTCCTGCGCCGATAATTGCAACTGAATTTACAGTATTCATGGCCTTGCGAGATACAACTCATCCATGAATGCAACGGCGTAATAGACTCAGTCTATGGAGTAACTTATTCAATATCTCTTTCCCGTGGACGTAGTGATGTCACGGCGTATAGCAGTTTTTTTGGTTGTCTTATTTTTACTTTCCACAGCCCAAACCGTTCAATCAAATGCTTCTGGTAAAACTGGAAGCTCAACTTCTGGATGTTCTTGTCATGGTTCAAGTTCATCAATGAGCGTATCCCTAAGTGGGCTTCCATCTTCAGGCTATGTGGCCACTACAACTTACAATCTAATGTGGGATGGTGGACCTCATATTCCAGGAACTGGAGGATTCAATTTAGATGCAAACCTTGGTACATGGAGTAATTTAGGTAGTAATGTCAAACTTGTTAATGGTGAATTAACTCATGATGGTACATCTTCTCGTTCTTGGTCGGCAGATTGGACAGCACCAACTGGAGGTTCTGGAACTATAGTATTCAATTTAGCAGTTCTATATGGAAATGGAAATGGAAATAACCAGGGAGATTCATGGGATACAGGAACTTGGAATTTACTTGAATCAAATGCGAGTAGTAATAATCCCCCAAATGCTACAAATGTTCGTTATATCCCTTCTATGCCTACTAAAGAAACAGGTCTTGGAGTAGAATATGATTACAATGATGCAGACGGTGACTCTGAACAAGGTACGACAATTCGATGGTTTAGAGATGGACTTCAGATAGCCCAAATTAATGACATGAAGTCTGTACCTGATATTTGGATATCTAAGGGTCAAGAATGGCGTGTTGAAGTAACTCCTTCAGATAATGAGGATCAAGGAGATACTGTTTCTCTGAACCCGATAATCATAGAAAACACCGTTCCAATAGCCAGAAATCTTGAGATATCTCCTGAATCTCCAAGTGATGTAGATGATATTAATCTGAATTACGATTACTTTGATCTGGATGGAGATAATGAACAAGACTCTCAGATTCGTTGGTATTTAGATGGTGTTAGAATTAGTGATCTTGATGATTCTCTTACAGTTTCATCTTTGATGATCCGTTCAGGTGATGAATGGGAAGCTAGAATCACTCCATTTGATGGTACATCTTATGGATTGACTAAATCTACTGGATTGATTGTAATCGGCTCTTCAAACAATCCTCCTACCGCTAATGCCTATATTTCTCAAGGTTCTAATGCATATACTGATGATGCATTACAGGTAATTGTGGGATGGTTCGACCCAGATGGAGATAATCTTGCAGGTACAGAAATTAGATGGTTTAGAGATGGTTTCCAAGTTTCAGCTTTCAATGACCTGACATGGGTTAATTCTGATGCAACTGCAAAGAATCAGATATGGCATGCTAGTGTAAGAGTATCTGATTCATTAGTGTGGTCTGAATGGGTTGACGCAGATAGTATTACTATACTGAATAGTCCTCCTGAAGTTACTTCTATAACCATGCTTCCTGAAGGTAATCTCACTGCAAATCAAGATCTAACAGTGGTTTGGGAACAATTTGATTTAGATGGTGATTTAGAGTCGGGTAGTGAAATATATTGGATGATAAATGGTGAAAGAGAACCAGATTTTGATGGTCTAATAACTATACCTTCTGAATCCGTATATCGTGATCAACATTGGTCTGTCCAAGTAATTCCTCGCGATGGAGAGGATTTAGGAAGTTCAATGACCACTCCGTCTAGGGTAATAATGAATGGAGCTCCTGAAACTCCCACTATATCTCTCGGTTCAGGTACTACTGGATACTTAGGTGCTCCAGATTCATTCCCTCAACTCGGAATTGCAAATTCTTTAGAAGATCTAGTAGTACTAGCCTCTTCTTTAGATCCTGATAATGAACCCCTATTCTTTGATGTAATTTGGTATAGGAATGGTTATCAGGTTTCTGATTTAGATGGAGAATCATTAGTTCCTTCTGAAAGATTAGAACCAGGACAAATTTGGGAAGTACAAATTATTGCTAGAGATCCTTGGGGATTAACTTCTCAATCATCTGCAATTGTTGAGATATCAAATTTACCACCCATACCTTCTTGGTCTACCATTCCAGAGATTTCGATATCTGGTTCAATGATTATGTTTGATGGTTCTTCTTCATTAGATCCTGATGGTACTGTGAATAATTGGTTATGGCAAATAAATGGGCAATCATTTTCTGGATCTAGCGTTAAGGTATTATTGGGCGAGGGGACTCATACCGTTAGGTTGACAGTTACAGATAATCTTGATTCATCTATCACAATAGAAGGTTTATTTTCTCTTGGTCCAGTTTCTATGGTTAGCAATCTAAATTCAGATATTAGTAAAACAGACATTGAATTAAGTTGGTCGGGTAATGCTGAAGAATACCGGATTTATCGTTCATCTTATTCAACTGAAATATTAGATGAGATGCAATTAGTTGGCATTACTAGCGAAAATAGTTGGCATGAGGTCGCACCTATTGCTTCGAATTTATACTATGCTGTAACTATGGTCGTAGGAGATAATGAAATATTGTGGCTAGATAATGAAACAAATGTTGTTCCAGTAGATGCCTCATCTGTTGTTAATCATGTGGATAATTCTCCAACTGGTTCAATCACAGTCTTGTCAATTCCTCTGACTTTAATATTCTTGATTTTAGCAGTTTCTAGCTTGGTTATTAGTTTACAAGATAAGAAAAGGAGGTCACAATCATGAAATCGAGAATAATCACGCTGAGTGCAATTCTAGTTCTACTATTAGCAACCTCTTCCGGAGTAGCTAATCCTGGAGGCAAAGGAGATAGTGACAGAGACTATACTTGTGGAGGTTCCTGTCATGGAGACCCAAGTTTATCTTCAACTTCCTCAGCAATAATTGATGTAGAAATGTCTTCCACAGCTTATTCTGGTACAGCCACTGAGATATCTGTCTCTATTAGTAATCTAGATACATCTGATAATGGCTTAGTTGGTATATTTTTACTCAGTTCTAAGAATGGAAATAATGACCATCCAGAAGATTATGGTTGGACAATAATACAAGATCCAAATGGAGGACTTTCAAATTATGTTGAAGTTGTATCTTCTGATAATCGAGCTTCTGTTAGTTGGGTATTATTAGCTCCAGATGATTTAGGGCCAAAAGAAATTTATGTTTCAATTCATCACGGTAGTTATTACAATCATAATAATAAAGCATTCATAGGTGAAACTGAAGGTATTACTGTTAATATTGAGCCTATTCCAGAAAATTATCCTACTCTCGCTGAAGGTTGGACATCTCCTGAAGAAAGAATATCTGGAGATTCATCAAAAATTAAAATTAGAACTGTTAATACTGAATCTCTTACTGTTTATTGGAGACTTTCAGGTGAGACTAGATCACATGAAGCAACTGTTGAGATGGTAGCAGATCAGGAATGGGAAGTGTCACTCCCTGCAACTCTTGGAGATACAAGGATTGAGTATCAAATGGTTGCATCAATGGGCGATTTCAGTAATGCCATGCCGTGGTTATCTATGGGTACATCTGAGCCATATTTTGATGGCACCTCATTAGGAGCAAATTTACAATCAATCTCATTCGCTCTGATAATCTTGGGATTCATGGTTTCATTACAATCTTGGTTTGCACCAAGAGGTGTCGATAAAATCATTGATAACACTGCAGAAGTTGAAAAATCAATTATCGCAAATCAAGAGTCATCTGTTACTGAATTAGATGATGAGTATTGGTCAAGACTCATAAAATCAGAAGAGAATCCTGGCTGGTTATGGGATCCAATGGAGAATGAATGGGTAGCAGATCCCGCAGTATCTTTGAGAGGTGATGAATGATGTTTATGACTGCATTTCATCATCTTGTAGTAGGGTTAGTAGCTGGTTCAGGCGTTATGATGGGTATTTGTGCGATTCTTGTATGGCTTTCTTCATACATTTCAAATCTTGAATCATCAAAGCTCACCTTAGATAGGGCAGCATACGTTGCATCAATTTTTACAATGATAGTAATTCCTTTAGCGATGATTTCAGGAAATTATTCCTCTACTAATTCTGGAGGTGCAATCTTTTACAATAAATTTCTTTTCTCAGGCATAGCCTTCGGATTTAGTGCTTCATATTTTGTAGGAAGGGTAAGATTTGGACCAGAAGTTTGGGATCACTCCTCTTTATCCAATTTACAGATGATCTCTGCCTCATTTGCACTTACCTCGATAATAATACTAGGGTCTATAGGATCTAAGATTACTTTGGGAGAATCTACCTTAGATATTTTCCCATTTTGGCCCGATTTCATGAATTCTATAGTAATTAATCAGTGGTTTAGTATATTATTAGTAATCTTTGGACTTATCTCGGTAGTAATTTCTCTAAGATCAAGTTCAATCAAAGTTTCTTTTAATGATTAAATTAGTTTTTGAGTTTCTTGTAAATATCGTAAATTCTTTCTGTATGTTTTTCACAACTCAAATCAAGAGATTTGATTCTTTCTTTACCTGCCTGGGACCATTTAATTCTATTCTCGTTATTTTCGGCATCTTTCAGGGCGGAATGCCAATCTTCTCTCTGTTCTCTTGCAACTAGTCTTCCATTCTCTTTATCTACGATTGTATCTTTGAATCCTCCTTCATTAACATAAATTGCAGGAGTACCAATAGCGAATGCTTCGATAGGAGTTAATCCAAACGGTTCTCCATGGGCTAAACTTATGCTAGCTCTTGCGTTTTTCAATACAATTGCCAATTCATTTTGTGTTAATCTTGGGGCAAACCATACCTTAACTTTACATGATTCAGCATGTTCTTCTAGTAGGCGAATATCTTCTTTATTTCCTCCACCAATGTGTGCTAGAGAAAGATTAGTTTTTTCAAGAATTGAAATAGCCTCCCAAGTTCCTTTGACCCAACTAGCCTTACCAATATTTACAACATACGGACTGTTTAACTTGATAAATTCACTATCCCCCTCATTGTTACTGAAGTCTTCTAAATCAATACTTGGCCATAACAATCCTGCATCAATATTGTATATTTCTTTTATTCTAGATACTGTATACTTTGAATTACCACTAATGGAAGATTTTTCTCTAGAATTAAAACTCTTAATCCGCAATATATCTCTTTTTCTTGCTCTAGACAATAGGGTTTTAGTCAATCCAATATTTCTTTTTGGTCGACCATTTACTTTCATGTGTAGAACATCTTCATGTAATCCTCTGTGAGGTTCAAGAAGATGAAGATGAACAGGAATTGAACTAGGTATCAAGTCAATAATTGACATAGAACCATCTCCACTAACAATATGGATGAAGTCTGATTTCTCAATTACAGAATCTAAACCTTCAATTTCTTTCCAGGCTTTCAGACTTGAATCTTTATCGAGAATAATTGACAGAGGATCATCTGAGATAATCCATGAGTTCTCTGGGGTCATTAGTTCAAAGTCCATTTCTCTACAAATTGATTCCAATTCATCAACAGGGTCAAGTGTTGCAACTTTAACGACGAATTTTTCTGAAAGAAAGGGAATATTTCTTATCAAATCTCTTTCTGCACCTCCCATTGCCGAAAAACAGCCTTTTACGACCAATAGCCGCGGTTTCGCAGCCGAACTTGACCCCGCATAACTAGACATCTACCTCTTCATCTACTGCTCTCGTTTAAGTCAGATACGCTTTGACGAGTACTGTGGTTAGACGTGTTTTACTAGCTAGAGGGGGAGCTCTAGGCTCTAATACTGGTCTTGGTAGGGCTCATTTTTCATTGGTCTCAGTGTTAGAAAAAACATTAGTTAGAGACTGGACTCTAGCAGGTATAATCGAACATCCATTAAAGGATAATATTTTATCAAGAATTTGGAATAGATGGAGAGTTCATCCGAATGTAGTTAAAGAAAAAACAGAATTTTCAACTGCTGATTTGTTACACATTACTGACCAAGAGCAAGCTCATTTAGTTCCCAAAAATAGTAAAATTCCAGTAGTAGTTACAGTTCATGATTTATTTCATATCAATCCTAGAAAGATAACTATAGATAATGATGTAATCAATGTCGGTGAAAATAATCCAAATTTAGTTCGTAAATTTGATATTAATAAATTAAAATCAGGTTTAAGTCGTGCCGATTTACTAATTTGCATCTCAGAATCAACGCGAAATGAAGTAAAGCGTCTTTTCCCAAATAAGAAAACAGCTCTTGTTAGGCATCAGATAGACGTAGATCACTGGGATCCTGAATTCAATCCTAAATCTTCTGAATTAATTAGTGATTTTTATGATTCTGAAAAATGTTTGATTATCACTGTGGGGAGTAATGAACCTAGAAAACGATTAGATTTGGTAAATGATATAATTTTAGGATTAGATCCAGAGGTTTCAAGAGAAATAAATTTGGTAAACATAGGTAGTGACATTAGACTCGACGAGGATCAGTTAATTGCATCATTTCAACATGCTGAAGCATTATTATTTCCAAGCGTTTCAGAAGGTTTTGGTTATCCTCCTGCTGAAGCTATGGCTGCAGGATGTAAAGTACTAGCTTCAGATTCTGCAGCTCATAATGAAATAATTCCGAATGAATATCTTCTACCAGTAGACGAATTAAGAGCCTGGATTGATGCTATCGAAACTATCCACTCAGAATGGAAGATGAATAAAGGTAAAGAACGCCGAGTAAATCTCAAATTGACTCAACATGTTAGAAATTTATTAAGTCCGGCAGCTCATGGAGTTGCCTTATCTAAGGCTTACGATCTTCTTTTCGAAGAATAGGATTCTGATTATTATGTTGCCCTCTTTTAATGTACTTGGTACTGAATTAGAAACATGTTCAACTTCACCATTGACAGGTTGGTTTAGAGATGGTTGTTGCAATACTGATAGGAGAGATCGTGGCCTTCATACTGTTTGCTGCGAAGTAACTAGAGAGTTTCTTGATTTTGCTTTATCAAGAGGCAATGATCTGATAACCCCTGCTCCTCAGTTTAACTTTCCCGGCCTGAAACCAGGCGATAGATGGTGTGTTTGTGCCCAGACTTGGCAGGATGCATATGATCTTGGTTTGGCCTGTCCTGTTATTCTTGAATCTACACACGAAGAAACTCTTCAGATTATATCAATTTCTTCTTTGAAAGAGTTCTCAATAAACTAATTTTGTATGGTTCAAAAATACAATAACTGTTTAAGTGAACTGCAATTCCCAGTGACGTGCTGAATGTAGATAATCTAAGAAAAGGATTCGGCTCAGGTAGAAGAAGACTTGAGGTTCTGAAGGGAATCAATCTCAAAGTCGAGAAGGGAGAGTTGGTCAGTCTAATGGGCCCTAGTGGGTGTGGCAAGAGTACTTTACTGAATATTATTGGAGGTTTACTTGAGGCTGACTCAGGTAAAATTAGCTTAGGGTCTTTCCAATATGGTACGAAATCACCTAACAAGGTTGTTGATGTACGTAGGAATGGTGTAGGTTGGATTTTCCAAGATTTTCATCTTGTTGAGAGATTAACTGCTCTTGATAATGTGATTTTCAGTCTTGAGTTATCAGGTATTCCATCTGCTGAGGCGGAAGATAGAGCACGCAATGCTCTTGAAAGAGTGGGATTAGGAGATAGGATGAATTTTATCCCTGACCAGTTATCTGGTGGTCAGCAGCAAAGGGTAGCTGTTGCTCGGGCAATATCGGGATCTAGATCTTTGATTCTTGCAGACGAGCCTACGGGAAATCTCGATGTTAAAAGTGCTCAAGAGATAATTCATCTCTTCCAAGACTTATGCCGTGAAGATGGAATTTCAGTTCTAATGGTTACTCATGCCCCTCTACAAGCCTCTATGGCAGATAGGATGCTTTTGTTGAAAGATGGTCTAACTGCAGCTTCTGATATTCGTTCTGCGTGGGGAATTGAGGAGGTGAACTGATGGATCTGAACTCTATGTTTTCCCAAGTAATTCCTACGATGACAATAGCTTGGATATTTGTAATGTTTAACATATTCACAATTGTATTGGCAAGGAAACAATTACTTAGATGGCTCCATCGAATTAAGGTTCTATCCGATCCCAGTTTAAGTTTCGAAAAATTTTCTTGGAGAAGATGGGTAAATAAATGGGTTGAATCATTCCGATTAAATATTTTAGCTGCTCCAAATAACATACGTTTGGCAATTCAAAGCGCGTGGAGAGGTAGGGAAAGAGGATTAGCAATATTTGCTGGTGTGTTCCTTGCATCTCTTGTAATGACCACCGTCTTGGGATATGCTGTAGGCTTGAATCAAACATTTTTTCAAGCCTCACTAGGTAACGATGTCTTCGATGCAAAGATAGATTTCCAAGAAGATCCGACAGGAAATTGGGAAGGCCGAACTAATGATTCATCTGTCTGGGAGTCATTTTGTGAAGATATTATTGATAGAGAAGAATTCTCAGACTGTGGCCTTGTCTTTGGGCGTCAGGGGATCCGTGTTTCTGGATTTTTTGATTCTGATTTCGCCAATCCTCAGCCGTTGAATGTTGAGTCGATTAATAGTACAAATTCTGATTGGTCAAATGTAAGTTGGGATTATATCGAAGCATCAGAAAATGGTCCTCCAATTAATGATCAGCGTACAATAAGATTCTATGGCGATGGAATTTGGGACGGTGAACTTGGTAAGAGGCATGCAGATTCAATAATATTCGGAGATTGGCCTTCTACTGCACTTGATGCTGAAACCAATAGGTCAATTGTGTTACCATCAAAAATAGCAAGCGCAGCAGGTATTGATATAGGTGAGAAAATAGATAGTCTAACATTTTCTTATGTAACAGAAACCTATGAGATTCGCGATGCTGTAGAGGCATTTGAAGAATGTAATACTATTCTTGATCCTAATTATGAGGTTGAAAGATTATTCTGTAAAGACACTATCACAGTTACTAATCTAACACTGGCAGCAATTTATGAAGAGAGTTTTGGGAATCCAACATTACTTTTTAATCCATTAATGGTTACAGATTCTGTACTTACTGATGAACAGAAAACAATACTTATGCAGAATGATCATGGATATTTGGGTGTATCTGTAGATCGAACTCAGCTTCCAACATCTTCAACTCGTGATGCAACAAATTGGCTTAGTGACTTACAAAAAAATCTAGAATCAACCGAAGGATTTGTTCCTGTATATGATTCAAACGGGAATGAAACAGGTACCGAAAAATCTTCAGTTCCACGCTATTTTGAGGTTAGTAATGGTTCCGAAACTATTTTAATTTCTGTAGAATATGTAGATCTAATATCTGGCTCAATAACTTTCCTTAATATTTTCTTAGGTATCATACAAGTATTCGATTATATTTTGGTGATACCGATAGTAGCACTTTCATTTATTGTATTACTTTATGGGCTACAACTTTCTTTAGAACAAAGAAGAAGAGAGGTAGCAATTCATAGAGTAATTGGGGGTACTCAAGATACTTTGTCTAGGATGATGATGATTGAAGTTCTAGCAATTGGTTCTGTAGCATGGGGATTGGGATATCTTTTTGCTACAGCCGCTGTTGAAATAGTACTCCGAGCCGTTGGATTTCTTAGATTTACTGAGGAAGGAGATTTCAGTGTAAATCCAATTCTCAGCATAACCGCAACAGTATCGATAGGAATGCTTACTCTAGCAATTGCCTACTGGAGAGGTACAGTAACGACCAACAGATTCCTCAATATGGAAATTGATGAAGGTGTAAGAAAAGTCAGTAATGAAAGAGAACCTCTCTACATTTTGCATTGGTTAACCTTTGTTATTGGTATCTTTGCATTTATCGAGAGTTGGATTCAATCCAATGGAGGATATGGGCCAATAGGAAGTGGTGGACTCATCACTAATTTCATTCTTAATGCAATTCTTCTACTACTAGGACCATTCTTCCTTTGGATAGGTGGCGCACTAGTTCTATCTCAAATCGGAGCATCTGGCCCTCAAATTCTAAATCGTTTATTTGGTTGGTCGCCAGCAATTTCAGACATACGTAGGGGGCTGAGTGGTTCTGGTTCGAGTTCGTCTGTAAGTCGTTTGTCGTTGATTCTTTTGTTGACATTGTCTATAGTAACTCTAGCTGCTGTCCAGGGTACCACAGGTACAATAGTCGACGAAAGGACAACTAATGCTCAGAACGGTGCCGATTTGATGGTCCAATTTGATAGTTCTCTTACTGAAGAAGAAGCTCGAAATAAAATCATGCTTTCAATAAATTCAATTGGAGATAATGACATCAACGACATATCTTCGATGACTTCTGTAGCTAGAACACTCACTCAGACTAAGGATGAAGGAATCATGTTACTAACTTGGGTTGTATTTGATGGCCATGAAAACACATTAATTTGGGATTCTCAGGCAATTCCTGGAGATGATATTAATGAGATTTCAGAAACATGGCGAATTGGCGGTTATACTGCCGGTTCTGATGCTCGTAATTCTCTAGATGATCCATCAATAGGAAAATCACTCACATTAGTATATACTACATATGAGTTGAATGAGTTGGGGCTTCCCGTTGAAACAGGAACAACAGAATCTAAGGTCAATTATGCAGGTCGTCATCAATGGGTCCCAGGAATTACTTCGATAGAAGCTTCTTCGGCGATAGTTATTGGAGAGAGTTCGTATAGAGAACTTGTTGGTGACCAAGCTGTTGATTCTCATACATCTTCAATATGGATGTTTGAATTATGTGACGAGAATGAAAATGGTTGTTCCAAAGCATTGGAATTATTGAGTGCGGACATTAAGAGTAACAGTGGAGTAATATCAGCATCAGATTGGTCTACCGCCCACGAAGATAATGAGCGTAATGGTGGTTTGATATTTGGTACACCTGGATTACTAAGTATGATGTTCGTAGTAGCTGCCTTAGCATCGATTTCTTCAGCATTCGTGTTCCTTTCTCTAGTATTGAGTCAGAGAAAAAGAGAATTGGCAATATTACAAGCAATAGGAGCAAGTCCAAATCAGGTGATTCGACTAGTACTTTTCGAAATCATGTCAATTCTTCTAGTAAGTATGCTTTTAGGAGTCACACTTGGTTTGGCTGTTTCAGAATCATTCAATGGATTCTTTAGTGTATTTGGATTTATTTTCCAATTATTCCTTGGTCAGAGCAACCCTATTGACAGAGATTTAGTCTGGCCTTGGTTCGAAATTATTCTCGTAAATGGATTGGTTCTAATTGCAGTAATTATATCTTTATTATTTACAACTAGAAGAGCACTTGACTCTGATTTGGCTACAGTACTAAAGGGTGAGTAAAATGTCTGATAAACCAAATGAAATACTACGTGCAAACTCTATTTATCACATATATGAATCGAACGCAGAAGATGGTAATGTAGTTGCCCTCAGAGGTCTAAGTGTTTCCATAACTGAAGGTGAGGCAGTGGCTGTAGTAGGTCCATCAGGATCTGGTAAGTCAACACTACTCAAATGCTTAGGTGGATTAATGAAACCATCAGCTGGTTCGGTGGAGTTAGCGGGGACTAGAATGACTAGATTGACTGGTAAGCAGTTGGTTAGATTAAGACAGGAGACAGTTTCTTTCATATTCCAAGATGCTAACTTACTTCCTCATCTCAACGCAATTGACAATGTTGCACAACCTCTAATTCATCAAGGGATTCTCGCAAGAAAGGCAAGACCAAAGGCACAGGCTCTTCTAGATAAACTTGGAATGGGTGAGAGATCATATGGATTGCCAGAAGAACTTTCTGGGGGTGAGCAACAAAGGGTTGCAATTGCTAGAGCATTAATAACGAATCCAAAGTTGATATTAGCTGATGAACCGACAGGAGCGCTAGATCCAATAACAAGTAGAGAAGTTTTACAATTATTCAAAGAACTTCACGAAGAGAGCGATGTTGCCTTCCTTTTAGTTACCCACAATCGAGAAGTAGCCTCATTTTGTGAACGCTCTCTAGAACTCCGAGAAGGTCGTTTTATTGCACAGCATGGGACTGATGTTGACATCGGTGATTTATCCGAATCAAGAGAATTAATTATTGATGATACAGGAACTATAACTCTCCCACCTGATGTATTACTTGGTTTAGGTGGTCCTGGAAGATTTGAGATGTCCGAAATTGATAGAGATTTACTCCATTTAGAGAGAGTTGACGAAGATAAGGTTTCAGTCTCTACAGGAAATAATTCAATGGTATTATCTCCTAATTGCCCTGCATGTAAATATGACTATGCAGGAAGTGATGACCAATTATGCCCTGAATGTGGTTCTAGTAGGCCTATGATACAATCCTAAAAACCTCTTCAAGTTGAGGTATTGTGAATTTCTGAGGTTTCGCTATACCCAAATCCTTTGGTAGTTCTCTAATTTTCTTAGGCAAAGTAACCGGAATCATTTCTTTCCCAATTAATGCGACTCTACTTTCTCTCCTATCAGACAGAACCTCTCTTCCAACTAATGGCGCTAGATTTCTTGAGAAATCCATGACTTCATCGTGAGATGGCATGTTTTCAATAGTATGATTTGATTGTGAGTTCCCTACGTAGATGTAACCTTTAGCCTCAATAAAATCTGGATCTGCAAGATTATCTAGCCTTGCATAGTCTTTCCAGTGGCCGAGTGATTCACCTTTGATTAGTGTGTGTCTACAAACTGTTCTTGTATCTAAACTTGGAAGAAGTTCCAATGTTTGTTCTAATTTATCAAATGCAGATTGATCAAATTTCGGCTTACAGATTTTATCAAAAATCTCTTTATTTGGAGCATCTACACTGACATAAAGTTGGGTAGGAAGAGTATCTAGTTTTTCAATCACTTTTGGTAATGAGCCATTAGTTACTAAAAATGTAGAAACACCGTGTTGATGACAAATGTCTAGAAACTCACCTAACCGAGAATACAAAGTTGGTTCTCCATTAAGTGATATTGCAACATGTTTTGGGTCCTGAGCATCTAGCCATTTTTCCCTAGGCACTGAAGGGTGTCCTCCAAAACCTGTCAACAATCTTCTATGTGCTTTTACAGATTGAAGGAATAATTCATACGGGTCATCATCAATTTTTGTCAAAGCATCAGAATGTGGCTCTCTCCAGCAATATGTACATGCTAAGTTACAGGTATCTACATTTGGAGCCATTTGCATGCATCCGTGACTTTCAATCCCGTAAAATGTACCTTTGTAACAAGATCTATCTGCAATTAGACTCTGTTTTGTCCAATGACAAACCTTGACTCCTCCGTGTTCTCCAACTAAATGATAACTTTGTTTTGCTAGACGAGCAGCAATTTTTGGTTCAATTTTAGTTACAGGGCTCTGCATAGGCATCAACTCAGACATCAATTCCCACAGAGGGGCAGTGTCAGATGTCTCCTCCAATCGCGGTTCAGATTTCAATTCTACGCATCATAATAAGATATTTTGTAGGCGAATAGACTATGACTTAATGTCCCTACGTTATCTCTGATGACAGAGTTGCTAGAAAGTAATCACTACCTTATTAGAAAGAAATTACTCAAGATTTTAGGTGAAAAATTCCATATATATTCTGATGATAGTCAGGAGACCTTAATTGGATATTCTTACCAAAAAGCATTGAAGCTTAAAGAGGATATTAGAGTTTATAAAGATGAAAACGAGTCTGAGGAGATAATCAAGATAAAGGCTAGAAATATTTTAGATTTATCAGGTAATTATGATTTTACAGATTCAAAAAATGGTGATTTTTTAGGCGGTGTCAAACGAAACTTCAGAAAATCATTCTTCCAAGATAGTTACTCAGTTTTTGGTTCAGATAAACAAATTTTTGCCGAAATAAAAGAAGATAGAATGTTTAGTGCACTTGTTCGCAGATTTGTCCCATTTGCGAAGTATGTATTACCTCAACAATTTATTCTAAATCTTCCAGGAAACCCTCCAATCATATTTACTCAAAAGATGAATCCTGTAATTCAAAAGCTCACTGTTGATATTCCTGAAGGAAATCAGCTAGACCCTCGAATCATTCTTGGCGCAGCAATGGTAATAATTGCGATTGAAGGAAAGCAGAATTAGAATCTCTTCTTCAAGTATTTTCTATATCCAATATAGCAACCATTGAAATAGGAATGGTCTAGGCCATCTCTAATGGCGAAGGATAGCATACCAGAGGCTCTAACGTTTGATGACGTACTTTTGTTACCTGCTGAATCGGCAGTACTTCCAGCTCAAGTCAAGTTGAGAACTAGGCTTACATCTACTATTTCTTTGAATATACCAATAATGTCTGCTGCAATGGATACAGTAACAGAATCTCGTATGGCTATTGCTCTGGCCCAAGCCGGTGGGATTGGAGTTATTCATAGGAATATGACAATTGAAGAGCAAGCATCCAAAGTAAATTCTGTTAAGCGATTCGAATCTGGATTAGTATTAAATCCAATTACGATTAAGCCAACTACAACGATTGGTGAAATGCGTGGATTGACAGATAAACATGGTTTTTCTGGATTGCCGGTAATCGATGAAGATGAAAATTTAGTAGGGATTATTACAAATCGTGATATTAGATTTGTAGATGATGATGAACAATTAGTTTCTTCAATGATGACTACAGATTTAGTTACTGTTCCAGAACATGTAGATCCTGAATATGCTAAAAAATTACTACATAAACATCGTATTGAGAAATTATTAGTTGTAGATTCTGATGGTAAATGTACTGGGATGATGACGGTTAGAGATATTCAACGTAGTCGAGACAATCCCGAATCATGTAAAGATAAACATGGACGTTTGAGAGTTGCTGCAGCGACAGGAACCGGCGAAAAGGGAATTCAAAGAGCCATTGCATTATTTGAGGCAGGAGCAGATGCAGTAGTAGTTGATACTGCCCACGGACATTCTCACGGTGTGTTGCACACAGTTGCAAGAATTAGAGAGATAGTTGGTGCAGATTCTCAGATAATTGCAGGAAATGTGGCTACAGCAGCTGCAGCAGAAGCTTTGATTTCTGCTGGTGCAAACGCCATTAAAGTTGGTATTGGCCCAGGTTCTATTTGCACAACTAGAATTGTTTCAGGCGTAGGAGTGCCTCAACTAACTGCTGTTCAGAGTGTAGTTTCAGTATGTAAGAAATTAGAGATACCTGTAATTGCCGATGGAGGAATAAAGTTCAGTGGAGACATAGCTAAAGCAATTGCTGCTGGTGCAGATTGTGTCATGGTGGGCAGCCTTCTCGCTGGAACTGATGAGGCGCCTGGTGAAGTTATTCTATACCAAGGTCGTTCATACAAAGTATACCGTGGAATGGGTTCAGTAGGTGCAATGAGTAAAGGCGCTCATGATCGTTATTTTCAGTCTGAGCAAGGTGATACAAGTAAATATGTACCTGAAGGTATTGAAGGCAGAGTTCCTGCTCGCGGTCCGGTTGAAAACGTAATACATCAATTAACAGGCGGTCTCCGTTCAAGTATGGGTTATACTGGAAATCCAGATATTGAGTCTATGAAAATAAATTGTAATTTTGTTAAAATTACTAATGCTGGACTTTCAGAGTCACATGTTCATGATGTTGAGATAACACGTGAAGCTCCAAACTATAGAAGGTGATGTAATCGAAACAATTGTCCTTGGAGGAGGTTGCTTCTGGTGTGTTGAAGGGGCTATATTAGGGCTCAAAGGTGTATCAAAGGTAATTCCTGGTTACAGTGGTGGACATATTGAAAATCCAACATATGAACAGGTTTGTAGCAGGAATAGTGGACACGCAGAGGTTGTAGAGGTAACCTTTGATTCAGATATAATTCCTAGGAGAATATTACTCGAAGTATTTTTTACTTGCCATGATCCAACTCAATTAAATCGTCAGGGTAATGATATAGGTCCACAATATCGAAGCGTAGTATATTACAAAAATGAAGCTGAGAAGTTAGATGTGAATGAAGTAATAGGCTACCTTCAACAAAATTTTGTCGATGAGATCGTTACCGAAGTAAGCCCTTTAATTAATTTCTATGAGGCTGAGAATTATCATCATAATTATTTCGCAAACAATCCAAATAACCCGTATTGTGCTATGGTTGTGAGTCCAAAGATTTCCAAAACAAGAGCTAAACATGCAACATTATATGAATAAAAAATCTTATCTGGATTTTAGTCATTCTATGTTTAAATTCTACAATTAAAAGATTAATCTTGAGTAATATTCAACTATTGATTAATTTTCAATCCCTAATATGGCTTCTAATGGGGCAGGCGATACTACCTCTCCTTATGATAAAGCGTGGACTATTCATGCTTCAATAATAGGTCTGAATATGGGTAATATTTTATTTCGAGGTTTAGAATTAGATCAGACGGATCCAGATATGGTGGTAGTAACCGGACTAACAATCCTAGCTGCTGCTCTTCCTTTCCAAGCTATATTTTTCTTAATTAACTCCTATATTCGAGAATTTGATGGTACTAACGAGCTAGAATATGTTATGCTAGAAAGATTACTAATTATTTGTCAAGTAATTTCTTATTCATCATTGATTGGAATTGCTATTCTTATGACAAATACACATTATTACATGGGGACTGCATTCATTATTTCAGCAATTTTAGCAGTTTTATTCTTGAGAACAGCATCAAATCAAGCAGATACATTATCAAGAATGTCAAGATAATGAAGGGGTGACATTCATGGCAGGGGGCACCCCAGTTAGTCCCATGTCGGACACACTTCAACTCCCTAGTGTCCCTCCTGAATCTCCTTGGGAAGCTTATTTACTACTCCTAATTGTGCCTTTTCTACTAAGGTTATTGTTCATTGCTCCACCTTTGATAGATTTAGTAAATACCTATGCTCCTCCAGGGAATAGGACGGGGCATATCAAGTGGTTTCTAACTAAATTTAAGAAATTACCAATGGAAGGGTTCTGGAAGATTGTTATCAATGAGGTTCTTTCATTTATCTTACCAGCGTTGGTTGCAATGACCGCTAGATTACTAATTGATGGAGATATAGGTTGGAAAAGCTGGGAAGATACTCCAGAATCTGGAAGATTATTACTTTTACTTGCTGGTACTATTTGGCTAATAGTTGACTTTGGTAAAGTTACTAGATCAAGGAAAAATATCAAAACGATTGCCAAGTATAATTTAACAACAGCTAAAATATTTGTAGAAGGTACCGTTGTTAGTCGTGAATTTTTGAAAACAGTGGATGAATTTACAATTCCTCGACCTTGGAGAGATATAATTGAGATTTCCGAAGATGATGATGGAGTCCACAAACCGAAACAAACAAATCCAATGCAAGATATTCTCACCAATCTTCTTGATAAAGGGGTAGATATGCTAGAAGAGATGTTGGTAAAGGTCAAAGATCCAGCCTCTGGAATGATTGAAAAGATCGATAATGAAATACGTGATCGTATCACAAATCAAGTTCAAACATCTTCGAAATCACTTTTTAGAGATGTAATTTTCTCTATAGCTCCTCTCATAATATTATTAGGTCTTCAAAGATTTATAGGTTAACTACTGATTTTTTCTGATTGAAAATAACTTTCTCTTTTGGTGAAGCTAATACAATCCATCCTATCCCCATAATTATTTGAATGAGTGCAGACAAAGCAATAACTTCTCTAAGTTGTAGATATTCATTTTCAAGAATAAATCCTGCTGTAATTGCAGATAATCCCATCATAAGCGTTAGTGCTAAGAAATCAGCACCTGCAACTCTTCCTCGCCATTCATCTCCAGCACGTTCTTGAGTCAAAGTTGTCGATTGAACCCAATTAAAACCACTAGATGCATGAGAAATGAATATCATAACCAATAGCAAATTATTCCATTCCATTAATGAAATTATAGCGTAAAATATTCCAGATATTCCAACTGCCAAACCGATGAGGTATGGCCTTAGTAAATTGTTACTCATCAGCGGCCTTCCTGCCATTGGTCCAAAACCTGAACCAAAACCTCTAGCCATGAATAGAATACCTATTCCTGCAGCAATATCTCCGAATCCGGCCTCCATACCTATCAAAATCAAGAGAAATATCTGTGCCCCTCCACCTGAAGACCACAATGCTTTTGCAAGTACTAATCTTCTAACTTCCGGAGTTCTAAGGATATATTTCCAGCCATCTGTAATCTCTTTAGTGACGATTTTTACAGATACATTTTCGCGTTCACTGGTATCTGGGCCACCAAAAGGAAGAGTCATGATGACAATTGCTGAAACTAGAAATGTCAGTGCATCAATCCATAATGCAGTTGTTATGCCATATTCTGCTATAGTTAAACCACCTATTGATGCCCCTATGCCTAATGCAATTGACCAACCCCCTGAACCTAATGCATTAGCAGTAAGTAGTTCTTCATCATCACAAATATTTGGCAGATATGCATATTGTGCAGGATCAAAAATTGATTTAGCAGCAACCATAGCAATTGCTAGGAAATATACTGAGGATAAATTATTCAATAAATCAAATTGTAATACAATAAATAAAACTAAACAGGCTGCAAGATCTGAACAAACCATCAATCCTCTACGAGAATATCGGTCTGCCAACATACCTGTAAATGGCGTCATTGCAGCCAGCGAGAAACTCCTAGTTGCTAAAACTCCGGCTATAGCAAGGGGGGAGTTATCACTTGATTCACCAGCCAAAATAAATAATGCTATTACAGTAAACCAATCTCCGATATAGGATAATTCCTGTGCTATGAATAATCTACGAAAAGAGTGATTGTTTTTGAGAATCTGGATATATCCTACGCCACTCATATTCTTCGCATAACTTATCTATTATCATACTGATGCTTCATCATAACTAATAAGACTGAACTGTCATCGCAAGTAGCATGGTTGAGGACCGTTTGGTTTGGATTGATCTTGAAATGACTGGACTAGATCCTGATGAAAATACAATCATTGAGATTGCTACAATTGTTACAGAAGGAGATTTATCCATAGTTGCCGAAGGGCCAAGTTTCGCAATCTCAGTTTCAGAAGAAGACTTAGCAAAAATGGATGAATGGAATGTTTCACATCATACACAAAATGGTTTGATAGAAAGAGTACGTTCATCTAAAACTAGTATGAGTGAAGCAGAAAAGCAAACTTTAGAATTTTTACAGTTACATTGTCTTGCCGGTGTCCCACCTCTTTGTGGTAATACAATCGGGCAAGATCGTCGTTTTTTACGTAGATATATGCCTACTCTGCATTCCTTTTTCCACTATCGAAGTGTCGATGTTACTAGTGTGAAAGAATTGGTAAGAAGATGGTATCCTGATTTACCCAAATGGAGAAATAATTCTGGCCATAGAGCATTGGGCGACATTAGAGGAAGTATTGATGAATTATCCTATTACAGGGAGAATGTTTTCTTAAAAGATTAGATTTCCTTATCTATTTTTGAAGCTTAAATATAAATTAGTTTTTAGAGCGTGTAATTCTCCGACTAAAACATGCAGAAGAGCGGCATTAGCATATTTATGGCTATTTTGATGGTATCAACAACTTTGGCAGGATGCGCGTCAAATGATAGTATTAGTCAAACAAATGATGATGTAGATGAATTACAGAAGAATCAAAATGAAATGACTTTATTGTTAGAGGCTTTGATAAATGAAAATATTGCTTTAAGAAATGATCTCGATGCTTTGAATAATTCTTCTAACTCTATGATGTTACAAATAGATGAATTAGTTTTAGAAAGACAAGCATTGCTTTCGCAATTAAGCTCCAGTGATTACAATACCTCTTCACTATACAATATCATGGTTGACCAAACACTTGAGTTAGCTGCACTGCAAGCTCTTCTCGAGTTAGAAGGCGAGGCAATTGAAAGTCTTGATAATGCTCTCGAGTCTACTAAACAATCTTTGCAAGAGCTCTCAGATCAAGTTATTCTATACCGACCTCTTCCAAATGTTGATTGCCCATCAATAAGTTCTGGTATAACAGTGATTTCAGGAGTTGATGACGGAACAGGGAAAGGGGAAGCAAACGATGGTATTCTACATCTTGATGAAGGAAAAAATAGCTTTTCTTTCTGTAACACCGTATTCGATAGATTAACTGATGATTTAATCCTCCCTCCTGGTTCATCAGGACTTACTTGGATTATTGAATTAGAAGAAGTTGTTTTATTCACCGGCAATAATGGCTCTACAGGTTTAGAATTGTGGGTTAGTGATGGTACCAAGAAGGGAACAAATTTAGTCAAAGATATTCTTCCAGGGGTGTATTCCAGTGGCTTAATAGATCCTGTTAGATTTGGTGAAGGAATATTATTTGCAGCTAGTAATGGAATAAATGGAAGTGAATTATGGTTCTCCGATGGAACGGAAGAAGGAACTTATATGGTTAAGGATATCAATGAAGGGTATGATAGAGGACTTTTATCTTCTGCTGTTAATGGTTATTCTTCATTAATCACAGTGGCAAGATCCGGCGCCTATTTCAGAGCGACAAATGGAATTAATGGTACAGAGTTATGGTTTACTGATGCAACGGAACAAGGGACCTATATGGTTTCAGATATTTATCCCGGTGCTTCTGAAAGTATACCAAATTCTTTAACGACTATTGCAGATGTAGTTTATTTTTCAGCAGATAATGGTGTAAACGGAACAGAACTTTGGAAGAGTGATGGTACTGATCAGGGTACTTCGATGATTATGGATATTAATCCTGGTTCCGGAAGTAGTGTTCCATCACATATTACTGAGGCTGGGGGGATAATTTATTTCTCTGCAAATGATGGAATTGTGGGTCAAGAATTATGGAAAACTACTGGGTTATCAATTACTACGGAATTAGTTAAGGATATCCGAAATGGCTCTTATGGAAGTTATCCTGGTAACTTCATTGAGTATAATGATAAATTATACTTTTCAGCAGGTTCATTCAGAGAAGATTGGGAGATTAGCAGGATAGAACTTTGGACAAGTTCAGGAACTAATGAAACTACATTTAGAGTTGGGCAAGATCAAGAATTATACACTAATCCAGAAACAATTACTATTTTTGGGGACCAATTATTTATGTCACTCTCCACCTTTATTACTGGTTGGAGAAATTATGCTTCTTGTATTTGGGAAGGTAATAGTGAACTAGTTGCAAATGGATTAGATGATTTATGGTATTGTACTACTCCACTTTTCGAGCATTGGTCAGATACAAATATTTCTGAAATAGAAGACAGATGGAATTATTGTGAATACGACAGTATGAATGGAGAATGGTATTGTACAGATATTATTGATCAAGACCCAGAAAATGAATTACTTTACAATCAGGAATTACATATAGAATTTAGTTTCTGGGGTAACTTTGAGACCGGGAATGAACCTGCCTTATCTGATGGGACACTTGATGGAACCTACGTAATTAAAGAGGTTGCACCGTGGACATTCGGCAATCTAGATGGAGGAGATCCGTTCTGGTTTAATTATAATTCAATGAATTATGGAACTATGGGGTCAGATCCTGAAGTACTCGGTGATGTTGTTTACTTCTTTGGTTGGACCCCACAAAACTATTGGGAACTTTTCAGAACTGATGGTAGCGCAGATGGGACTATGATGGTGAAAGATTTGTATCCTGGATATTTTGAAGCTGATTGGCCTACTAGTCTGACAACTTTGAATAATATGGAGTCTGTAGTGTGGTTTGGAGATGATCCTGAATACGGAGTTCAGTTGAGACTATATTACGAAGGTACAGGTTCTTACTTCTAGATAATCTATATTATTGAGATATTATTATGGATAATAATAATTATCAAATCTTATCTCAACTAATAGAGAGTGTAATATCAAAAATGAGGACTTTTGTCGATAAGGATAATGAAAGATTTTTTTCAGATAGTGAACTTTCACAATTATCTGAGATTGAAGTCTCGTTTCTTTCTAGAAATTCAATCTCTAGACATGGACTCACAACTAATTTAGATAAATCAAAAAAATTAACTTCTAGTAATTGTGCAGTCAGACTTAATAGAAAATTGTTTGAAGAAAAATATCTTGAATATGCTAAATTTGTTCTTTTTCATGAATATATTCATTGTTTAGGAAATTTTTCTCATGATAAGAATTTTCGCCAATTAGAAAATCTCTGGCCGGAGAAAAAACAAATGAATATTATTGGGAGACAATTAACTAGAGATTTGCAAGAAGTAAAAGCTCGATGGGCTTGGACATGTTCGAAATGTGGATTTATAGTAAAACGTAGTTCCCGAAAGTTTCGGAGCAATTATTATCATAAAGAATGCCTTGGCAAATTAAATAATGTCCCAATTATTCGTCCCACCAGTTTGGAGCATTAAACCAATTTGCATGATCTAACGGTCTGTCTATGGTAGGTAAAGTGAGTACTTGATAACCCGCAAATATTGTCATTCCCACAGAAGCACATGGTGAGGGCAGATAGTCTTCTCCGGATTCAGTTACTACCAATTGAATTGTATGGCCCTTAGGAACAATAACATCCATTGGATTGAATTCCATCAGCATTCTGTAACTAGTCATAGGAGATGTTGGCTTAGCATCATAACCTCCATCTCTGTACCTGACATCCATAGTTGCATGCCCCAATCTTAAACCTGAAGTTCCATCGAACATTGTAACGAATAATTGTCCACCATTGCAAGTATTTGTTCTGGCATCAATATGTAATGTTGGTAGTCCAGAGATGTGCATATCCTCTGTCAATGGTTGACTTGTGATAGTCATTGACTGTTGAGAATTCACAGTTCCTGACATTCCACCTTCCCAGTCTGCAATTGCATATTGTACATTTTCAGTGTCTTCAGCAGGCCATGTTTCTTCGATATGCCATTCTCCATCATTCCTTTGTACTTGGACATAAGATTCAGGTTCTTCTCCAATTCCTTTCAAGTAATATTCGAACCATGGAAATAGTTCAACTGCCCAATCCATTCTTGTTACACTTGGAAATGCTTCAGCCCCATATCCTGACTCCAATCCTTCGTGAACACTTTGTTGGTCTGGGTAATTATGCCCCCACTGTCCAGCAATCGTTCGGACATTTATCCCTGCATCTTCCAATAATTGATGGGTTGGGAATGCGTGATATGGGTCAACATTCCAATCTTGTAACCCCCAAACAATATATACGCTCCCATTATAATTGTCGATTACATCTTGTAAATGATATCTTTCATCCCAATAATCATTCCACTCATCGCCTCCAAGACCTGCTCCAAACCAAGTTGTAAATGGACTCAAAGGACCTATAGCATCATCAGTACAGAATCTCATATCATCACTTGTAGCATCAGCAGTTGCTCCTTCATACAAAACATCGTATAGCATTGCTCTAGCTTCACTAGATCCATTTCTATAGAACATCTGTTGAACTCCTATAGACCCGGAAATTGGAACAATAGTTTTCAAATGTTCGGATGGGTTTTGAGCAGCTTCCCAATTTGTTGTTCCTGCATATGATTTCCCCATTAAACCAACATTCCCATTTGACCAATCTTGTTCACCAAGCCAATGAACCGCAGCTTGTATCCCTATTTGTTCTCCAAGTCCCTTTACATCCTGACAATGAGTTGATTTACCTGTACCAAATGTTGAAATCTGTGCTAGAGCATATCCATGAGGGACAAATTCTTCTAGAACCCACAATCCTACTCCAGCATCTGGAACTGTATTAGGATTCGAATCATCTCCTGCTATTCCTTCACCTCCAAAATCATAGTATGGATGTACTGTTGCTATTACAGGAACTTTTGTTCCATTTGGTACTTCTGGCATCCATAAAGAAACATGCATTAAAGCCGGCTCAGGATAACCCACATCTTGCTCAGATAGAGGTAAATCGACTTCTACGAAGTGTTCAGTTGGACCAGACCATGAATAGATTCCTTCTACTGGTAGTTGACTTCTCCATCCAGTCATATTTAATTCCATATTTTCTCTTTCATGGATTGGAGTATCCCACCACTCATCATTGTTGCTAATTTCTTGTTTATCCTCAGTAAAACAACCTGCTAAGGTCGGCACTATCATGAGTAAACAAATCATGAGTGCGAGAGTGCGCATACACTTCCGAATTTATAATAGGATAAAATATAAACTGTGTTTTTGTGCAGTCTATTCTCTCAACTTATATTTATGAATTATTTTTTTCCTATCTCAATATCTAAAACTAAATGATCCCAATGTGGCGCATAAGATTTAATTTTGTTTATTTTACAGTTGATAATTTTATAATTTAGACTTATTTT
>MDSY01096280.1_pt1 | contig 33886 bp, 29 predicted proteins | sample 811131 | NCBI WGS metagenome assembly MDSY01 (sample SAMN05326643, study PRJNA326480) | marine metagenome | isolation source: seawater | place: Atlantic Ocean: South West | collected 2010 | reverse complement strand
GCGATTGCCGAGCGCGCAGGTCTCCGATTCCGGCTCTCGTTTGCGTGCTCACGTGTATCACGAGAGCGTTACGGAGCGGGACCCGGACAAAAAAACAAACGGCCGTGTCGCGGGGCCCCAAAAGCATTGTGTTTACGAACTTTTTAACTTTTCGAGCTGAAAACCTGGCGAGCACTTTTTTTCATTTCCTTCACGTGAAGCCGGCCGCCCTATAATAAATGACAACGCGAATGAGTAAGAGTAAAAGTAAAAGTATGATACGAAAAATACCTTTTCCTACGCGCATCAGTTGTCTTTTTCTTTATCTATATTATGGCGCTAGGAGTAGGACATTCTAGATAAAATATATCATATTGACATCAAAAACACATCATTCAAATACTGTCGTACGTAGCCATTCACGTGGCAGCGTTCGATGCTGCCGCGGTGCCTGTGGTGTCTGCCTGAAGCTGACGCGCGTCACCCTGCTCGGCCTCGCCCTCTCTTGCCTGCGCTTTTGGCCGAACTGCGGCTTGCAGCTGTGCATACTCCGGCAGCTCTGCAATTTCGACGCCAAGCTCGCCGAGCTGCTGGCCAAAGGCGCCGACATCAAGGAAGAGTTGCACAGAGATCTTGTGCGAGTCACTCGCTTGGTTGCCCGAAGGTGTCGCCGCCTTCTTGGCATTCAGCCGACGGAGCGCGTCCTCATTCTTGCGCACCGTCTCGAGCAACGAACTCGCCAGCGTCAGGTAGTGTTTCGTCACGCGTGCACTGACTTGCAGAGCCCATTGCGCGCGCTGCGGCGGCAGCAGCAGCTCGCCAAACTGGCCGAGGCACTCGCGGAGCGGTCGCATCACTTCGGAGACAAAGTACGATGGCGACGAAGGCAGCTCGCGCCCCGACATGCGGAACGAGGCCTTGAGCGCTCTAACGGGCGCGAGGAGGGCGCAGCATTGGGCTGAGAGGTGCGAGGTGAGCAATCCTTGCAGCTGCGCCTGACTCGCCGAGATTGCCTCACAACCGTCGAGCAGAGCGCGCGAGCACTCCTCATTCAACGGATGGCTGGCTGGCAGCTCGAGCAGCGGGCCAATCGCTGGAGCGAGCGTTTGGCGCAGCCACTCAATGGCGAGTTCCGTGTCAAAGTACAGAGCGAAGAGAGCATCGTGTAGAGTGTGGCCCTGTGCTGGCTGTGGAGCGCCAACAGCTGCGATCGCGGCAGCATGCGCCGTCGACGTCGACGTGGCGCTGGCTGCCGCGGTCGGCGTGGCGCTGGCTGCGGCAGTCGGCGAGGCGCTGGTTACCGCGGTCGGCGTGGAACTCGTTGCCACCGTCGGCGCCACACCCCTCGTCTCAACGACTTGCAGCAGCCAAGAGTTGTACCGGGAGAGGCACTGCAGCACGAGCCGCAGGAAGCGACTCGAGAGCTGCTTCAACATGACCGTCGGCGCCAAGCAGCGTCGTACGGCGACGAGCAGAGCCGTGGGCGGCTCAGTGCGCAGCCGAGGCGAGGGCGGAAGCCCGGCATGTGCCTCCTGAGGAGCCTCCCCAGATGCCTCCCCAGTTGCCTCTGTGGACGGCGTGGGCTGAAGTAACACTTCCACACTCAACGATCGCTCGAGCTGTGCAGCCACTTCCTGTACACGTAACTGGTAATAGATGGGCAGATTGAACCGTTTCATCAGGTCAGCTGTTGCCAGGTGGGTGCGGAGATATCGTACATCCGCCGTCGAGGGCAGCATCTCTTCGAGCGCACCCCGCAGCCTTGAGAGCGCCACAAAGGCGCTGTGAAAAGCCTCCGGCATGCCAGCGCCCAAAAGGTGCGCGCGCACGTTGCCGAGGAAGCGGCACGTCTCTTCCCAGAGAGCGTTGGCGAGGAGGTGAAGGTGGGGCCGGAGGGCTGCAATCTCGGGCTGCATCAACGGCGACCACTCCTCGCCACGCGCAAACTCGAGCGCCGCCGTGCAGATGGATCCGAAAGCGATCGAGTCGGCGGAAGCGGCGGCACTCTCCAGCTTGGGGAGCATTCGCTGCGCGAGCCAGTGAGCGCGGATCCATTCTGCAGCCTCGTGGACGAAGCCGGCCTCGGTGAAGGCCTGCATCAGCTCGATGATCTGCGGCCGGTCGTCGCACTCGAGCGCAGTGCCCAAGGACCCACAGAGCTGCGAGAGCAGGAGCTCGTTTGCGTGCTTCCATCCGTAGGCGCTCGCTTGTACTGCAGCGAGCTGGGAGCCACGGTGGCGGAGGGAGCGCATGCGGCCGCTGAGCTGCGCGGCTCGTAGCAGACACTCGCTCCCACCACCCGCCGCACACTCCGTCGTGAGCAACGTCTCGAAATGGTCGCGGAGGTGGGCGAGGCGCTGGAGGAGTCGGAGCTCCTTGGCGAGTTTTTGGAGGGCGTTGCGCTCCTCGAGCTTGGCTGCGAGCTGGGTGGCCGAGTCGGAGATGATGGTGTGGACGTGGTCGATCGACGCCGAGTACGAGCCGATCCGATCGAGGAGACCAGACAGCTGAGACTCGTGGCGCTCCAAGTCGGTCGACAGCTGGGTAAAGGTCGAGAACTCGCTGGTGATGAGAGCCTCGATCTGCTGTTCGATCTCGCGGTGTTGGCGGCCCAGGTCCTTGCGCAGCGCCGGAAGGTCTTGATCCGGACCGCCCGCCGCGATGATGGCGGCTGCCGCGCTTGGGTGAGGAGGCGCGGCCTCTGGCCCCGCCATATTGCGCCGACTCGGGGCCGACTGATTTTTTGGGGTGTTTGTAAACGCCAGTCTTTCTTAATAAAATGCCACGAGGCTCTTAAAAAGCCGCAGTCCGTCCCAATGTCGTGGCGAGATGTTGCTGCTCCCGAGGAGGCGCTGCGTTTCTCGGGCGCGGCTGGCTTCCTCTCCCTCGAAGTATGCGATGCAGCAGACTTGATCTTTGAAGCGGGCAGTGACGGCAGCCGCGCAAATGGCGACTCGCAAGCCGACGGTGCGAGCGGTGCTGCCACGAGCAAGTCTGCGGGCAAGAAGCGCAAAAAGGCAGCGGCAGCATCGGAGTCTCAAGCCGATGGTGCTTCTGGTGGTGTGATTGAGGGGGAATCTGAGAAGGTGCCGAAATCCAAGGCAGCCAAAAAGAACGCAGCCAAGAAGAAGGCAGCCGAGAAGAAGAAGAAGAAGCAAAAGAAGCAGCACGGCACCGAGCAGGCAGGAGGAGGCGCGGCGGCTGCGCCGGCCACGGAAGCCGGAGCGGGTGGGGCGGCGGGCGGCAAGGCGAATGATGCGACACATGCAGCCATCGCAGCCGCTCCGAGCGAGGCTGATGATCAGGCGAATGCAACCATGACAGCGGAGGAGAGTGCGTGGGCCCCATTCGGGCTCAGCGACCAACTCGTCGATGCGCTGCTCGCGCAAGGTTTCGTCGCGCCCACGCAGATCCAAGCTGGATCGCTACCGCCGGCATTACTCGGGAGGAGAGACATTGTCGGTGCTGCAGAGACGGGCTCTGGCAAAACACTAGCCTTTGGCCTCCCCATCTTGAATCGGTTCCTGCAGCTTGCCGCTGAAGATCCCGAATTCGCCGCGCTCGGGCGGAACGGCTCGACAACCTCGCGGCGCCTGTTTGCCCTGGTGGTGACGCCCACGAGAGAGCTCGCGTTGCAGGTGTCCGACCACCTACGCGCACTGGTGAAGCCGCCGCGGCTGCAGATCGTCAGCCTGGTCGGCGGCATGTCCATCGACAAGCAGCGCCGGCAGCTGCAGGCGAGACCACAGGTGGTCGTGGCAACGCCAGGTCGGTTGTGGGAGCTCACGAGCTCCGGAGTGGGATACCTTCAGGATTTGAAGGGGCTACACTTCTTTGTGCTCGATGAGGTCGACCGCATGGTTGAGGCCGGACACTACAAGGAACTCGGCCACGTTATCGAACTCTTGCAGCAACCCGAGGCGCCTGAGGACGACACCCAAGAGGAGGAGCTTCCTCCTCCGATTCAGCGCCAGACCTTTTTGTTCAGCGCGACGCTCATGTTGCCCCAGATGGCCCGAGAGCTGAATGCAAAGAGGCTCAAGCAGCACAAGCCGCTCAGGGAGGGCAGCACGATGGATACGCTCATGAAGGCCATCACCTTCCTCAACCCCATCAAGGTGGTCGACTTTTCGCGAAAGGAGCTCGTCGCAACCAAGCTCGAGCAAGCAAAGCTGAGCTGCCTGCCAGCGGAGAAGGACGCGCAGCTCTTTCTGCTGCTGCAGCAGCGAAAGGGACGAGCCATCATCTTCTGCAACGCCATCTCCGCCGTCTCGCGCCTCCGCTCCCTCCTCACCCTCCTAGAGGTGAACGTGCTCACGCTCCAGGGAGGCATGCAGCAGCGCGCACGTCTCAAGGCGCTCGAGCGCTTTCGAAACACGCCGCACTGTGCGCTGCTGGCGACCGACGTTGCTGCAAGAGGACTCGATGTGGAAGGCGTCGATTATGTCGTCCACTACCAGCTGCCGCGCTCCGCCGAGGTGTATGTCCACCGCTCGGGCCGAACCGCACGCGCCGCAGCCGCCGGGCTCGCTGTAGCACTCATCGAGCCAGCAGACCTCAAGTCGTATCGGCGGCTGTGCCACGAGCTCAAGGAGGCGAGTGGGCTGCCTGATCTCAAGCTGCCGTTGCAGCAGCTGCCTCGTGTCAAGGAGATCGTCTCGTTGGCACGCCAAATCGACAAGACCTCACATGTACAACAACGCGCAAAGGAGAAGGAAACGTGGCATAAACAAATGGTCAAAGATATGGACCTGCCCAGCTCGGATGAAGAGCTTGGCGATGATGAGGGGATGAGCGGCCGCAATCGCAGAGCCGAACAGCAAAAGCTCGCAAAGCTGGGGCAGCAAAAGAAAGAGCTCGCGCAGATGCTGAGGCGGTGGAGGGAGGACCCGGAGGCGCCGAGAAACAGTAAGCGATTTTGATCTGATCTAATTTGAATTCATTTCGATATAATAAAAATAATAGGAACCTAGAATAACAATTCCTAAGAATGAAAATATCTAATAATATACGCGCATATGTAACCATAAGAATAATAACAGTTCATTTCTTACGTACTTATATAATATGTACTTAGACTTGATCACTAAGACTAACGGCACAATGGTCAATGCTAATGTGACGTTATAACCTTCCTGACCTTGCGCTGCGCACACAGCGACAGGCTGGACGTATGAAACTGTACTCAATCTCGGGTGTACTGTCGATTTCTCAATTCGAGGTTCAACTCCCGATGCCCGGCGTTTGCCAATGCTCAATGGCAATGCCAAATCGCAATCGGTCTACCACATTGACATTCACATTGTGGCACATTCTGTTTCTCATATCCAAACATGCTTTCTTGCATTGACTTGGTCGCTCTAGGACACGTTGGCGTCCATCGCATGCGTTGGCGGCCAAGGGTTGCATACGATATTAACATGTGTAGCGCGGGAGACCGCAGTAACTCTGCATGTGGTTGCGCTACATGGAGTACATTGAAAGATGCGCTGGTGGCAAGCTTTTGCGGGGGCTTTGGCGGCGCCTTATCTGCCTTGGTGCAGGCCTTGGTGCAGGGCTCTTGCCTGGGAGTGACTGGCGGAGATTCTCAAATTCGTCTACACTCATCACGAGATGGGCTTGTGGCAGCTCCGATTGCTCTGGCTCAGGCGGCGGCTCAGGTTGTCGAGGCGGTTTTGTTTTGGGGGTGGAGCTAGCCTTACGTGCCGAGGTGCGCTCCCTTGGCTTCGACTTGGCAGTGGCTGGCGTAGAAACCGTGCCCTTCTCACTGCGCGCGCGGCCGCTGAGCTTGAACGCAACCGCAAGCAAAAGCCCGTGGAGGAGGCCCATTGCGTACGTTCGCATCAAGCGATAGTTGCTCGACTGCTCGAACAGTGAGAAGCAGATCAGCAGCAGGACGAAGCCAACGCCACAGAGAGTTATAGACTCGGTTGGAATCACCATGGGCATGACTGAGTGCACTGCCGCCGAGAATGTGCCTGACGACCGGGGTGACTTCAAGGCCATGATTTTCCTTTTGAATTCAGCCGGCGCGCAAAAAGCCCATCCATAATCCACGAGTTAAGATGAATAAAAAACTTTCCTTCGCGCGTGATGGCGGGGAAGTTGCTTGCGCTGGCGCTGCCTATGGCGGTGGTCAACTTCACGTCTCAGATAATGATAATCACCGAGCTTGCGGTGATCGGACATGCTTGTGGCGTCCACGCCCTCGCAGCTGTGTCCGTGAGCCGCATCGTGATCAACATTCTGCAGGAACCTGCGTGCTTCATCGTGACCAACGCGGCCACAACGCTCTGCGCTGACGCACAGCACAACAAGACTTTCGTGGCATCGACCTTTGCGCACGCCACTCTCGTTTTTGGCCTCCTCCTCACGGTACCGATTGGTGGCCTGCTGCTTGCAGTGCCCTCGCTTCTGTCACTGCTCGCTCTACCGTCTGAAATCATCGCTGAAGCAGCGGCGTACACGCCGGCATGTGCTATCTCCGTGTTTCCGGCGCTGATTCACAGCAGCGCGGTTGGTTTCTTGCGCGCGCAACAAAAGCTCCCCAGTACGAGCATCATGTGCTGCCTCACTGCTCTCTTGAACGCAGCTCTAATGATAGCATTCGTGCCGGCGCATGGAGTAGCCGGAGCAGCGCTCTGTACGGGTGCAATGCGCTGCTTCTCGATCGGAAGCTTGGCCTCTCGTCACTGGAGCTCCTTCAGCGAGTTCGGTCGCTGTCGACTCGACTTTGGTGGCAGCAAGGAGGACATTCGCGCCTCGGTGCGCTCCTTTGTCCAGCTGTACAGGGCATCCCTACTGCCAGCAACGTTAAGGCTGGCCGTGTCGCAGCTGCTGCCCGTGATCGCTCTGTTGCAGGGCTGCGGCGGTTCGGTCGTCGCCGCAATTGCCCTCGCCATGGTCCTCCTGCAGTTGTGCAGCGCTGGTTCCACTGGCATCCAACAGGCGCACGCACGGACTGCACTTCATGCCTCTGCACGGAAAATGCACGCAATGGCCCCCACAAGCCATCGTTTTTGTGTATGCTATCTGATTTGGCTTGTGTATTGATGCTTGTAGGCCACGCTCATGCTGATGGCTCGACACCTCGGCGCTGGTGAGCTTGACTCTGCAAAACATGTGATGCGGCTGGCTGGCCTGAGCGTCTTTCTGTTCAGTGTCATAGTCCAACTTATATTCGCTCTCTCGAAGAGTACTCTGGGCTTGCTCTTCTGCTCCGATGAATTCGTGCAGCGTAGCCTTGGCGTGCTGAGCACTTACGTGGCGCCAATGATGTTGCTGAAGGCTGTCTCTGGCCTCTTTGGACAATACTTGGCGGTGACCGGCCGCAGTAAATTGAGCACACGCGTCCTTTTTGTCATCATTTGGTGCCTTGGGCTGCCTGTCACTTGGATGTGGGCCTCCTTCATGTACCCAGCATGTGCAAACGGTGCAATGGAAGCTCTCATGCAAGCGCACTTAATTGCGTGGCTTCTTGCTGCTTCTTGCTTTGCCTTTTGCTACATGTGGAGCCCTAAGATGTATGCACGCCTACTTGCACTTCCACTGCTGAGCGACGACAGGCTGGCCAACAGCGACAGGCCGGCCAGCTCTGTAGGTGGGGCTGCTGTCGGCTCTGTCGGCGAGCAAAGATAGTGAGTAAAGTTAGAGCTAGTATGCAAGTTCCGACATGTGGAATTAATTGCAAAGCAAAAAATTGAGGGGGGTGCCGGATTCCAGTCCAGTGATGTCGTAGCATTGTTACTCTAAGCAATAATCTGAATCGAAATGGGAAGCGCAATCCCAATGGTCGACCATCAAAGTTTAAACGGCAATACAATGGTACAGCTCGCTTACTGGCACTACTAGCTCACTTACTGGCACTACGAGGTCTTTGAAGCGTTTGTCCCTTTCACCACGTCACCTCTCTCTGCGCGGCCGGCGTCACCTCTCTCTGCGCGGCCGGCGTGGCTATTATGTTTCTGGTCCCAGGAGTTTTCCAAGCTCAAGGTTGGCCTATGTATGCGTCGTTCATTTCTTCCACGTCTTCTCTGTCACTTCCTTCTCCGCCCGTGAACTGGGGTGTCTAATAGAAATATCCTTCATGGTTTCATTTTGTTACCTGAAAGATTAGAGGCCATACCAAGCATTTTTTTAGGGCGAGCCTTGGGACCACATGCGCGATGCCTCAGCCCCTCGCGCCGTGCAGCCTCCATAGTGAATCGATACACATGGGCACCTCTCAGGCCATCCCAAGAGTGAAGGAGGACACATTTATTTGTCGTGCATATCATGCTGACTTGGACGATGAGCTCGGTGTAAAAATGTCGTCTCTGATGAGTCACCTTTTGATGTTGATGACGGTGTCGGGGTTGGAAGCAGCTGCAGACCGATTGCTCCGGTGCATGTAGACGGCGATTGTGCAGGCTGACGACAGCCCTCAAAGTGTGCTCGCCAACAAGGCACCTTCCACGGGCATTGAAGCCGCCTGATTTGTGTCCAGCAAACAGATGCACCTCATGTAGCAACAGTCGCGCGTTGTACCTGTGACCGACAACATTCACGTCTCAGCACGCGCTGTGCAGGCTGGTAGTATCGCAGCATCGCTGAAGACATGAGTGATGGAAGCCTTTTCGAATGGGATGATTCCTGCTTCCTGAACTGATGCATCGTCGACCGATGCACGCTACAGCTCTATCGCGCTAACTCAATCCAACCAACGCAAAAACAAAACACTCCGTCATGGGACCTTGATAGCCAGACGTTGGCAGAAGCCCATGACAGGGCGATTCTGATTATCGCACCGCGGAGGAGAGGCATGTGTTGGCATGGTTGGGGAATGAACCAGCAGCAAGGTACAAGCACTGTCACGTTTCACACAGCATACACGCTCCTACACGCGGATAGCTCATGCCACCAAGTGGATGCACAGTGTAGGTTCTATAATAAGCACCCACCCACATACCAGCTCTAGCCTTGTAGCTCTTTTTGATCCGCGACGGGGGCGAAAGAGCCGCGGGTCGCAGGCACACATCCATCGTCTGAGCGTTTTGTTGCGACGGCTGGTCGGCGCCCTCTCGTTGGGCCCGTCTGATGTTTTGCTGGCCTTGTACGACCCAGAGCAATAACACAATATGGCTGGAGGCAGAACACCAATACCCGGAGTTGCAGCATCCAATGAACAGACCGCATCGATGAACCAATGGCGATGCAAAACTGTTACCGCACGTTCGACAAGCGCATGCCGCTGCTTTGATCACGTGAGCACAAATTCACAGCGCGGCCAACCCATCCTTCAATTACGGTTGGATTGGATTCAGGACACCACCCCTAAAGGATGATAGATTTCACCTGCGCCAGCTGGAACCGAGAATAGCGATCAATTCCCCCCGCAAGCTGCTGAACGTGTGGAGTTCCCGAGACAGGGAGGTGATCCGTGACACTGTTGAATCGCTGCACCACGGACAGCCTTGCTGCACATTTCCCATTAGCAGCCGCTGGGGCACCATGTGAGAGGTTGTCGAGAATCAGATGATCGGCCTGCTTTCATCCCAAAAACTGAGATCTCGGATTGCATGCACCAGAACTCCGGCCTCTCTCATCGCAACCCGGAGAGGCATGGGAGCAGTTGCCGGGTGGCAGTGTCAGCGTTGGATTTGCTGTGCGGTTAAGGTTAATAATGCAAACGAGCCAGAGAGGGTATCGCCAACTCGACCGTCATCGATACCTACTTCTGGGGTCCACTACCACACAGCTCAAGAAAAAGAAGATTTATGACTCAAGGGTGAGTGGCCAGAGCTCTTTCCAAATCTTATTTCTGAACGAATGAACGGAAAATCCGACAAGGTGAAACCAATTTTGAGACCCCCCCCCCCCGCCCACACACACACACATAATCAAAAACCAACTGCGAAGGTGGGGGCAGCATCATCGTCGGGACCATTGCCGTTGCCTGCTATTGCCGCTGCGCAGTGCTGCAGCAGCAGCAGCTCCGTCGCAGCAGCAGCGCCGCTGCTGTTTCGACACTAGCATGTCGTGGCCCCCAGGCCCTGACCACCCCCTGGCCCCTAATCAACAAATATTGACGCCCGTACAAGGCAGGTTGGAGGTAGGGGATCGCCTAGCATTTCCATTTGCTGACAGTGCTACTAATGGCCATGATGATGCCCTCGCATGATCCGGGCATCGCTTAGAAGTCTGATTGGACTCCTCGATTGGACCAGAGCTAGGCTGCAAGGTGTTGACTTTCGAACGCCAGTGACCATACATGCTCAGAGCATATTATTGATTATCACGCATTCATTGACTGACTGCAAGAAATTCAAATTGAAATATTATATATTTGATAATGCTGTTGCTGCAGAACTCTACTCGGCTGGGCGGGGTGGGAATCTGTTGCAGAGCGTTACCTAAGCACATGTCTCATGCAGAAGATATAGCAATGATATTATCACACATGCACATGGTCTTCGTATTACAAATCGCGAGCAGTAACTGAGTGCGACGCGAACTCACAGGAAGTCCACCTTCTCGATGAGCGGGTTGTCTTGTAGTGCCAATCTGATCCCGTATTTGATCTTCTCGGCGCCCTCGTACTTCAGCTGAACAGTGCCGTCCGACACGGAGACCACTTCTAGCGAACCACCCAGCCCACGGACAGCTGGCATGATTGGCTCGAGAGCAGCAGTAGCAGCTTCAATGGTGAGCTCGGACGGCGAGCTGCCCGCGCTGTCTGTCCCATCATCGACGCGCTCGATCTTCCCCAAGTTGTCGAACTTCTCGCGCAGGACGCGCTTGATCCCCATCTGCATCGTGACCGTGGATGAAGGGCAGGATCCACAGGCACCTTGCAACTCCAGGAAGACGTCACGCGTGGCGGTATCGACAGACGCCACGGCAACATTGCCACCGTCCGCAACCAGATAAGGGCGCACCTCGTCAAGCACGGCGTCAACGTTGGCCACCGTCAGCTCGAGCTCTCCCGCAGCGGCTGCTCCGCTTGTCTTGCCGGGTGTGCTAGCAGGCGGCGCAGCTGATGTGGTGCTGCCAGCCTGGAACGGACTCTCCTTGACTTCGGCTGGCGAGTCGCAGAGGAAAGCCGGCGTGAACCTCAGCTGCAGTGGGCTGCGATGCAGCGGCAGAGGGGTGCGCGCGCCAATTGCGAGCCCAAGGGCGCAGATGACTGCAGCCAGCATCTGGAAACGCGGGTCCTTTTTTTCTGCGCAATTTCAATAAATCTTACAAACGGTATTTCTACACCCCGGTAAGTAGTATCAGCGCGAGGAGCAAAACAGGTCAAGGCTAAACGGATGGCGGGTCAGGAACCGCCGGTCAGCGTGGCGCACGCAGCCCTCGCGGAAGCCCTAGACCGGAAGCTCACCAAGTGGGCCCGTATTGGGCGAGCTCCCGAGTACTTCAGGCTGGAGAGAAGGGGGCCATACAAGCAGACGGTCATGCACGAGCTCAATCGCTTTGGAGGGCAGATGGGCCCATACGTTGACTCGCAGCTCCAGCTGAGGAGGGTCGATTACATCAACGCCTCCCCGATCGACAACCTTGGCGTGAGCATGCCGCGTTTTGTCGCCACCATGTGCCCCAAATGCTCCACATTTGCACACTTCTGGAGCATGATTTGGGAGTTACGCAGCAAGGTGATCATCAATCTGACGCACGAGAACGACCGCGTCGGCTCGGGCACGACGGACAAGCGCGAGCAGTATTGGCCGCCATTCGATAAGGCGACCACCTCCGCTGCGAATACATGGCCCGTGCAGCCGCGCACCCTGTCGTGCGAGACTTGCTCGGAGGTGGTTGGGTTGCGGCGTTTCCGTATCGAGTTGACCTCTAAACAAGAAGGGGCAGCTGGTGGCACGCCATCAGTTCGCATCGTGACACTCTTTTGGTACTCGCGATGGGAGGATTTCCCTAACTCATCCTCCATTGGCAGCCGCCAATTCTACGCGAATGCGTCGAATGTGCTACATGTTGCGATGCACACGGCGCAGATGTTGATTGGCCAAGACGCGGTGGACGACGCGGCAGGCGACGATGCAGCGGGCGAAGACGCAGCAGGCGAAGGAGGAGAAGTGCTCGACTCTTCGCCTTGGGCTGTCTGTCACTGCAGTGCGGGCGTCGGACGCACGGGCACCTTTGTGGCCCTCGTCAAGCTCTTGCGCGAGCTCGAGCTGGGACGGGTAGCGGAGCGCCTGGAGGCGTTCGATAAGCTGTTGGCGATGACGATTGAAGCGATGCGTGAGCGGCGGCTATGGATGGTCAAAACAGACACGGAGTTTGCCACCATCCACGCCGCCTTCATGCAGCGGTTGCTCACGCCTCGCGTACGAGACTTTGCTCTCAGCTGGGAAGCCTCGTGTTTGACGACTGCTTGTGCGGGTAGACGGGACGATGTTGCGTTGAGCGGTCAGGATGAGATCCTGAAGCACTATGCACGAGCTAGCACCAGCAGTGTGGGCGATGCGTCCGTAGAGACACCTAGCAGCGATTCTGAACCTATCGATGCAGCAGCACAGTCTGAAGCATCGCCAGAGGAGTCGTCAGCCGCTTTGACAACGAAACCGCCTGTGGCAGCCTCTGTATCTACTGAGGATGTCCGTTCGGTGACTGAGACTGAAACAAGCAAAATCTTCAGGCTTTGACGTGTGACAGCAATCGTACCTGTGTGATATGAGCGTGAATTGTAATATATTCGAAATTAAGAGCTGTCTACGAACGTTGGCATATTATTATATGTTTATGTTAGAATTAGTTATTGTTATAGGATTCTAATAGGAACCTATATCATTTTATCGCAATACCAATACTTAAAATTAAAATACTTCAATCATGATCTATTTCTATTATGCGTGATTATTACACATTCTGAATAATGATTGGAGTAATCCATAGGTACCAATATCAATATGCGCAACATCAAATATCAATATGAATATGCAATTTAAATTTATATAAAATAAGAATATAATTTATAATAATAATAGTTATATTAATATTTATATATGTAGTATTGATACCTAAAACCTATTGTGGCTATGCACGCATAAATATCTATTCTTGATGAATAAATAAATATATACTCATGTTATGAACATGAGGTCGCAGTAACGTGAGAGTCTGCGAGTGAGAGTACACCCAAATGATTCAATGCAAGTAGACAGCACTGCACCGAGCTAAGCATCATGTTGCCGCTTAAGGCGGCTCGCCACGCCTCCATCACCGGCACCTCCCTTAACACCTCGATATGCTCCTCATAATCCAGCGCTCTGGGTTTCGGGTCGGGCTCAGGATCAATGCACAAATAACAGTTGAAACGATTCCGACACCACTTGCTCTCCAGCACACCGGGGTGCTCCTCTGGTAAGAGATGGACCCAGCTCCCGCCGCACAACTGCACCTCCTCAGAAAGCTCACATTGGGCAGCGTGGAGTAGGCTGCAGTGCTTATCGGGGTCATAGCCACCACTCGGGAGGCCATAGAGCATATCTGTCTGCGGAAGCGCTGCCTGCGCGAACTCACGAAGCATGGTGACCGAGTTGGATGCATTATGGTAGACGAAGACGGAGACAAAGCACGTATCGAAGTGCTTGTGGCCGACAATGTCGAAAGCCGCCTGCCTGCCGTCGGGGTAGACGACTTGACGGTCTTCCACCTGCAGGTATCGCTTGTACACTTGCCGCCTCGATGTGATTCGGAAGCCAGAGTCAGTCGCCTCTTCCTCGGCGGTGCTCATCGTGCCCGGACGGAAGCTTCGGAAACTACAAACTTGTGAGAGTTTTTGAAAATTGCCTCTTTTGAAAGTTGCCAGTCCAAAAATCCCGACGCGTCGTTCTCGCCTTCGCCCTCGCTGTCATGACGACCTCTACATTGCCCGCGCGCTCACCGCTCATGGCACGGTCTCCTGGCTCGGCGCAAGCCATTCGAGTCCCACAGGCCGCGCTCTCCAAACCGCCATCCACCAAGAAGAGCTCCACCAAGCCGATGCAGAAAAAGTCGTCCAAGCTGGTGCCTGGGCGCACTCCAAAGAAGCAGCTCTTGGCTGAGCCGGAGGTGCGCAGCACGCCCACTGGCAATGCGAAGCCATCTGAGGAAGAGTGGACCGCCGATGATTGGGCCGCGTGGCAACAGGAGCAGAAGCCAGATGAAGAATGGAGCTCAGCCGAATGGGCCGAATGGCAAAAGCAGCACAACGATCAGAGCTCGGACGAGGAGTGGAGCGCGGAGGAGTGGACGGCATGGGTAAAAGAGCACTCCTTGACTCAGGAATGGAACGCGGAGGACTGGAGCGCATGGGAAAAGGAGCAAGCATCCGAAGAGAAGGAATGGACTGCGGAGGAATGGGCGGCATGGGAAGCTCAGCAGACGAATGAGCTCTCAGCAGTTGAGCCAAGTTCGGCGGAGAAGGCGAGCCCGGCAGAGGAAAAGAGGGAGGTTGTGGTCATGGGCCAGCGTGGCATCTTCCAACGAATGCGCGGCATCACCCCAAAGCTCTTCAAAGCATTCGGACGCTCTCGATACAATCAGCTCAAGGATGACGGCGAGGTCGTCGAGATCTTCAACAAGCGTGGCATCCTCCAGTCTGAGCGTGGAGCGACTCCCGAGGGACACAAGCACGAGGGCCGATCCGCCATGCTCACCACCGAGGCCTCCTCACAGAAACCCAGGCTCGTGCCGCGTGCAGTCGTCCTCAAGCAGCGGCGACCCGCCGTCAAGGTCGTGCCTCCGACGCCGGAACAATCCGGCCGGAATTCCGCACTGGGTCGACCAATGCTTCGCGCGGGGGAGAACCACATCTTCCGCCCGCTCGCAAAGGAACACTCGGTGGCGGCGGTAGGACCCACCGCGCGGAGCGAGCTCGACAGCTTCTTCGAGCTGCACCCCGACTTTAGCTTGCTACGCTCGGGCCAAGTCCTCTGCCGCGTGACCGGTGTGGAGCTCGAGGCTGACGTTGACAAGCTTGAAGCGCATGTGGAAAGCGAGGCGTACTTTTCGCAGGCGAAGCGTGCGGCGCTGCGCTATGCCGTGCCCCATCGCTACCTCGACAGCAACGAGGCGGCGAAGGCCGACGCGCCGAGCGCCGCGCCGCCGGCATCGCCCGCGCTCTCAATTCGATCAATGGCGCCGCCGGATTCTGTCACGCCAGTCGCCTACGCAAGGCACGGGCTCACTCCAGCGGCGAAGACGCCAATGTCCGCGGCACAGACGCCACTGTCCGCGGTCTCGTCCATCGTTCCATACAGCGTTAGCAGCAGGCAGAGTGGCGCTTTCTCAGACACGCCCGCTTCGATCACGTCAGGATACAACATGACGCCGTCGGGGGCGACGCCGATGCCTGACGATGGCGAAAGCTATACCGACAAGGCTGCGAGGCTCTTCGCCGAGGCCGCCGAGCCTGCCGCGCCCGAGCTCATGCCGCCGCCGCCACTCCCGGTGAGCCTTGGCCCAATGCCGCCGTTGCCGGTGGGACTCGAGTTCAACGAGGCCGCGGCCGTCGAGCACCCGAAGCTCATGCATGCAGTGTTCGGCAGCAAGTCGTTTGTTTATGCAGCGCCGCGCGAGCAGCAGCCGAAAGAAGAGTCTCCGTGTGAGAAGGAGGCCAAGCTGGGCACCAAGCTCTTGGATCAGGAACAAACGCCGTCCAGTTCACATACCTTCGAGGAGTGGGAGACACAGGTGAGGGCCATGAAGGTGGTCGAGCTGCGTGATGCACTCAAGCAGCGCGAGCTGGCCACAACCGGAAAGAAGGCGGAGCTCATCGTAAGGCTGCTCGAGGCAACACTACCAGCCGGCGAGGAAAACACTCAGCCCATTGTGACAAAAGTGCCCACACGGCGTGCGAAGGCCCTTGTTGAAGAGAGGGTCCTCGTTGAGAACCGTACGCTCCGCTCGCGGCGCCTTTGAGGTGTGTCACACGCCACAGACTTGAGGACACCTTGTGGCTATACATGGCATTCCAGGTTCTGAGATGAATGCGGTGGCAGCTAGGACTTTTAGGGGGGAAGACATCGAGTCGATAATGAGAATGTGCATATCATGAGCGTGCACGCTTGCTGTTGGACAGCGAGCCGCGAAACTCAGCGCACAATAGCAGTGCATATATTCAATTTCGAAATTCATTGATGTCCGATGTGATCCATGCGAGAATGATGTGCATTCGTATTATGTAAATCCAATTGCAATATTCGATTTGAAATTGAAATCTAAGTTCAAGTTGAAAAATGCGTTATAGTTCCTATAATTCTCATGAAGTAACAGATAAACCATAGCAACAGACTATTCACTATCATGCAACGATGACTCTGGCCGAGTAGATGGTGCCATTTTCTCACCAGCTACTGACGGTTTCAAGCCCACATGCTTCGAAAAGGTGGTGGTGTTTGGGTTTGGCCTCTTTTCCACGTCCCGTGAATCCCGCCATGAAGTTCTGTTGTTGCTGGACGTCGGCTGAAACCTCCTCGGCCGGCCATTGCACCTCAATCGCCCCGTGCATCTTGTGATTCTTCTCGAGTATGTCTACAACGGGTCCCCAGCTGAAGCGCACAACGTTTGGAAATCCAAAGAGCGGGTGCATATTCTCCTTGAGCCAGCTCTTTGTGAGTGGATCGGAGGGGTAGCCGCACCCCCAGTTCTTGTCACACCCCAGACGAGGGTCCTCGAAACGCCACTCACGGAGCAGCGTGTCTCGTGGCACCTTTGCGCAGATGGAGGCGGCGGAGACCACCGGGAAGAGTGAGTCGGCCTTTGATCGGACGGTCACGTTGAGTGTGGGGAAGATGCGCTGGAGCTTGGCTTGATACGTCTCTTCATTCCCCACCGTATCCACGTAGAGGTGGCGCAGGTTGACTCCCATGTCGAGCACTTGCTGCACCAGACCGATGGCCGCGTCATGCGACATTGCGTTGAGGTTATACGGCGCCGGCCGGCGGAGCATCCCATTGGAGATCTCGTTGGCGTGGAGGACACGGATGGCCCAGCCGATGAACCCACAGCTCTGTACCCCAGCCCACAGCTCATCACGCTGATCCTCGGTCAAGGTCTTCGAATCGGCGAACCCCATGGCCTTGAGCTTGTGCTCGTCGGACACCTTGCAGAAGGCAGAACCGTAGACCATGGGACCAATGGTGGGACCACGGCCAGCCTCGTCGATGCCCATCATGTACTCTTCGTCCTGGTCCAGCAAACCCGCGTCGCAGCCGACCAGCCGGATGCTGCCGTCATGGGTCGCCATTTGTTCCCGAGGCGGGAATTTTTGTGTGCCCGATATTCATGTGTGGGACGGACTTAATCCGATGGTTCACTTTGGCCTGCTGCTGACGGCGTCGAGCGCGCTGCGTCGCGGCGTTTTGACGCGCGGGTATGTGGTGGCGAGCGCGTCGATCGTGACGCTCGAGTCGCTCACACGCCACGAGCAAGTCATCACCAAGTCGCGCTTCATCGCGATCGCCGCACCCGTGCAGACTGCAGACGCTGCGAATGCATTCGTCAAGGAGCACTCGGACCCGAAGGCTCGCCACAACTGCTTCGCGTGGCGGCTTCCCAACGGTGACACGCGGACGAATGGCGACGGCGAGCCTGGTGGCACCGCAGGACCGCCCATACTCGCCGCAATCAGCGGCGCAGGCCTCCACGGCGTAGCAGTCCTCGTCTCGCGGTACCGGCTCGGAGAGGGCGCCAAGCTCGGCACGGGAGGCCTTGTGCGTGCTTATGGAGGCACCGCGTCACAATGCCTCTCGGTGGCTCCGCTCATCGAGCTAGACGTCTCGCCCACCGTCGGCGCCCTCGCTCGCTTCGCCGCAGTGGACACGGGCGCCGTCTTTGCGTTGCTAGCGCCGTACTCTCGGGTCATGCAGACGACAGTGATCCCTTCCGAGCCTCCAGAGACGATCGCACGCTTTGAAGCGCCTGAGCACGAGCTGGTGGGGCTTGATGAGCAGATGCGCACTGCCACGAATGGGCGTGTCACCCTCATGCGACTTGATGAGGAAGGGCTTGGGGGGGTTGGCGGTGAGGATGAGGATGCTGAGTTCTGGGAGACTCACGGCGATTTTGACGTTGAGGCGTTTGATGGTGAGTTTGGAGACACTTTCGGTGAGGAAGCTGACGCAGACGCACGACGACCTTCATGAATCGTGCTTCCTAGGCATAGCGTACATCAAATTCATATGTAAATGTAATACATGTATATATAATCTCAATCTGTTTATTATCGATCGCAATTTAAATATATATCTTCATCTTTGATCTTATATGGTTATGTAATTACCTATAAAGGAACTGCCATTTGAATTTACAATATGATGAACATCAATATGAATATCAATATTCAATAAGAATAATACTATTAATTAATACTTTTACTATACCTAATAGAATATTAGAATAACAATCAGAATCATGAATAATCTGTATCTGAAACTGAATGGTTGGGATTATACAATTAGAATTAGACGCTATTAGACATACAGATACGCACATTCACGCATGCTGTTTGATGTTACACATCCACATAGTCATAGACGACTCGAGTTACGAATGAATAAGCGCTGCTCAGCTGCACGTGATTCTTGAATCACGTGCTTTACTATAACTATTATTACTATAACTGTTTAAATAACTGTAACCACATGTATAGAATTCAAAAGGATGGGCATATGGAATATGCCCTTATGCGCATGCACTTCTTCACGTGATATTCATTGTCCGACTCGGGTGCATTCTACGGCCCAGCCCCACGCGTGTCACATCATCGTGCCCGGTCCCCATGCGAATCCTGGTCCTGACACGCCTAGACCGAATCCAAACGAATACCAACCCCAGTAAGGCACCTGCCAATGCACCTCCACCCGTCGAATTTGTGAGTGACCTCCCGAACGAGTCGACACGGCCACTAGCAGCGCTCTCTACAGCAGTGGAGGAGTGACCATTGGTAGGAGTCGTCTCGGCCATGGGCAGATCCCTGAGGGGGGAAAGGAAGCGGGCTTACATGTATCTGTGCATGCGCAGAATGGGAGGGAAGGGGATGGGGCCACTTTCGAATCGATCGCACATACGAATCCCACTCAGGGCGCAGCAGTGGCAAAGCCGGCAATGGGAATGGCAGTCGGAACTCGGACGGCAGCTCCGGGAAGTCCGGTAGGCCCGGCAAGTGCTCCTCAACCCCCTCCTTAGAGCGCACCCATTCGCAGGCCTGCACAAACGGTACAAGCGAACTCGATGTGCTGCAAGAGGCAGGCGGGGAATGACGGGCGAGTGATACCAGGCACGCGCCGTGTCTGGGGGGGGTTCGCTCTCCACACACCTCGGAATTGGTGCCAGACACGGGCGGCGGCGGCGACGACATCGCAGAACCCCCTCGTGGGCTCAAGAAGCGAAGCCGGTTGGCCAAGTGTAGGCTGAGTGCAGAGAAGCATAGCGACACATCATTGCGCACTGACTTGGGTATCTCGACCCACCACCAATCGAGCTCCATGAACCATTCCCCGTACCTGCCGGCGCACAAGTTGACCTCAGTTCTCTCAACGCACACCAACCAGCTCTCCCTTCAAAGCTTCCCCTCAAAGTTTCCCCTCAAGGGCATCTGGGGCTGGCTGGGTGTTGATTCAGTGCTGGTTGAGTGCTGGTTGAGTGCTGTCTGAGCGAGCTAAAAGATAGGGGCTGCTATACCATTTGGCGAAGCTGCTGCCGAACCAGCTCGCGTTTGCAAGCGGCAAATCTCCAGGGGGGGGTGTATGCATGACTCTCTCACGCTGCTTGCACTTCTGTCCATTCACGGTGCCATCCGGGAAATGGAGCAACTCGAAGCCGCGTCGATCGAAGAGGGTTGGCAACTCGGCCTGCAGGAATAAGCGCGGGCAGCGCATATCATTCGGAGGGGTCGTCCTAGCAAAGGTGCCATGCATGCAAACTCTGGCCATATCGAGACAAGTGCAGCTCGGCTGAGAGGCGCTGGCTCGACTGAGCAAAAGTGCCTGCAGATCAACGAGGACTGCGTCAACAGCAGGGTCGTTCTCATCAGGCCCCTGCGGCCCTCGCGCAGCAGAGCGAGGGCCAGCAAAGATGGATTGGAATTCGTGCTGCTTCATCTGGTCGGGGTTGCGATCGAAGCGTGTGAAAAGACCCCGGAAGGCCTCCTGGCTCAAGTCGCAGCCGCATGACTTCTCGAGCAGGTCGCGCACCGTGGGGCTGGCGAAAGATCACATGGAACAATCACGTCAGCTGTGCACGTCGCAAAAGGGCTGGCAGAAGACGCAAGAGCGTCCACTCATTGTGGCTAGGCTCTGGTTAGGCGGCGAGATTTTCACGGCATACCTTCCCTCGAGCGCCATGGTGACTTCCTGGCGCCCAATTGCGCCGTTGCCGTTGATGTCGATCATCTGGAATGCCTTGCTCACGCTCGGATCGAAGGATGATGCTGGCGCGTCCGCTCGCTGCCGACGGCGGCCGCGCACCAGCACTGTGCGGATGCCCATCGCCTTTGCGGCTCGGATGTTGAGCATCGAGTCCTCGAATAGAACCGTCTCATACGGGCTAGAGCCGACGGCCTCGAGGACTTTTGCGAAGGCGTCTTCCTGCGGCTTGCACAAGGGCAGCACGTCCTCGACAGAGAAGAAGCGGCCGTGCGGGAAGAAGCTGTCGAGCTTCAACGCTTGGAGCGCGCGCTTTGCATACGTGCGCGGCGAATTCGTGAAGAGCACCAGTTTGATTGGGCCGAGGCATCGGGCCAGAAAGTCGCGGAAGGCCTTGTCGGCAGGTGAGAGGAGTGTCTCGAACGGGATTCGATCCACATAGAACTGGCCGAGCTCCTGCACAATGGAGAGGGCTCTCGCAGTCTGGCTAGAGCTCTCCCACCAGAGCTCTCCCACTCCAGAATTGTGTGTGTGCTCACAAATCACTCATTACAAATCACGGCATCGCAGCTCATCTGTTTGATTCCGCATGGCAAAGCACCTCGGGCTGGGATTTGGCGCCGTTGGGCAACTTGCCCATAGCTTGGAGTTGCTGCAAGCCGTGCAGGTCGGAGTGGCAGCTTCCCTCAGGGAGACTTTCATAGTACTCCTCGGATGCTGCAATTGCTGCAGCATTCGACTCATAGCCAAGCCTCTCTGACATGAAGGCAAAGAGGTTGGGCCAGTGCAGCGCGCTCATGCCAGTGCTGCGAGCGCATGAGAACAGGATTCAGACCCAGCGGCATCGGCAGCTCACTCTCACGCACGCGAGGCATGGCAAGCAGAAAACCGAGGCACGGCGCGTTTACAGAAGCATTCTTCAAGATGCACGGACAAGTGAAACATGAGCAAACCTGTGGTCATAGAGAGTGTCGTCGAGGTCAAAAATCAGGGTCGTGATCGGCACTGTCGACACGATCGGCATCCATTCGCCCGCTGCAGTCGCGCTCGCTTGTCCCATTGGACGGCGGATGCGATGAGCAACTGTAAAATATTCGAGGCCCGAGATGTCCTCTCGTTAACTTTGGATATCCCTATGTACATACGGGCCTGCAGAAAAGCACAGACACGGGGAAGCTTGAAGCATTCCCGGTCCGTCCTCCGTTGGTCCCAGCGCCTCCTGGCGTCGATGGTGCAACGGCAGCAGGTTGGCGCGAGGCAAGACGCCTCCTTGAAACGCGCGAACAAGAACCGACCGCAGCAGCTCTCATCCAAGCGCGCAGTGTCCACATTTCGTGTGGCGCCTGGGCTCAACATTCCTTCCGCGAGCAACTCGAGAGACCCGCGCTTCGACGGCGTGAGCAAGGGGGAGTTCAAGGACCATCAATGGCGGCAGGCCTACTCGTTCGTCTTCGACAAGCAACAAGAGGAGATCAAAGAGCAGAAGAAGATTCTCTCGCAGAGTAAGACTGCGAGCAAGCTCTGTGCAAAGGGGGGCAGCGCTAAGCGGCGCGCTAAGGGTCGGGTGCTGTCTGCGGAGGATTCGGAGGAGATCAAGCGCGAGATCAACCGGAAGAATAGCCAGGTGCTCAATCACCAACGCGCTGTTGAGGAGCAGAAATCGAAGGCTGCCGCTCGAAAGAAGGAGGTGGAGCTGATCAAGGAAGGCAAGCAGCCTTTCTACGCCAAGAAGAGTGTGCTCAAGGAGGAGCAATTGGTGAAACGGTATCACGAGCTCAAGGAAAAGGGACAGCTCGACAACTTTATGGCCAAAAAACGGAAGAAGGTCGACTCCAAGCAGCGGCGCGCGCTGCCGGGCGAGAAGGTGTCATGGGACTCGTGGGAGTAGTACAGTTGTACTACGTGCCGACGTACACGTAGTATTGCAGTTTATAGTCGTAGTATGCCCTTAGAGAGAAAGAGTGTGTGTGTGTGAACACTAAGACTGATCACGTGCTTGTGCTTGGCTAGTAGAGCTCCAGCGCTACTGTACACTGACACTCACACTGTATGTGTATCTGTATGTATAATTATTTGTAATTGTATATAAATATATATAATATATCTATATCGTATATCTATATGCGTATTAAATGTATATTGCGTCGTGAAGTAGAGCTCATTAAACTCTCAAACTGGAAACTAATACAGCTGACAAGCTAAAGATTCTATGCACGGTTAGGATCAGGATTACAATTAGACATATGGACATAGACTTTAGACTACTCATAAGACTCGTGTCTTGTCTATGATCTGTTTCGCATCCTTTCCAAGCGATCCTTTTCCACGCAAGATGGCGTGGCGAAGCTTCCTGCCTTTGCCACTGCGTCCTCCCGCACCATACCCGCGTAATGCCTCACTGCTTCATGCATGCGCTGCTTCTGCGCCCTCTCGATCTGACAGCGCTTGCCCACCCATCGCAAGTTCTCTCTCTCAACCTCCATCTCGGTCTCTTGGAGAGAGTCGCCGTCTCGGTGCAAGAGGTCGAACTCGTCGCCCACATAGTAGCGCACTCCCCGCTGCAGCGTGCGCCTGCGTAGGCGAGTGTGTGCGAGAGTTGCGCGTGCGTACGAGAGAGCCGTCTTGCATACAAAGCAAGAAGACGACAAGGTGGTGGCCGGAGTAGCGGACTGGGGTGATGGTCGGGGATGGTGGTCAAGGTGGTGGTCGGGGATGGTGGTCGGGGATGGTGGTCGGGGGGGTGGTCGGGGGGGTGGTCGGGGTTGATGGCGCACCGTTCCGTGGCAAATTCTGCTGTGGGACGTAATGAGAATTCGGGAGAGTCGCTGAGTGAGAGCGATGAGAGTGCCGAGAAGATGAAAATCATAGCCACCGGCAACAGCTGGAGGAGACTTCCCTGCGCCTGCACCGGCTGCTGACGCCGACGGTGCATGCCGTGCATGCCTCCCATGCCGTGCATGCCTCCCCTGCTGTGCACGCCTCCCATGCCGGGGCCGCCTCCAAAGAACATGTTGAAGATATCCTCAGGTGTGAGCTCCTCGGCATAGACCCCCTGCTGGTTGTGCTGCCGCGGCCGTGGGCGTGCTGGCTCGTCGCCATATCGGTCATAGTGCGCGCGCTCGTCAGGGTCTGAAAGAACCTTGAATGCCTGAGAGATGTCCTTGAAGCGCCTGCACAGCACGGGTGGCGGCAACGGGTGGGCGGCAACTGGTGGGCGGCAACGGGTGGCGGCTCGCATCAAGCGTGGGCGAAACGATGACGACTGGTGCGACCAGTGCAGCGGCGGCGCTGGGCAGCCGATTCCGCAAGAGTGGGGTGCCGCAAGACGAGTGGCTCTGCTGGAGCGCACCTCTCTGCCATCTCCTTCTTGTCAGGGTTCTTATCAGGGTGCCAGCGCAATGCCTCCTTGCGATAGGCCTTCTTGATGTCGGCGTCGCTCGCATTGCGCTCCACGCCGAGCACCCGGTAGTGGTCCGGCATCGTCCTCTCCGCGGCGTTTCTGCCGATGCGAAAATGCCACGTTGTGTATCAACGCCGGCAATCCTGACCCAACGGAATAAAAGATATCGCCGATACTCCGATACTGTACTTGATCGAAACTTCACCGACCATGCTGCTGAGCTTGTTGTGGGTGCTGCCTAGCCTGCCGTCACGCACGCCGACGCTGCCGGCGAGTCAGCCACGGCACGAGGCTGTCTGTGCAGCAATTCGCGTGCGCACGGCTGACGGTACCGAGGTCGTTCCCTCCTCTAGCGCTGCCATCTTCCGACCGGTCTCGACGCTGCTCTCGCGGAGCCTCTTCGAGCCAGAGACGGAGCGCGACCAGAAGGCTCTGGCCGCGCTGCTAGGGAGGGATCTCGTCGACCATTTCTCGACGCGCAATCGCGAGCAGAACGCCCTCGCCATCGCCGAGGACTCGGCGAGCGGCGAGGGGGTCGGTTCATGTGGGATCGAGCTCGTCCAGCTCAGCTCTTCCAGCGGCAACAGCATCCGGCGGATGACGTCGTATGACGAGGGAAAGATGGCGTTGCGACCGCTCCTCTCAAACCTTGCCGTTGCACCCGAGTATCGGCGGAAGGGCATCGCCAAACGACTCTGCCGAGAGGCGGAGGCTGAAGCCAAATCATGGGGATGCGATGAGGTGTGGCTCAAGGTGGACAAATCGAACCGCAAAGCGAAGAGCCTCTACCGCAGTCTCGGCTACAGGCCAGTGGCGGAGGACGACAAAGCCGAGATGCCCGAGGCGGGCGGCGGCCGAGTGCGCTACGTGGGCACCACAAACGTAGCGATGCGCAAGGACTTGAGGCGGCCACCGACCGACACGGTCGTGAAGGCGGCGGTGCTCGTCGCATTGCTTGGCGTTGCGGCAAAGGTGGCTGTGGAGCAACCGGAAACCATCAATGGCGCACTCGGGGCCTTGGGCCTGGCTCTTTGAGCAACCAGAACTCTCGCACGAATCAATTCCCGTGCACATGCATATACGATATAGGACGATTCATCACAAGAGGAGAGACTTCAGACTATGACTAGTGATTACCCATAATACCCGCTAGCGCAAATAATTCAAATTGACGATTTAATTGCATTCACATTATGAGTATAGAATACACTATATGTTATAATGTTAAGATAAAAAATGTGAATGATGCATTGATCCTCTAATAAAGCAAAGTTCAAGTTGAAATCGAAAATTAAAATACCTTCGTAATTGAAATTGTAATACAAAAAAATACTTATACTTATACTAATAATGTATAATCATAATCATAATAATGTGAGATTTAATGTCACTGTCAACCTTAATCATTGATCATTGTCATCACTTACCAGCGGGCGGGTACCGCTGCAACGTTGCAAAGGCACGCGAAAGCGCGGCTTCGCAGTTCGCAGCAGCTTCCGCTTGCAGGCTGATGGCGGCTTCCTGCGTGAGCGTCTCCTCCTGCTGGTTGGAGACACGTCTCAGCATTTCCGTGTGCGTCGTGTGAGCCTTACGCACCACGTGCTCGCCGATCGGCTCACGCATCGGATGGAGCCCCGGCCGTGGGCGCTCTTGAATGGCGAGCTGCCTCGCAGCTCTCATTGCCTGGCGCAAGGCGGCCGCGTGGCGCTCACGCATCGCACGGATCGCCTGCTCATACCTAGCCCCTCGCTGGGCATCCTCCCGCTGACTCACCTCGATCCTCGCTTCCTGGAGCCGTAGCTGATCCCGCATCCGCTCCCTCTCGACCACCCTCTCGGCCTCGACTCTCGCGAGCGCCTCCTCCACAACTCGCCGCGCGCCCAAAGCGTCTCGTGCGCTCATCTCGAGTTTTGCCATCCGAGCACGAGCTGCGACGAGCGCTTGTGCCCCGTCATGCGCCTTCCTCTGGCTCGTCTCTAGCTTCGCCTCGAGGACTTCCCTCTCATGCTCGAGCGCCTCCTGCTGCCTCCCGGTGGATCCCGCACGCTTGGCGAGGGCCTGTGCGCGCCCAACGAGCCTCTTCGACTCGGCCGCCGACTCTGCGGCGCGCCGCTCCGCCGCGTCTGCGCGCCACTCCGCCTCGTCTGCGCGCCGCTGCGCTTCCGCCGCATGCCCTTGCCGTTCTACCGCCTGCTGCCCAAGCCGAGCGATCGTCTGCTGGGCCTCTCGCCAAACGCCGCGGCTGACGCCGCCTGCGAGCTCTGCCACATCCGTCTCCAACGACTCGACTGCGACCGCCATGGCCGCCCCCTCGACCCTCGCCCTCGCCAGCTCGGCGAGGGCGGTTTCAAGCTGGAGCCCCATCTGCTGGCGCGCCGCCTGATGTTTCCGCTCCTGTTCCTTGACCTCCCCTGCGAGCTCGCTCAGAGATTGGAGCACCAGCTGCCGTTCCGCCTCTCCCTCTCGTCGCTGTGCTTCCGCGTCATCTGCCGACCTCTGTGCTGCCGCCGCCATCTCCGCGGCCATCTCCGCCTGCACGGCCTCCGTGCGTGCCGCCTCCGACTCGAGCAGCAAGCGAGCTCGCTCGAGCTCGCCGTGTTTCTCCACGAGCTGGCCGCGAGCTTCCTCGAGTTGTGAGCGAGCTTCCTCGAGCTCTTCCTCCACGCGGGATGCCTGCGCTCCTGCATTCGCCGCCTCCACCTCGGCATTCACCGCCTGAGCCTTGGCGTGCAAGAAGGCATCCTCGGCCATCGATGCGCGCTCTTGCGCCCGCTTGACGGCCGCTGCGACCGCAGCGGCGTGGTGTTCCTCCGCCGATGCCAATGCGCGCTCAGCCGCTGCCGCACGCTGCTCAGCCGTCGCCATCCGCTGCTCAGCCGCTGCCGCACGCTCCAACGCCTCCACCGAGCTCGCGTCGAATTGCGCCGCCACGACGGGGGCTGCTGGCACGAGCTGCAGGGCGCGCCGCTCCGCGTCTCGCAGCTCGATGGTGAGAACCTCTGAATTCACCAGAAGCTTCGATTTCAGCACCCGCGTCTGAACCTCATGCTCGGCCGCGGCGCCAACCCATCCCGCCGCGGCGACAGCCCTCGCGGCCACCGCCCGTGCAAGCGTGAGTGCGGCTGCCTTGGCCTCCGCCGCCTCCGCCGCCTGCACCTTTGCCTTTGCATCTGCCGCCTCCGCCTCTGCCACGTCGGCCCTCCCGTTGGCGCTCGCCACGTCTCGAGACGCCCGAAGGGACGTGGCCATCTCTCCTCGGAGTGCCGTCTCGACACTCTCGAGGAGCGCATGGGCTTGGACGCCCGCCGCGCGCGCCTCGTTGAGCTCGCGTTGAAGCGCGGCCCCGTGCTCGGCCGAGGCGCTCGCAACCTCCATTGCCGCTTGAAGCGCTCCCGCCGCCGCCTGCTGCTGCTCCTCAGCGACCCGCTGCGTGCGCTGCTGATCCTCAGCGACCCGCTGCGTGCGCTGCTGCTCCTCAGCGATCCGCTGCGTGCACTGCTGCTCCTCAGCGACCCGCTGCTGCCGCTGCGTCGCCTCCGCTTCCGCCTCGGCAAGCCGCTGCTCCGTCAGCTGCCGCTTGAGCTCTCTAGCGGCCTGCTGCTCGAGCCGCGCTGCCTGCAGCTCGAGCTCCAACTCCTCGAAGGCCGTCGCCCTCTGAGCCTCCCACGCCTGCTGCTGCGCCGTGAGCTCCAACTGCCAGCGGCGGCGCTCGGATCGGTGCCTGTTGCGCAGCGCACGGACCGACTGCTCCATTGAGAGCGCAGCGTCAGCCTCGACAGCCTGACGCACCAGGAGCGCCTCAGCTTTTGCGCGCCTCATTGCATGGGCATTCTCGCGAAGCGACTCCTTGCTGAGCCCTTGGAGGAGCTCGGCGAGCTGCGCCTTCACCTCGGCGAGCTGCGCCTTTGCGTCGTCGCGTTCGGCGCCCGCCACCTCGAGCTCGAGGAGTGATTGACGTAACGATGTACAGCTGGCTCGCTGCCTGTCGAGCTCCTCTTGGGAGAGCTCGGCGAGGTACTCGGCCGCCGCCTCACCGGACACCGCGCCATGCGCTGCCAGCGCCGGATCTCGCGAGTGGGGCACAGGCACCAACGCGCGTCCGTGCACCGCGACGCTCGTGTGCATCGCGAAGAGCTGCTTCTGCAGCTCAAAGCAGCGGGCGGCACACCGCTCGGGGTGGCCAGGAGAGGTGCTGAGCTGGAGGTGCTGATCGCGACGCTCCGAACGTGGCTGGACGACTGGCTGGACGACTGACTCGACCAGCGGATCATCGAGAGCCTCCTGCTGCTGCGCGTCCAACCCATTGTTTTGGTCGCTCTCTTCGGTGCCCCGCTGCAGCCTCCGCTCAGAGGCATCCAATTCGGGCGGGACAGCTGACGTATACGGCTGCGGCTCGGCGTGGGCGTCGAGCAGCTCGTGACTCGCAGCCTCGCCGCTTGACGCCTCTTCGTCAGGCTGCAGCTCCTCGCTCGCTACTGCCATCTCTGCGGCCTCTTGCTCTGCACCTTTCTTTGAGGTGAGGTCCTTGATGGCAAGGCTCTGCGCTGTGAGTGTGCTCCTCTGCTGCTCCGGCCCCTGCCGCCACACGTTGCCGCACAGCGGCGAGAGCGGCGCGAGGGCGGGCCGCGCTGCCATGTCGGGAGGCTTTCGTGTGTTGGGTTCGTCACCCGGTACTGGACGCAGCATTCAAACGGGCGGGTTCCTGATTTGGCGAAAAACCGGTGTCTTTTTTTTCATTATGCACCGTAACACATACTTTTTTTGTCACAATAGGAATCGTAGAAACTCCTTTATACAGTATCTCGGCAGTGCCGGCGGAGGGCGGAGGCCCTCGCATGCTGTTGGCGCGCTTTGAGGCGAGTGGTAGATCATGAACTGCCGAGGCTCCATCATAGGCATCGTCACCCTCGGGGTAATCCTCGCCACAATCGTCTTGCTCGCGCCTGTGAGTCTCAAGACTGAGGACCTGAGCCTCCGATCGCCGCGTACTCGAAACCTACAGTCGAGGGGGAAGCAGGAGAGCTTGCGCCTGGAGCACTCAGTTGCCGGGCTTCTCCAGCAAGCTCGTATCACGGCCGCATCTCTCGAGCAGAGAGATGGGTCTTCTCACGAACGTACCGCCGCCGCTGCCACCGCCGCTGCCGCCGCCGCCGCCGCCGCCGCCGCCGCTACCTCGAATCGCTCCGTCGCCAGCCCTCCGCGCTCGGCGGCGCACCTCTGCTCGCTGCCCGAGTTCGAACATCCTCTCCGCATGACCATCTACGTGAGCCTCACACCCATTCCCCACATTCACCACCCTCCATTCCCCCATTTGTCACACACGCCGCGATTTCGTTCAGGTGTTCGCCTGGCGCCGGCTCGCCTCGCTCGAACGTTTGATGAACTCTCTCTTGGCGGCCGAGTTCTGCGGGCATCGGATCCCGCTGCACATCGTCGTCGACCGCGGCGCGCTCGCGAGCGTCCTCGCGTTCGTGCGCCGCATCGACTGGACCCACGGGCCCTTGACCAAGCGTATCTACGACGACGAGAGCGTCGATGTCAACGCTCTCGGTGTGCTGCACACCCATATCTCCCATATGTCACACCCCATTCTTCCCATATCTCACATTTTAAATCGCCTTTTCAGGTCCCTCCGCGCCCCCCGGGGGAGGCTCCGGAATTCGCGGCATGTGGATCTACGGCACCGAGGGAGGGGGAGCGGATGAGCACATCCTCCCGCTCGAAGACGACATCCAGCTCTCTCCCCTCTTCTACTGGTGGCTCGTACGCGCGGTGAGCGTCTACGGCGACGGCCGTCTCGCGCGGGAGCAGGCAAGTCCATTACAAGTTCTCCAGAGTGTCGCTCTAGTTGTTGATTGAAGCTGATGGTGTTACACGTTCACAGCCCATTCTGCCCACTTGTCACAGCCCGTTCTGCCCACTTGTCACAGCCCGCTCTGCCCACTTGTCACAGCCCGTCTTTTCCATGTGTCGCCCGCCATTTGTTTTTTTGTCGGTGGGGGAGCAGCGGCTCGTCGGCGTCTCGCTATACACGCCTCGCCTCAACGAGATTGCCTACCCGAACCAGAAGTGGAACCCTCAGAAGGAAGTCTCCGAGAAGGTCTTCCGGCTGCAGATCCCTTGCTCGTGGGGGGGGCTCTACTTTAGGCCGGTTTGGAACGACTTTCTCGAGTTTTACGCGCTGCGCGTCGCGCCGCCGTTTTTCAACTTCACGCAGGAGGCGAGGCAGAGCGGCAAGGGCAAGCATCGGCAGCCGCTAGGTGATACGAACGTGATGCTGCCACACTCGCGTTCAAACTCGTGGCCGCGCTCCTGGAAACGCTTCATGGTCGACTTCATGTATGGCCGCGGCCTCACGATGATATACCCGAACCTCCCACAGCAGCTCTCCTTCTCGACCACCTTTATGGAGAAGGGCTCACACTCGGGCAAGGACGGGAAGATGGAGCGCGAGTCGGAGCACAAGCTGAGGCAGGGCAAGTCGGTCGACAACACAAAGACGGTACCCTTGCTCTCTCTCAACCACAGCGACGCCGTTGCATTCATCAAGCTCGAGTCTCTCCCCGCGCTGGACTCGCTCCCCACGTTTGACATGTATCACGAGCGAAAGACTCACTGGGGCCTCGTCGCCACGGGGCGCGCCTTTGTCGAGGGCATCCAGGCCAAGGGGGCCAAACGCGACATGGCTGCCGCCGCGCACGCGCCGCCCGGCGGCTACGCGCCGCTCTATGCGCGGCTTGCGAGAGCCTGGGGGGGACCGACGGCGAGCGAAGCTGCCGGAGCGGCACGTGAGCTCAAGATCGGCGAGCTCCGCGAGAGGCTCGAGGCTCAGGCGCGCGAACGCCAGCAGCTCGAGAGTGCGCCTGTGCGCGAAACCATCCAGGGGGCGCGCCAAACCTTCGAGCAGGCGCAAGAGTTCATCAACGCTGCGGCGAGCATTGCGGACAAGGTGACAGGCTTCGCTGATGGCGGCGGTGCGCATGGTGGCGGTGCGGCTGCTCCTGCACCCAAAGCGCGCACCGAGCAGCCGAGTCGCGGAAGCGGCTCCGCGTTCCGACTCGTACTTGTCGTCTGCGTGTGCGTGCTCGCTTTGTCATGCTTCTGGCGGAGATGGCCGACACACCGGGTTTGGTCGGCACGCCGGGCGGGGAGCGGCAAGGCGGGGGCCGATGATGAGCCATTGATCACTCCAAAACACAAGCTGTCGTACAGGTGCGAAGATCGCACTTCCACGCCGCCCCAAGCAACACCGTCACATAGGCGCGCAATCCGCCTTGACGCAGACCGTCTCAAGAGCCGCGGGGCGACCGCGAGAATCAATGCTGAGCATCATAATCATAATGAGAATGATCGATAATCAATCATGATTTTGTTTTTGATATATAGGTCCTATGTTAAATGTATTTATATATGGCGGTGATATTGATAATCCATAATCATAATGCATAGTCGAATCTAATTGATTTATGAACATCAAAATGAAAGCATTTTCTGTTTACGTTTTTACAATGCGTTTATTTCTATTATAGGAATCCTAATTATATATTTAATAATTAATTTCAATTAATTATAATTATAATTAGGGTTCCTATTCCTATAGGTTCCTAATATACTACGTATAAAAATGTTAATTAAAATATCATATATATGTGTATTATACATGCAGGCTGCGTGCAACTGCAGTGATTGAATCAAGAAGCATTCTAATAGTATGGCGCGCGCTATTCGCTAGTGGTACAGGTGTCGATCCCGATCTGTGCTCAAGTGTACGTACGATGTGGACGTTGCGAATTCACGTCAATGTTCCTCGCGCCAAGCGGTGGCGGCTTCGGCGACGCGAATCCTTCACGTGCCCAGCGGATGAATGATGCGACTCCAGCCGCGCTACTCCTGCAAGGCGTGCGTCATGAGCTTCGCAATGAGCGCCGGCGCCTGTGCCTTCTCGAATGTGATGCTCTCTCGCAAATAATCAGGCAAGCCTTCCTTGGCGCCACTGAGGTCGATCGGAGCGTACCCCAAATCGCCCTCGTCACCGTCGTCAGGCTCGAGGTCGATCTCGAATGCGAGTTGGCGCTCGCCCGAGCAGATGTTTGCCTTCGTTCCATCGCCCATCCAGCGCACGCGCAGCCCTGTGAGGTCCTCCATGAGGATGAGCTGCTTTTCGAGATTGAGCGCCGCATTCTTCTGTGCGCCCGGAGTGAGCGCTTCGATCTTCTGGCGAAGCTCGCCGTTCTGATGGTCGAGAGCCTCTGCCACGTCGACCGCGTCCGCGATCGTCGTGCTCACCGTGAGCGAACGCTGCTGATGGTCACGAATCACCTGCTTGCACTGCTCAAGCTCAGCACGCAGCGTACGGATCACCTCGTCCGAGGTCTGCTGCGAGAGCTCGAGGGTTTGGAGGACGCGCTTGGCCTCGCGCTCGGGCTCCGTCTCGCGCAGCTCCACGAGATCCTCGTACTTCTTACGCATCCCCGCGATGCTGGGGCTCTCGGCAGTGGCGGCCATGATACAAGACACTTTTCAAAAGGCAACAAAGAAGAAATTGGCGGGCCGTCCTAATGTTGTAATGTATGTAACACATTTCCTATTAAGGTGACCACTCCCGGATGATGTCCGAGCCGTCCGGCAGCAGCTTCAAGCCGCTTGAGGGCGCGAGCCTGTTGGCTCGGTATGCGGTGTGGATCATCGCGTTCCACCTCTTCTCGGGCGCTGCCCTGCTCAGCTGGATCGAGGGCTGGGACCCCTTCACCGCCCTCTACTTTTGTATCATCTGCGTGACGACTGTGGTGTGTTTTTATTTGCACAATTCCTTGAGAGCGCCGCGCGCCGGCGGGTGGAGGTTTTGTTGGCGCCGCTTGAGGCGTCTTAACGGCGCTAATTCATACAATGCCGCCCGCCGCAATCCAACCATCCACGCTCACCCTCGCAGGGATACGGCGATGTGGTGCCCGCCACCAAGATCGGGAAGGCGTTCACGACCTTCTACATTCTCCTCGGGGTGAGTTTGATCGCCTCGTGCATCGGTATCTTGGTGGGTGCCGTTCAGGCCAAGGCACGTCAAGCGAGCAAGACTGACGAAAGTGGCGGCTCCAACCTCAAGTCGACGCTTATACGCGCGGCGGGACAGACAGCCGCGTGCGTCGTCGCCGGCACCGCCTATGGCACGTTTGTCGAGGGATGGGATCTGGGCGATTCGTTCTACTGGACGGTGGTGAGCATCAGTAGTGTCGGCTTTGGCGACATCTGCCCCACCCAAAGGGTGCTCGTCACAATCTTCCTGCTGATTGGAGTGACCATCTTCTTAGATGCCGCCGGACGTATCGCAAGCGCCGTTTCCATCTGGGAGCTCGAGAGGGAGGTCAAGTCCTTCATCGCACAGGGCGTGAGTCCAGAGCTGATTGAGACGCTCGATGTGGATGGGAGCGGCTCCATCACTCGTGACGAGTTCTTGCGATACATGCTCGTCGCAATGGGGAAGGTGCGCCAGTCAGAATGAGCTAACCATGAGTTGAATCAGAGTTGTTATCTCCGCCGCGAGATTCTGTTGAGGTTCCGCATCGGCTCCTCTGAGCCCTCCTGTGGAGAGAAAGGGTGTGCAGACTCCGGGGCCACTCGTGAGCAGTCTCCATCGAATCTCCACAAATCTCCACAAGTCAAGCTCGTATCCGCTTGCATATCTCCTTGAATCTTCTCAGGTTGAGGAGTCGGACATGAACCTGATTGACGGCATCTTCAAGTCCTTCGACGCCGATGGGAGCGGCAGCATCGATGCCGACGATATCCGCCACATGCACGCTGCCAAGATGGCGCGGACGCGCGAGGAGATGAGCAGCGGGCTCCGCGAGAGGAACGCCGACGGCAGCAGTAGCAGCACATACTAGTATAACGCCTCATTAGGGAAGCGGTATAGCCTCAGACGGTGTTGGGTCGTTCTCGAGAATCGCCGGAAAAACCTCAAGGAGCATGCCACCACACAACTTGAGCACAAACGGCTATTTTTTTCTTGTCCCATTCTACTACTTACTTATGTTAAAAATATAAAAATGAACGGGGGAAGAATTTTTTTTTTACCGTTCTAGTCCCAAACAGTGTACACACTCTGTTTGGGACATTTCATATTAGCATCTACATAGCTACCTTCACATCTGGTCAAGGAGGCTACAGT
>MDSY01062521.1_pt1 | contig 33895 bp, 26 predicted proteins | sample 811131 | NCBI WGS metagenome assembly MDSY01 (sample SAMN05326643, study PRJNA326480) | marine metagenome | isolation source: seawater | place: Atlantic Ocean: South West | collected 2010 | reverse complement strand
TGTCGTGCTCTGAAAGTCAAGAAATGTTTGAAGAGCATGCAAGCAGAATGAAATTTGAAATTTTAGAAGATCGTCCTAATTTGTCCATATTTGATGGGGAAAGACTTGGTATCGAAAATGGCCGAGATGAGAATGCTGCAATTGCCCATATACACCTTGCAGACTTACGCTAGAATTCGTAAGTGTCAAAGAGCCCCGCCTCTACCATCCAAATATGGTAGTAGCAACTCGTCAAACGGATTCTTCAATTTCTAGTGGTAGAATGTTGGATGAAGACAAGATTACAAAGGCTCTCAACTTTGCTTCTAGCCTCGGTGCAGAGTATGCAGAGATTAGGCTGGTTAGTGAGACTACTAACACAGCATCATTGAAAGATGGAAAACTAGAGAGGGCAATTCCTGGTCAAGAAGTTGGCGTAACTATGCGAATTCTTGCAGATGGTGCATGGGGTGTTCACTCTACAAGTGACATATCTTCGATAGTCCAGCAAGTTGAGTCAACATTTAGGCTGGCCAAAGCAGTTGCTGCACGCCGCTCTCCTTCACAAACAGCAGTTGGCTTAGCAGAAGTGCCTATTATTCAAGATGAAATTCATTGGAAAAGTGCCAAGGATACAAGAGATACTGACCTTGACAAAAGAATTGAGTTGATGTTAGCCATTGATAATGAAGCAAAAGATGATTCTCGAATCGTATCCACAGCGACTGGTTGGTCTGATGAGCATATCCACACTGAATTGATGACAAGCGAGGGGATGAACAGAGTTTGGTCATTTCAAAGAAGTTTGATCAATGGCATGGTTACGGCCAGAGATGGCGACGATGTAGTCTCCTATAGAATGAGGCACGGAGGAGAAGGTGGCCTTGAGGTAATCGAATCCTGTGATCTGGGTGAAATGGGGCGTAATGCCAAGGTTTCAGCCCTAAGATTACTAAGTGCAGAACGTGCACCATCTGGTAAAATGCCTCTTGTAGCCGATCGTGATTTGACTGGAGTATACATTCATGAAGCCCTTGGTCACCCTTGTGAGGCAGATTTAGTAGCAGCAGGCGATTCCTGTCTAGAAGGACGTTTGGGTCAAACCATAGGTTCTGAAATTTGTACTGTAGTAGATGATCCAACTCTTAGAGGCGGATATGGGTGCTATCCAATCGATGATGAAGGAGTCGACCCAAGGCCCAAGAATCTAATTGTAAACGGCGTTCTAACCGAGTATCTTAATCATCGTGAAACCGCTCAAAGATATGATTTGGAACCGAATGGTGGTGCGAGAGCACAAGATGGTCTACACCATCCACTTGTCAGAATGTCAAATACAATTATTCAAGGTGGAACTCATCAAGATTTGGATGAACTGATTGAGGATATCGAATATGGAATATATGCTTGCGGAAGTAGAGGCGGGCAGGTTGATACTGGCAGAGGTTCGTTCCAATTCGCAGCCCAGGAAGCCTGGATTATCGAAAACGGTTCCCTATCACGTCCGGTAAAGGATGTCAGCGTTTCAGGAATGACTCTTCAAATCCTCAAAGATGTTGATGGACTAACTCGTGATGCTCATCTAGCGGCTCCTGGTTTCTGTGGAAAAGGCCAAACTGTTCCAGTTGGGGATGGCGGGCCATTAATGCGTATCAGAGAAGCATTGGTGGGATGATCATGATTCCCGATGATGCAGTTGAGAGACTATTAGAGTCGGCTCAGGCTATTGGAAATGCTTGTGATAAAGCCAATGTTCAGCAGTGGGAAGTTTATGCCACACAAGGATATGGCCATTCACTTGAGATTGAAGCAGGGAGGATTTCTATGGCTTCTGGAGGAGGCGAAGGTGGCTTCGGAATCAGAGTAGTTGAAGATGGACGTTATGGTTACGCGCATTTAGTTGACCCAAGTTCGGCTTCGAGAGCTGTAGAACAGGCCCTTAATATCGCCAAGCGCTCACCGTCTATCGAAGGTTTTGAATTACCTGCAGACAATCCAGCAAACAAAGTTGGAGGCATGAAAGACAAAGCCATTTTAGACATGGGTCCCGAAGACTTGTTGGAGCAAGGTGACCAAGTACTTACTCGGGTTGCAGAACTAGATCCAAGGGCTATAGCTGTAGGTGGCGGCATCGGAGTTGGAGCGGGTGCTGGAGCAATTGTTACCAGTAGTGGTATCCAAGAAGGTGGCATACATACCTCGCATGGACTTGGAATTCATGTTTCGATTGATGAGGATGACCAATTAACATCCTCCTACGAAGGGGAATCATCTCGTTCTATTCTCAAGGATTTGACTTCAAGTGTAGATAAAGCGGTACATTGGTCTCAAGCCACCCGTGAAAAGATACCTGGTGGCGAAACAGAAGATTGTCCGATTTTAATGACATCTGATGGATTCTCTAGGTTATTCTCAGTCGTTGTCCCTGCTGCTATTAAGGGCGAGAGATTAGCACGTGGTGAATCCTTTTGGTCCGGTAGGATGAATCAGAATGTTATCGCAGATCACCTTTCTCTTGTAGATGATGGATTGATGGAAGGCGGAATGGCCTCAGGCTCTAGGGATGATGAAGGAGTTCCAAGTCGAACCCAAACTCTCGTAGAATCTGGAAGATTGACTGGAGAATTATGGTCTACGCGTGATGCTGCAAAGTTAGTAGCCGAGGGCAAGGTTTCTTCAGCACAATCCACTGGTTCGGCCTCAAGAGGTGGTCACACTTCACCACCTATCTGTGGATGTAGTGATCTTACATTGTCATCCTCTGCAAATACAATGTCAAGAGAACGTCTAATCGAGGAAATGGATGATGGGTATGTTATCCACAGTGTTATGGGCGCCCATACTGCTAATCCTACAAGTGGAGATTTTTCAGTTACAACCTCTACTATTTTGAGAGTTGAAGGTGGCCAAGTAATTGGTTCGCTTTCACAGGCTGGGTTATCCGGTAATATGGCCAAGGCTCTTGCAGGTAGAGTTGTATTAGGGGATTCACATAAACGCAAGGGTTCATACAGTACTGGATCAATGCACGTCCCAGATATTCTGTTAATGGATGGTCTGAGAATAAACCCTGCTTAACCGCCTATACTTTCACTTTTAGGCTTGACTAGCAGACATCTTCAAGAACCGTCTCCAACGAACATAAACTCCACGGAGGTGAAAGGGAGTGTCCATAGAACTAAACCAGCCAGCACGAAAGCCCGAGCACCCGTCCTGCGACGGGCCTGAAGATGAAATTAGACCGTCGAGGTGTTCTTGATGTCAGAAAACTATGCTGCGCACGTAGCAGAGGTACTCAAGCAAGTTCCTGAAGCAGATGCTGAGAAAGTAATTGAAGCATTTGCAAGGTATGAGAAAGATTTCTTGATACCTCCAGAAGATGCAATGCGTTCTGTATTGCGACGCTTTCAATCCGACAGTGGGATTGTGGCGCCAACCTCGACTCAATCCGGCTCTTCACAAAGACAATCTATTCCAATTAAGAAGGCAGCAAAACTTTCTGAATTATCTTCAGATGATCGCAATGTCGAAATTGAAGTTGAGATAGTAACTCATAATCCTAGAACTACTATGGTTCGAGGCGAAGAAAAAATAGTTCCATATGGCCTATTGGAGGATCAACCATACTTGGAAGGTGGAACCAGAACAAGATGGGAATTCAAAGATTGGGGTAACCATCCTAATATCGCTCCTGGCGCTGTTGTAAGACTTGAAGGGGTTTCTGTCAATGAATATCAAGGACGCATGAGCATTAACATCAACCAATCCAGTAGAGTTGTAGTTCTTCGCGAGGGTGTTAGAACGGTCACTACACCTGGAGAGCCAGTTGAAATCAATACGATTAGTTCAGACGGTGCAGTAACTGTAGTAGGACGTTTGTTAGCAAGTAGAAAAGATGTAATTCATCGTAAAGATGGTTCTGGAACAATAGATATTGTACGGGGAAGGATTGCAGATGATACAGGAGCAATCGGTTTTCTCTCATGGGAATCATTCGAACATGAAATCGGCTCTTTGCTGAAATTTGAGAATGTTCAGGTAAAGACGTTTAGGGATACTCCTGAACTAAATATTGGTACATCTACACGAATCGAGATATATCACGATTCAAACTTTGCATCAGCAGATGACTTAGGTGCCCGTGCTGTAAGCCGAATTGAAGATCTCAGAGACGGTTCACGAGATGTTGAAATTGTTGTCGAAGTTCAAAAGATGATTAGGCGTGATTTCAAAGGAAAAGACGGTGAAGACAAGAGCGTTTGGTCTGGCGATATTGCCGACCCGACTGGAAGATGTCGCTGTTCAATTTGGTCCGAACCTCCTTTCGACTTCGAAGCAACTCCAGTTGTAATTCGTTTGCGAGGAGTAAGGGTAAGGGCTTGGCAAGGAATTCCAGATATTACAATTGACGATGTTTCACAGATTGAAATATTAGCAGCAGCTCCATGGGGAGAAGGCATTGATTTAGCAAATAATGTTGTTGAAGTGCCATTGTCAGATTTGGCATCTGGGGCTAGCAGAGTTGGAATTTCAACCTCTGGACACATAATTTCTGTCCGCGAAGACTCCGGAATAATCAGCAGGTGTCCTGAGTGTCGCAGGGTACTTCGTGATGGGGAATGTGCCACACACGGTCCGCAACAAGGCGATGCAGATGTGCGAATGAGATTGGTACTAGATGATGGTAAATCTACAATCTCAGTAATCGTAAACAAGGCTGCATCAGAATCATTGATTGGTATGAACCAAGAATCGATAACAACGGAAATTTCAGAAAATGGTTCGATGACATTTGTTCAGAATCTCAGAGAAAGGCTACTAGGGCGTCAATTGCAAGCATCAGGTAGGACAATCGTAGATGAGCAAGGAGCAATGCTTCTTTCAGACGATGTTGAATTGATTGAATTGGAAACAGAATTGATTGCCGCCGAACTTAGGGCTAAATGGGGGGTGGTTTAATGCAACCAGCACGAAGAGCAAAGAGACAACCAGCATGGCACATTCTTGCATCTGAATTTGGAGAATCTACTTTGCACCAGCAAGGTTCCGGTGAATTTGATCCACTTTTCTTGATTACCAAACTAGGAGCAAAAGTCAACCGTTTGGTTGTTGCAGGCTTACTAGAGCGTCTTGAACCACGTGAGACCTCAAATGGAGCGACATTGTGGCAGGGGCAAATTAGAGACCCGTCAGGTCTACACTATTTTTCAGTCGGAGATTATGCACCTGAATCAATGCGTGAATTCACGATACAATTGTCATCGAGAATTGATGATGGTGAAACAATAATGCTGATTATGGTTGCTAAAGCAAGATATTTCCAATCCGAAGAAGGAGCTGTTTATACTAGTTTACGCCCAGAAGAAGCAGCAGTAATTACTCGTTCAACATATTGTGAATGGTTGGTCAAGGCTGCTGACGGAATGCTGAATCGAATAGATGCACAAGAGAAATCAGTACCTCTCGAAAAGTCACTTGATTCTTTGAAGGCAGGTGGTATTCCAGAGCATCTATGCGAGAGTATGTTATTGGCCAATGAACACTATGGTGAAATCGACCTTGAAACTTACAGGCTGAACATTATGCAAACATTAGACATTGCTGAAAACCGTATGCCTTCAGCAAAAGCCCCGGCACCTTCGCCTCAAGTGAGCCTTGATGTTGGTGCTGGTGATGAACCAGTTACTGAAGGTTCTAGCGAAGAATCCAATGATTTGAACCAGGTGGTTCTTGACCTAATAGCACGTTTGGACCAAGGAGAAGGCGTAGATTTCGACACACTGCTCTCTAATGCTTCCGCCAGAGGTCACGACCGTGACGCTGCTGAAGCTAGTTTAGATGAATTATCTGAACAAGGAGCAGTTCACGAACCTCGATTTGGGTGGTTTAAGGTAACAGTTTGAGGCTTTTTACTCCAACAGGTTCAAGGCCCATTCGCGACCTCATCGGTTTACAGGTGAGACCAATGGGAGGAACTGATTTCTTTATTCGTCCAGCAAGTGGAACTTCTAGCTCTGATTGGCTAAGGCTCCCTAATGCCGATATTAGCGTTGCAATAACTCGAAGACTTACCCGAACTGTACTACGCGGTGGGGAAGGCGATGATCTGGTCGATGAAGGTGCAGAATCTGCAGTTTATACTGTACGAGGCGAAATGAATTTGGATGAATACAAGAAGATTCTGAAAATGTTCCGTAGCGGTCAACCATATATTCACGATCCATTTGAAGAAAGAGACGTAAAGGCGGTTTTTGGTAAAATGGAATACGATGGTTCTGAAAAAGTCTATACTTTTGAGTTTATTGAAGATGTCCGTTGAGGTGGAAATATGCGTTCATTAGATGAGTCTAGAGAGGTCCTTTATGTCATTAGGACTCTTGATGTTCTAATGGGCTCTGGTGTCGGTCTCGAAGCAGCTATACACTCTATTGCCCAGGGCGGATATGGTATTATTTCCAAGGACTTCGCAGACTTAATGGAAAATATCAACAAAGGTCGTCCAATTGAAAAAGAATTACGTTCACTTCTAAAGAAGGCCGAAAACGATGGTTACAAAAGAGTCATCAATACGATGATCAACAACATTACTCAGAATACCGACATTATCGAAACCTTGCGAAAGCAAGGAGAAAGAATGGAAGAAGTACGTACTGAGAATGTCAAAGATTACATTGAACAATTAGGAGGAGTTCCTGAAACATTATTGTCGATTGGCATGATAGGACCAATCATTTTGTCAATAGTTGGAATTATTCCGCAATTGATTTCTGGAGGATTAGCAGACATGGTTGGTAATTTGGAACAAGGTACTGCAATGAGTATCGTTAATGTTGGATTATTCATTACTTTAGTCGGTATGGCATTAACCGGTCTTAAGGCTCACACAAAGGACCCAGGGTTGTGATATCATGATTTTTGAGATTCTTGAAATGTTCAGAAATGACCCTCTGTTATTGTTCATGATAACAATAGGTGTTGCTTTCGCCATTGGTGGTGTCCCACCAATTATTGAACGTCAAAGACGCAGGGGTATTGAGAATGACTTACCTGCAATGCTGGAGGCCCTTTCAGATTCATTAGGAGCAGGACTTGGTCTGCAGCAGGCAATGATGGCAGAAGCAGACCGTAATTCAGGAACTCTGGGGAAGTTGCTCAAAGATACCCTGGCTGAAAGCCATGCTTCTTCCTTCGATTCTGCTTTGGCAAATTTTGCTACAAAATCTCGTTCTGCCCAAGTTCAAAGAGTAATGCACTTGATTTCTACAGCTCTAGAACAAGATGCTCCTTTGCAAAATATTCTTTCAGATATGTCTCGTGACTATGAAAGATTGAATGATCTGATGAATCGTAGAGAGTCTGATTTGATGGGGAGAGCGATTCTTATCATCATGTTTGTATCAGTTGGCCTGCCGTTTCTAATTGCATTTATTGTAGGGTTATTCGCTCCTAAGAGTCAAGGTTTTCAACTAGATGAATTCAACACTTCCTTCACTCTATTCTTTGGAGGTGCATCATTAGTTTCACTCGGAGTAAGTGGCCGTATGTTGGGACGGATGCGTTCAACACTCTGGTGGGCTCCACTGTGGATGGCCATCTCAATGACGATTTATCATGTCGGAGTTCTTGTAATTGGAGGCTAAAAAATGGAAAAAATATTGGAGCAATACGGAAGAGTAACCATCTACATGGAAGGAAATCATCCATCTCCGATGTACTATGTTGATGGCGGATCAGAACCAAACCCATACGGTAATTTGGCAGTACTTCTCGAAGACGATAACCTGGAAGAAGTGATGTATAACGGCGGTTCGCAGTGTGTGAAAGTGGCCCACAGAGACCATGGTATGTGCCGAACCAATGTATTTGTCGATGACCAACAAGGTTTTGAAATTGCTAGAAATATCGCAGCGTTTACTTCTGTACCATTAGGTGATGGGCCAGGGATGGTTCCAATTTTTGACGGAAGGCTTCCAGATGGTAGCCGTGTAAACGGAACTATACCTCCAGTTTCTCCCGATGGACCTACTTTGACAATTCGTAAATTCCGTGAGGACCCCTTGACAATGATTGATTTGATTAAATTTGGAACTGTAAACCTACGTCTAGCAGCAATGATGTGGATTTGGATAGACGGGTTGGACAGTCGTCCTGCAAACTTCGTCATAGCTGGCGGAACAGGTTCTGGTAAAACTACCACTTTGAATTGCTTAGGAATGTATATTCCGTGGCATAAGCGTCTACTAACCGTTGAAGATACTGCTGAATTGCAAGTATATCACGACCACTGGCTAAGAATGGAAACACGCCGAGAAAGGCCAGATGGAACTCCTGCTGTTGACATGAATGACTGTCTCAAATCTAGTTTAAGAATGCGTCCTGACCGTATAATTGTAGGAGAAGTAAGGTCTAGTGAAGCAGCAACTTTGCTAACAGCAATGAATACTGGGCACGATGGTTCATTCGGTTCACTTCACGCAAATACTGCCATGGAAACAATTACCAGAATGATAAATCCCCCAATGAATGTACCTCCGATTATGCTAACAGGACTAGATCTAATCATTATTCAAGCACGTTTGCACATAAATGGCAAAACAGCAAGAAAGATTACTGAAGTAGCTGAAGTTGCTGGTATGGAAGGCGATAAACCCCGTCTTAATGCAATTTGGAAGTATAACGCAGCAACCAATAGTATCGAAGAAACTGGAATTCCCTCAAAGATGAGAGAGACCATTTGCAAGGCTGCTGGAATAACTCCTTCACAGTTTGAACAACATCTACTACAGAGGGAACAGATACTAGACGATTTGATGCGTAGGGATATCAGAGATATCGATACAGTAACTAAGGTAATACAAGGTTTCTACGCTTCTCGTTAATTGTTAGAGATGTTTAAGCGGGCGAGTAAATCGTCAACGCCGTCTATCCTGTTACGCATTGCAGAGACTCTATCTGCAGCATCAGCAACTGATTCACCAAGCTCAATTTCTTCACTAGTTTCTTGTATATTTCCTGTTGATTTGAATTGTTGGGCTAACCTCTTTAAATCAGAAATTATCGAATCTACTTCTGTATCTGATACCTTTATCCCAGGGGCGATTCGAGGTATTTCTGATGGAGAGATGTGGCCTAATTCAGCCCCAATAACTCCAGCTGCCGCAACCACTCTTGGTCGTAACTCTGAATTGTTAACATCGTAACCCTTCTTTTCAAGGAACCTGATGACGAGTGCTTGTTGCGATTCGGAATATGTTCCTTCTGATTTCTTAAAAATAGCCTCAACTAGTTGTTCAAAACCTTCAATATTCCTCTCAAGACGATCGAGAGTTCTTCTTTCACTCGTCTGGAGGTGTACTGCTCCGTGCTGAAGCAATCTGATAACTCTAGTTCTTCTAGCAGTTCTAGGATCACTTGCAGCAATTTCTTCATCCAATGAAATTTGTAAATCAAATAATGCATGTAGTCTACCTGAGATTGAAGGCAGTCGCAAATCTAGGTTGAGTTCACGAGCCTTATCTTCAAAAGCCATTCGAGATTTGACCATATTTCCATCTGAAGATGCGATTATTTCAGGTAGTATATCTCTCAAAATATTACGAGCATCCTCGAAACTACGCAATGCTTCTCTCTCACGCCAGGAATTGGGCATTGTGTGCATTGCATCCTTTTCTGCTTTAGCCGTTGAACTTAGTGTATACAATCTGGCTTTGACATAATCAGCGGCGTTGGAATCTTTTACTGGAAGTCCATGAGAGGATAGGCTGGATATGAATGCCTCAACATCCTCAGCATCATTTACCGAACCAACCAGCAAGTAATCTCTGCATAATGCATCGATTTCTGCAGTTCGTCCTTCAATTTCGATTACTGATTCTGTGATTTCAACCACAGGTGGGATGGGTGCGGGAGCTCCCATCGGTGAAATATCAATAACTTCAACTTCGCTTACATCTTCAATATCATGCATAATCTCTATTTCTTCAGATGCAAAACCAGTTGGTTGTGGTAATGGTATACTTTCTATCTGTACCACTGGAGCCATATTTTTAGACTCGCCAGTTGATGATTGATATTCATCTGATGGGGAAGGTATTTTGATAATTTTTGGAGCGCCTCTAGGTCTTCTTAAACTCTTTTTGATAACTCCCCAAGAGCCAGATTGCGAAGTTAATACACCTGCGACTCTCATCAGAAGTGCTTGTTTTGTACCGGAGCGAGGTAAATCTAATTTTGAACACAGTTCATGTAATTGGTCACGAGATAGCCCGTCTAGTTTTTCTGGAGTTAGTTGTTTAGCATCGTGGTTGAGGTGTAAAAATAGACGTTGCCTTCTTTCTCTAATAGAGCCCGATTTCTTTACTCCAAATACAGCGAGCACATTTCCAATGTCATTATTGAGTATAGAGTCTATACCTTCTGGGGAGAAATCCCATTCGACCAATACTAAGTCTGCAATCAGTCGGGCTCGTAAAACCTCAACAGAGCCATTGCGAGAAAGTCCATGCTCAGCACAGATCTCTTTCAGACGATCTAATCTTGCCTGATGTAGTTCAGAAAGAAGAGATTGCTTGTCATTCATTTGCATTCCTCATCCACCCTCCACTCCTCTCCATATTTGAGGTTGCACCCCTGTGAACTTGGTTAGGAGTACTTTCTGAAGGGGTATTTTCTGCCTCAGGCCCCTACGGGGCCGAGATAAAATCTGATTTTCCTTAACCCAACACCTTCAAGCGCCTCCAATACTGAGGAAGGAATAGGGCGGAGTATGGGACGATACGAACGTGCAGCAAAAGGTTCTCTAAAAGAGGCAACTGCTCTGGCTTCAGGCATTATCGATAACATAAGGTATGACTTGCGTCGAGAAGAAGTACGCCTCGAGGATGAAATGCGCGATAGAGTTGAAGCAGTACAATCAATTCTTAACGAAGTTGCTAGTATTCAGGATGCCATTATTGCAGGTTCTTTAGAGGTAAAGAGAGAACTCGAAAAGGCCCAGAAAAAGATGATTAAAACAGGTGACCGTGAAATGATGGTAACTCACATAATTGGTTCTGCTAACCGTTTAGGTGAATTAAGGGCTCTGCATAATGATGCAGTAAATCGAATACAGGGAGTATTGGCCAGACCTCCTTCCGGTGTTGACATCATTGAAAGGTTGACTAAAGATATACTCAAACTATCGGGTTCTTGGGAATCATCTGCGAGGGAAATCGATGAATCGATCTCAGATGTCGTAGACTCTAATCCTCCTCTTGAGATGATTGAATTATCTAGGGAGTTGAACAATAACGGATATGATTTGATTCTAGCCGGCGATAACAGGGAACCTGAAAATATCGAAAAGTGTAAATCTAAAATTCGAGGGTTAACAGGAGAAGAATCTCACAATTAGTCAGAGGTTTCATCTTCCATCATAGGTAGATAGATTCTTTCATCGGATAATCTACCCTTTGAAACCATGTCGTCGATGTATATGTCCATCAATTCTTTCATCCTGCCGCGAGTTTCTTCAGTAGGCTTCTCTCGCATAATTTTCAGTAATTGGTTCCAATTATTAAGCACCTTTAGCGAGGCAGAATGACTTTCAGCAGGTTGGAATATCTTCTCCACTCCTGCGGTAACAGTTCCATCTCGATTGAGAGTTTCAAGTGCCAAATCTAACCTTACTTTACCGCCTTTAATTTCATCTTTGTCGGTGACGATTCCACGGCCTGCTAAATCATCACCTACACGCTTAGCTTCTCTTAGTATCGTTCCAACCTTACGTTGCTCAATCATCATCGCAACTTTGTCATGCATTGCTACATCGATATTGTCTAGCATCATCATTTCTAATCTTAAAGATAGAGCTGCTCCTAAATCAATAACCTCAGTGATGTTAGTAATTGGGAAATCTTGTCTCGATATTAAAACTGTAAATCCCTCTAAAGGCACTGGTATGAAACGGAATCTTTCGATATTATCTCTTTGCATCCCCAGTGTATGTCTCCTTGACCTGAACGGTAAGCATGCATGCAATGCCCTTGGAATGATGTAGCCATCTATAGAGCCATCTTGGCGTAAATCTTCAAGCCATTGTGCTCTCTCGAGAGCTTCTTCAGGAGCATCTCCAAAATCGTTTGGAAGCATTACATTGATATCTTTGCGAAGCCTAATCATTTGGCGACGAACAATTTCACAATCTGCGATTATAATCGCTCCTTTAGGTACATATTCAGGCTTATCTTCGCAAACCAGTACCTTAGTAGGTTCTCTACGAGGCAACACTACGGAGGCAACCAGATCGTTTTCTCTATTGTTGTACCACCATCTGCCTGATGCTGCAACCAAGTCTCCGTGGCCTTCTCGCAACAATTCGATGGCTGATTCAATATGTGGAACTTGACGTTCAACTAAAGTAAATCCATCCGGATGGTTATCTATCAATTTCTTGACATGTGTGTGGACCCCGTCCCCAATTTCGGGACACAAAAGGATCTCGAATCGTTCCTTTTCAGTCATAAAATCCACCTCGGCCAGCATATGCCGGCAAGCAAAGGGCGCCCGCCACTCGTTAAGAAGGCGACCCTTGTGGGGTGTTCCATGGAGGACAGTGTTGCTCTTGACAATATTGAATCAATGCGTGATTTAATCAACGCCAATCTCGAGTCTATAATAATCGAGCAGCGTGCGATTTATGGTGAAGTTGCTGAGTTATCTGGGCGCATATTATTGGCAGGAGGAAAGAGACTCCGTCCAATACTGGTGATCTTAGCGTATGAATTAGCAGGAGGTCAAGATATCGACGAAGTAATGCCCCTTGCTCTCGCTTCGGAATTTATTCATACCGCTACTCTAGTTCATGATGATATCAATGATGAATCTCTAACTAGGAGAGGTCAAGACACTTTACATGCAATCGTCGGTCAACCAAAAGCAATTATTGGAGGAGATTGGCTATTCGTCCAAGGCTTTGGTCTAGGTGGAAGATATCGCAGAGAGGTGGTAGATGTTATGGCGCATTACTCATCACAATTAGCTAGTGCTGAATTCAGCCAACTAGATCATGTCTTAGATTTGTCAACATCTCCAGAAGATTATCTTGAGATAGTTAGAGGTAAGACAGCAGGGCCATTTGCAGCTGGCTGCAAAGGTGCAGCATTAGTAGCAAATGTGGGCGAAGAAGATTGTAATGCATTATTTGATTTTGGAATCGAATTAGGTATTGCTTTCCAGTTAGTCGATGATTTACTAGATATCAGGGGTGATGAAAGAATGGGCAAGCCTCGTGGCTCAGATATCTATGAAGGGAAAATGACATTGCCTCTTATTCATGCTTTGACATTGTTACATGGGGAACAAAGAATTCGGCTAGCGGAAATAATCCGCAATTTTGACGATTCTTTATTTGAGGAGCTAATCTCGTTACTAGAAAGTGCTGAAAGTTTGAAATATTCTGAAATTTTGATAAATAATCATTTAGAGAGGGCATTAAATCATCTCGAGAGTTTCAAAGACTGTGATGCAAAGCAATTGCTTAAACACGTAGTCAATGTAGTCCAGAATCGTCACTCCTGAGGTGTTAGCGTGTCAGATTTCGTTCGAGATGTAATAGTGATTGGAGGCGGGCCCGCTGGAAGTACAGTGGCTAGATACGCTGCTGAAAGCGGAGCTAATGTGTTGGTCATTGATGGTCGAGACCCAATCGGTTCTCCATTGCAATGCGGAGAACTTGTTCCTACCAATGACGAAATGAGACGATTATGCCCTGATGTACCTGATATGGATGATCTTTTCAAAACTCCTGATGAAGCAATCTCTAGGCATTCTACGAAAATGCATTTAGTTCCTCCATCTGGAAAACCTCTGAAATTTGATTTTGACGGTTATGTGCTAAATCGAGTTGCACATGATGAATTCTTAGTCGAACTGGCTAAAAAGTCAGGAGCTGATTTCTTAACTAATTCGAGAGTTAAATTAGTCGAAGGTGACAAAGTAATACTTCGAAATGGAGATACTTATAGTGCCAAGATAATAGTTGATGCAGGGGGGCATAACGGACCAATAAGAAGAGACTATTGGACTGAAAAGTCAACAAAGATTCCAGTAAAGTTTGTTTTGATGGATGGAGACTTTGGAGAGGCAGTGGAACTTCATTTCGGTTCAATGGCCCCGGGAGGATATGCCTGGATGTTTCCTAAAGATAATGGCGCTAATATTGGCTTGGGAATACAACGTAGTTTTGCTAAAGGACGCACTCTTAACGATTTTACAGAAAAATTCGTATCTAAATATGAAGGGGAAGTCACTTTTAACGGAGCCGGTTCCTTACCTATGTCTGGAACAATAAAGAAATTCGTTAAAGGAAATTACATGCTTGTTGGCGATTCTGCTGGTATGGTTTTACCTTCTAATGGAGCCGGAATTACCATCGCCATGATTGGTGGCAGGATAGCAGGACAAGTTATCGCTGAGAATTTATCGAAAGGAACACCTCTAGAGGAATATGAAATTCGTTGGAAGAAACAAATGGGCAAGGTAATGCGTAATTCTAAGCGTTCCTTCAAGATGGGAAGTATGATGTTCAGGCTACCTGATTGGATTCTAAATCTAATGTTTAACCGCTTGACAAAAGGAATAATTTGGAGAGCAGTAACTTGTCGGAGAATGCTTTGGGTAATCTAGGGTTTGTATTATCTATCCTTAATAGACCATTTTTGATTAAATCAAGCGGTTGATTCAAGTGGATTGCATGCGAGGGAGTCTCATGCAGAGCGACGAAGATGCGGTTAGTCCGGTCATCGCTACTGTATTGCTACTTGCAATTACAGTATTACTTTCTAGCATGGTTTTCATAATGATGGCTTCAACTTTTGATAATGTTGAAAAAGCAGATCCTAAAGGTTCAGTATCAGTTAGGGCTCTTTCAAATGGCTACCATGTAGTCACAGTGACAAGTTTAGACCAATCTCTTGACCCAGTCAGAGTCAGTTGGTCTGTAGTTAACCAAACTGGACAAAGTGTTATCGAACATTCAGGAATGGTAGATGATGATGAGGTCTATGGAGCGGTTGGTTCCAATATCTCGTTTCATGACAGAGATGCAGGTTGGTCCGTAACCAAAGGAGATTACTTCGTAATTAATTGTGAAGCTCTAAAGTGTAACACTGGGAATCATTACCTTCACATTGTTGACACTAAGAGTAATTCGATTTTAGCAAAAATTAGGCTGCCAGCCATAGATGCTTAACCACCGATGAAAGACATCTCAACTCTTTCATTATCGATCTCTCCTCGGTTTTGTGAGTAGGCATCATCTCTTTTTGTCCAGATTGATCTAACAGCTTCTGCAATATCTCTTTTCGATGCATTCATTCTGAGCATCGCTTTCAAGTCATTGCCGCTAGAAGCGAAAAGACAAGTGTACAGTGAGCCATCTGCTGATATTCTTGCTCTATTACAATCTCCACAAAATGGCTTAGATACACTTTCAATAAATCCTAATTCTTGGCTACCCCTGATGTATCTATTTGCAACTTCACCTACATGATTGGGTTCCATTGGCCTGATCTTGTCGAACATATTTCTCATCATCTCGCCAGTGATTACTTCATCAAGGTTCCAGGAATTAGTTTGACCTACATCCATGAACTCTATGTATCGGACAATTACATCACTTCCAATGAATCTGTCTGCAACCATTTTCACTGAATGTTCATTATATCCTGCGCGAATGACTGTATTCACTTTGACACCTAGTCCAAACTTCCTAGCGGCTTCGATACCTAGTAGGACAGTTTCGGGAACTTCGGTTGTATCTCCCATTGCTTGGAAGGTTTCTACATCTACTGCATCAAGAGATACAGTTACTCTGTCGAGTCCTGCCTCAGCCAACTCCTTGGCGAAACGTTCTAGCAGTATTCCGTTTGTTGTCATAGCAATATCGAGTTCACTTGGTAACATCTTGATGAACTTACAGATGTCTTTGCGCAGTAACGGCTCCCCACCTGTCAATCGAACCTTTGTCAGGCCAAGTGGAATAAGGGATTCAACAACAGTTGTTAATTCCTCATAACTAAGAATCTCTTTTTTGGCAAGGAATACGTGATCTGAACCGAAATGCTCTCTCGGCATACAATATCTACAACGCATGTTGCAACGATCGGTGAGAGATATTCTCAAATCTCGTAACGGACGGTTACGAGAATCTCTGACCATATCCGATGGTATGGGAGAACGCACTTCAACATGTGCCTTGGATGACTTCATGTTTAGACACCATCTCGCTCTAACAATGGGAGCAGTGGGACAAGGGCATCTTGGCCGCTCAAATAGCGGTAAAGACGTACTGGTTATAGAGCCCAGTGTTCTTTCTGGTTCTTTGAAATTACCTCCTTCTAAAAGTCATGCTATGCGTTGGCTAACACTAGCTAGTATGGATAATAATCCAACAAAAATATCCATGTGGGAAATTGGTCATGATGTTCAAGCAATGATAGATTGCTTGGTAAAATTGGGAATCGAATGGAACCAAGGTGAGATGACAGGGGGTGTGTTGTCAAAAACCCATGATGTATTAGATTGTGTTAATAGCGGTACGGCGCTTCGTTTTCTGATAGCACAAGCATCTAATTGTGATTTCAAAGTAACTCTGGATGGAGATGCAAGCCTCCGTGCAAGGAGTTCCTTACATCTTACTGAATCACTCGGAGTTTCAATTAAGAGAACAGATGATAATAATGAATATCCAATTCAACTACATGGCCCATTCAATAGAGAATTAGTAGAAATAGATGTCTCAAAAACATCCCAATTCCATTCCGCATTGATGTTGATGGCCCCTAGGACAAATGGGTTCTCATTAGTGACCAAAGGGGATGCTGTATCCCGTAGTCATTCTGCCTTGACATGGGACTTATGCCAATTGACTGGCGCTAAAGAGCCAGGTATTCCATGGGATGTTGATTGTCCTGATGTAAACATACCACCTGATGCCTCGATGATGGCTTTTGCAAAATTAGCAGGACTTGATGTTATTAACGAACCAGATTGGTCAGAATCGATTGGACATTCTTTAGAAAATAATGTCTTACGGGATTCAAATGATTTGATTACGCCAATGGCGGCTTGGCTATCGATGTCTGGTGGTGGGATTATCTCGGGGGCTGCTCATGCAGCCCACAAAGAATCTAACCGCATTACTAGAACGGTTGAGATGTTATCGCAATTTGGTATTAGCTCATCTACTACTGAGGATGGAATTATTGTGGAAGGAGGACAAGTGCCTCAAAAACCAGATGATATTGTTTCGACGTTTGGCGATCATCGAATACAAATGACAGCAGTAATACTAGCCAGTATTTGTGGAGGTATAGTTGAAGGTCCCAGCCTACATGAAGTAGCATGGCCTTCATTTATCGAACAATTACAGAGATGTGGATTAAGTATCAACTCAAACTAATTCAGCCATGTCTTCCAAAGTGATGATCAAGGGCATTTAGAGGTATTCTCATCGCAGTTGGTCTTCCATGTACGCAAGCCCAAGGATTAGGTATCCTGCGCATATCATCGAGTAATCGTCTCATTTGAGCCAGGTTTAATCTCTCATTTGCCTTTACAGCACCACGACAAGCATTCAGGAATGCAAGATGGTCTTTACGCTGTTCAACAGTTTCTAGTGGTGCCCCATCTTCACTCATATCCAACAAGATGTCGTGAACAAATGGTTCTAACTCACTCGCAGAAAGCAATGCTGGAGCGCTTGATATCGAGTATCCTCCATTATTAGATTCAATTACGAATCCCATTGCAGACAAATCTTCAATTCTAGATTCTAGTCGAGCAATCTGTCTTGCATCTAGTTCTAATGGTACAGAACTGATTCTTTTTTGTGCTTGCCATAATGATTCATCATAGCGCAACCGTTCGAATCTGACTCTTTCATGAAGAGCATGCTGATCAATAAGAAGTAACTCTTCATCTGCTTGCACTAGGATATAAGAATCTGCAAATTGAGCCAAAGGTTCCATCGCCGGTAGGTCATTGATAACAGGACCTAGCGGTTCGGATGCTTCGGGGTCTTGGGTGTTGAATCCTGCATGTCTATGCAATTCTCTTTCGCTACTGGACAGAGCAGGGGCGATTGCCTCGATACCCGTAATTGTAGTTTGAGATGCTTCACCAACAGACACTGGTCTAGGTTTTTCACTCTGTTTAATGTCAACAGGCTTTTCTCCAGTCAATGATATTTGTGCAGTTTGTGCCCAAGCAGGTTTCTCAATGGTTCTTTTTTCTACAGATTGAGGTGCTAGGGATGTAATCCCTGTAATGCCGCCACTAGATTCAGGTTCGGTAGGAGTTGATTCCAAAGTATGAGCAATAGCACGCTCTAGTCTTTCTAAAACTCTCCAAGAATGTCGAAGTCGAACCTCTCTCTTAGTCGGATGAACATTCACATCGACTTCATCAGCAGGTAATTCGAGCATCAAAACAGCAACAGGATGCCTCCCCTGCATCAAACGAGTCCTATATCCTCTGCGAATAGATTGCAAAAAAGGTTGAGCAGCAACGGGTCTGCCGTTTATCAGAATGTGAATGTCATCACCCTTACCTCTAGTGATATCTGGAGTTGATATCCAACCTTTCCAATTCTCATCGCCTGGCGCTTCATCATCGCTTGGAGGCGATGAGATTTCGATCATTCTCCCCGCTTGTCGACCTAATATGTCGTAAAGTCGGTCTTCCATCTCTTCAACAGCAGGAACTTCTAGGATTACTTTGTCATCACTAGTTAGCCTGAAACCAACTTCGGGATGGCTGATGGCATGTGATACTACAACATCCACAATTTGGCTTGTTTCAGTAGCAGGTCGCCTTTGGAATGCCAATCTTGCTGGCTGGTTAGCAAAAATCTGTGAAACCTCAATACATGTTCCTTCCGCAATTCCTGCGGGACCAATAGTTCCTTTTCGTCCATTATCCATTGTAATTTGCCTTCCCTCTGTACCTTGAGGTCGGCTAGAAATAGTTAGTCTGCTAACCATTCCGATACTCGCTAACGCTTCTCCTCTGAATCCCAAAGTACCTATGGCCGCCAAATCTTCTTGACTTCTTAGTTTACTTGTAGCATGCCTGTCTAAAGATAGCGGTAAATCATCTTCATGGATACCTGAACCATTATCAAGAATCCTCATGAGGTCAAAACCACCGCGTTCAACATCGACTCTAATCACCTTAGCCCCTGCATCTATAGAGTTCTCAACTAACTCCTTAACAACTTGAGCTGGTCTTTCGACGACTTCTCCCGCCGCTATATGTCCGATTGTGTTTTCATCGAGTTGCATTATTCGACTGGGTTCATTCATTTCTCTCCCTCCAGTATTCTTTGTAATTGATACAGCGCATCATGCGCATCTCTTGGACTCATTGAATCCGGGTCAATATTGCTTAGAGCATGCTTCAGTGCCTCTCCTAGAGCATCTTTCTCAACTCTGATTTTGGGTTGGCCCACAAACCCTAGCAGTGATGCTTGACCAGCACTTCTAGCAGTTGGTGTACCTTTTTCTCCAGCCTTGGCTCCATGTGCTTGTTTTTCAAGGAATCCTAGCAAATCCCCCGATCTCTCTACCACGTGGCGAGGTAATCCTGCTAAAGCAGCAACCTGCACTCCGTATGAATCATCACAAGGGCCATCTGCTACTGTATGAAGGAATTTTAATTCACCTTCAGACTCAGCAACCTGAACATGAACATTGACAAGTCCCTCAGCATCTCCTTCTAGGCCGATGAGTTGGTGATAGTGTGTTGCAAATAGCGTCCTAGCACCAATTCTTTTGCATATGTCTTCAGTTACTGACCAGGCGATAGAGAGTCCATCAAATGTTGATGTACCTCTACCTATCTCGTCTAAGAGGATGAGAGATTTAGAAGTTGCACGTTTTAGAATGTGGGCAACTTCCATCATTTCCATCATGAATGTAGAGCGACCTCTACGAATATCATCTGATGCTCCAACTCTGGTGAATATTCTATCGACTAGTCCGATCTGAGCACTATTTGCTGGAACAAATGAGCCAGTTTGTGCCAGTACCGACAATAGAGCAGCACACCTTAAGTGAGTAGATTTACCACCCATGTTTGGACCAGTAATCAATAAGAATTTTCTTTTCTTATCCAATCGGAGGTCATTAGGAACAAATCCTGTTTGTGTTTCCAGAACTGGATGACGTAGTCCTTTGGCGGTCAATCGGTCATCATTGTGAATTGTAGGTCTGGTCCATGACCTTGTCCTTGCAACTTCAGCAAAGCATTGTAGTACATCGATTTGGGCCACATCTGAACTAATTACGCCCAAAGTCCTAGATTTATCTTTACACCTATCTCGCAAATCTCTAAACATATCATATTCCATTGAATTAGCTTTAGAGGCAGCGGTGAGGAGTTTATCTTCCCATTCCAACAATTCATCTGTGACAAATCGACTACCATTAGTCATCTGCTGCTTTCTTTTCCATTCTTCTGGCACTTTGGATAAGTGGGTTTTTGTCACTTCAATAAACCAACCAATTTGTCGGTTATGTCTTACTTTTAATGATGGTATCTCGAGACGTGCTCTTTCCTTTGTTTCAAGATCTTTGAACCATTTGTGGCCAATTGCAGCAGCGGTTCGTAATTCATCTAATTTGGAATCAATTCCTTCTCTGATCAACCCACCATCTCGTAATGATAGTGGCATTTCGTCATTTAGGTTGGCTTGGATATCGATTCGCATTAATTCCAGAACATCCAGATCCTCTGAAATCGTACTAAGTAGAGTATCTTCCATTTCTTGACATAATGACTTGAGTCTAGGCATCCTTTCCAAGGCTAGCCCAATCGCTACAATGTCTCTTCCTCCTGAGCGATTGTAGGATAATTGTGTGGCCAATCTTTCCATATCTCTCAACCCCCTCAGGCTATCTCTGATTTCGTCTAACCTCCGTGATGAACGTGCTAGAGATGCGACGGCATCCTGTCTGGCTTCTATACCGTCTTTATTGGCAAGCGGTCTGAGAAGCCATTGTTTGAGCATTCTCCTTCCCATAGAAGTTCTACAACAGTCAATCGCTCCAAGTAGTGAACCCTCTTTTTCCCCGGCTAGGGTCTGAGTAAGTTCTAGATTCCGAAGTGTGGTTTGGTCGAGAACCATATTACCATCAGGTCGCATTATTTCGACTTCTTTTACGTCTACTACGTCCACTATGTGCATTGCAGCAAGGTAATCTGCTGCTAAACCTGCAGCATCCATCGCCAAAGGAGAGTCGCCCAAGTCAATATGTCCTAAGTCGGCTACTTCGAGGATATTTTTAAGAGCAGTCTGGCCTTTTTTACGTGAAGATGTATGTTGGGATAACGTCACTCCATCCAATTGTGAAATTACATTTCTGATCTCTTCTCTATCAGCATCTCTAGGTGAGAATATAACTTCGCGAGGATTACTTCGCAATAGGTCATCAAGTAATCTCCCCCATCGTTCGTCGCCATGGTGTTCCATGGTCCAGACATGACCAGTTGAAGCATCTAATATTGCCAAACCTACTCCTTCTGCCTTGACACATATTGCAGCCAGTCCTGCGATTTCATCTGTTCCAATCAAACTCTCTTCATACAATGAACCAGGTGTATACACTCGAGTTACAACACGTTCGAGCAATTTAGCACCTTCACGTAATTCGTCTTCCTGCTCGGCAACACACACTTTGTGACCCGACTGCAACATTTGACGTAAGTTGTCTTCAAGAGCATGCCAAGGGAAACCAGCCATTGGAATTGGTTTATCCGCTTTCTTATCCCTACTAGTGAGGGTTAGGCCTAATACTTCAGATGCGACTACTGCGTCGTCATGGAATTGTTCATAGAAGTCTCCCATGCGGAAAAATAGAACAGAATCAGGGTGTTCTGATTTGATGTCCTCGTATTGGTCCATCATTCCTCTTTTCGTCATTGGGACCCATCCATCGCTTGCGCTAGAGTGTTACCACTTCGGCGGGGGTTCGTAAATGATGCCCTTGAATAATCTTAGATTATTCTAGATTGGCAGTAAAGACTCAGAAAATTTCACCTTTACGAATAGCATCGGTGATGTTCCATCCCATCAGGCCCATAACCATCAATGAAACTAGAATGAAACCGAGATCCATAATTCCTCTCAAACTTGTGAATGAGTTGCGAACGTTGCTATCTATAGAGAGGGCAGATGGTTCGTCTTTGGTATCGATCCCATGAATTGAAATCAATCCTTCATCGTTACATGTAACATATGATGGAATAAATTCAAGAGGACTTGGTAATTTCTCAATACTTGATTCTCCATCTGACACAATTACAACAGTTGTTGAGCCTATTGCTCCAAACAGCCAGACATCGTCATTTAGGTCACTAACTGCTGCTATGCTTGAAATACCCATTGAAGTAGCAGATGATCCATCACTTATCACCACTGTATCGGAAGTCCCAGTAGCTATGTAGCCTTCATCAGTCGCAAATATGCCATGTATTGTGCCTTCATCTCCCATGTGAACAATTTCTGTGGACGGAGCATTGGTGCCATCCCATTGTACTGAGAGAATCAATTCAAACATAGGTGGGGAGGCTGGATTTGAGCCAAGCCAGTTGGAAGGAGCCTGCCATGAACCGCCTACAAGCCATCCTTCTTCTGTAGGTATTACAGCATCTAGGTGCATTTTTCCATCGTGGTTTGTAGTCGGCGATACAGTTTCTCCAATATTCATTGCTGCAATTGAACTTGTAGTTCCATCTTGGACTATAATCAACATTTGATTATTTTCGTTAGGTGATAGTTGTGATGCTGTAATACTGCTTCCTAAACTAATCGGCACCCAACCTAGTTCTACTTTATCTTCTTCTGAATATGAAATTAAGCCCTCTTGACCTAAGCACGCATATGTTGTTTCGCCATGCTGAACTAAGCAAGTTGCATATGGCACGCTCTCAGATTTACCATCCAGAGAAATACGCATTCCACTTTCGGCTTGGTACAGAACAGCGTCGCCAGCCGAGTCATAAATCATGCCGTCCGCACTTATGATTCCGCCCTCGCGAACCCCTGGCATTTCACTAGAGGAATCGATTAACAACGCCCCTATTATTATAAGAATAGTGAATACTGCGAATGATAACCACTGATGTTCAGATTCCTCCTCAAGGAGTCTACGCCATGCTGACATTAACCGATGCTGTGGGGGTCTTATCCATGACCTTTCCCCTGCCGGGGAGAATTAGGAAAGCATCGGTATGGTCAAATAGGGAAGGAAGGTCGGAAAATCGCCCGGAGGTATCAAGCATGGCACGCAAGCCCGCAAGTATGTACCGCAGACTGAAAGGTCCTGCATATACCCGACGAAAGTATATCGGTGGTGTTCCTAACAACCGTATCCTTAATTTTTATGCCGGTAATCGCCGTGCTGCGGAGACAGGAGGATTCCTAATGGAACTCAATCTGATCGCTGATGAGTCCTGTCAAATCAGACACACAGCACTAGAAGCAGCCCGTGTTATCTCAAATTCAACCATCAGGAAAATCGCAGGCGCAGAGAACTACGCTCTCCGCATTCACACCTATCCTCATCACATCCTTCGTGAGAATAAGCAGGCTACAGGTGCTGGTGCTGACCGTGTATCTCAAGGAATGCGTTGCGCATTCGGAAAGAATGTTGGTACTGCAGCTCGTGTAAAGCGTGGCCAGCGTGTAATTTCACTACAGTTTACCCCTGAGAATTATCTTGTGGCAAAGGATGCTCTACGCAAGGCTAGCATGAAGTTCCCAACTCCATGTACTACCAAGCTAATCCGTGGCCATGAGCACATTAAGGGATTGGTTTAAGCAACAAACTTGCCTATTGGCGAGACGATATGCTGTTGCTTGTTTGCTAAATGGCATAGTACTGTCATAACTACCGGCTGATTCATGAACAATCATATCGACGCACACACAGGAGGAGTTCATTATGCGTATCGCTGTTCTAATCGAAGATCGATGTAAGCCCAAGAGTGATGCATACGATTACCTCAAGAAGTGGGCTGGCTCATGTGGCGGAGAATGCATCCAAATGGATGATGATAAATTCCGTATTCTAGAAAGTGCATGCCCCCCATGCTTCATTCGCGCCAAACATTGCCCGGATGATGCAGTAATTGTCATCAATTTGCCCGCTGAACTAAAAACGGATATGATTCACAGATATTCGCTTAATGGGTTTCGATTATTCCGCTTACCTACTCCTTCTAAAGAATCAGTTGTTGGTATTCTTGGACCAAACGGAATGGGTAAATCCACAGCTTTCAACATCCTAAATGGTTCAATAATTCCCAACCTTGGAGACTTTGAGGCTGATGATGTTTGGTGGGAAGATGCAATCGAGAGTTTACCAAGAGGTGAACTAAGAGACTTCTTGAAAGAAGTGAGCGATTCTGAAGTAACAGTTGCATTGAAGCCGCAATATGTAGACCAAATTCCTAAAGCAGTACAAGGAAAGGTAGGACAATTACTTTCTTCAGTCGACGAGAGAAATATGTATGAGGAAACCGTTGAGAAATTGGGTCTCAGCCACTTACTGGAAAGAGAACTAGACCAACTATCAGGTGGGGAGTTACAAAGGGTTGCCATCTGTGCAACTCTACTGAAAGATGCAGATGTTTACTTCTTTGATGAACCATCATCATATCTTGATATTTATGAGAGAATGAGAATCGTTCGAATATTACAAGAATTAGCAGAAACATCCCGTGTAATAGTAATCGAACACGATTTAGCAGTTCTAGATGTATTGGCAGACCTTGTCCATATCGTCTATGGAAAGAAAGGAGCATTTGGTATATTCACCCCTGCTCGCACTACTAGAATGGCAATAAATGCGTACTTAGACGGTTTCTTAGTCGAACAGAATGTTAGAATCCGTGATAAACCTATCAAATTCAAAAAGCACACTGACCGATCAAATGAAATCGGTAATACCGTTGTAGAATGGGGGGAACTTGAGAAGAAACTTGGGACTTTCAATCTCAAAACCGGTAATGGAAAGGTCCACCAATCTGAAGTTGTAGGAGTCGTAGGTCCTAACGGTACAGGTAAAACAACTATGATCAAGATTCTTGCTGGTGAATACGAATATGATGAAGGATGGGTAACTGCTAATGCAACCGTTTCTTACAAACCACAACATATCGATATTGATATGGATTTTACTGTTCAAACATGGCTTGATGTCGAAGTCGGACCAAGGTGGCGCGGGGGAGAATACAACGTCAACGTTATTCGCGCTCTGGGTGTAGATGAATTACTTACCAAAGAAGTGAAAAATCTATCCGGAGGAGAATCCCAGGCTGTTGCTATTGCAATTTGTTTAGGAAAAGAAGCAGATTTGTATTTGCTGGACGAGCCGAGTGCCCACCTTGATGCAAATGCTAGAATGGAAACTGCAAAAGCCATACGCAGGACCATGGAGTCCAATGAAAAGGCAGCATTTGTTATCGACCACGACGTATATTTCATTGATATTGTTTCAGATTCTCTTCTTGTATTCGAAGGCGAAGGTGGTAAGCATGGTATTGCAGAAGGACCATTCCATCTGCGTGAGGGAATGAACCGATTCCTAAGTCAGGTTGATGTTACCTTTAGGAGAGACCATGATTCTAAGCGCCCTAGAATAAACAAAGCCTCTAGCCGCAAAGATCGAGAACAGCGTGCTAAAGGCGATTTCTACTCATTTGATTCTTGAGGTTTGATTATGCCAGCACAGGTACCCCCCGAAGCCCAATCTATTGGAAGGGCTCGTGGTAGATTGTCTGCATCTTCTCTGACTACGTTTCTTCGTTGTGAGAAACAGTGGTTTCTTAACTACCGAATTGGCTTGCGCGGACCACTTTCTCCACATCAAGTGATGGGGATTGAAGTCGAGGATGCATTCTGTTCAATTTTGATGAATAGACCTCCTATGGTGGCCACTTGTGATGAACTAAAAGATTGGTTATTTGGCTTGGTTGAAAAAAGTGCTCAGGATGCCATCACAAAGGGGAAATCAACATTCGATGAGGCTCTTTGGTCAGAGGGAGACTTCGATGAATACTTCAATTTGGATTTGGTTTCACAGATGCTGCGAAATGGAATCTCATTACAATTAGAAGAAGTAAAAGCGTGCTATGATGCAGGAGGGGGAGATTACCAATTTGAAATTCCGGCACCTTGTTGGAATCAACCACCTCATTTCACACAGCCTGAAAAAGCGAACAGCATGATTGCTTGGAAAGACGAGAAACATCTGTTAAGCGATTCAATTACTTGGCAAGATGCATGGGAGATTGCTAGGCCTTGGGTCAAAGATCCTCGTAATCCTGAGCCTCAACGAATGTACCATCCAGATCGGTGGGCTGCTGGGGAATGCGACTTAGTACTTCGTTGGGATGGAAGAGTACGCATTATCGATATCAAAATGGGCGACGGAGGTGGCAAGTTTGCCACAAGTCTTGATTCACAACTAAATTTCTATGCTTGGCTTTGGGGAGAAACACATGATTCCACTTGCGACGGTTTGGAAGGCTGGTATCTCACAAATGGTATGAGGAAAGTAGTAGATGTTTCACCACTTTCAACTGATGAATATCGAAGTGTTCATGACAAGATGAAAGATTGGAATACCGATAATACACTTCCACTTGAATCACCTTGTGATGGTGAAGCTGGTGGTTGTCATTGGTGTTCATTATCTAAAGTGCCCTATGATTCTCCTGAAATCACAATGCCTTGTGAGCCCCTATCATCAATTCCTTCTCGTGTCAATGTAAAAGGGAGATTGCAGGGTTCATGGGGACCATTGCCCAATCACTATGGTGAACCGGTTTTGGGGGCTATGATTCAAGCTGGTGACAAAATGGTAACCATCGAAGAAAGTCAGCCGGGGGCATACCCTCTGATGCATGACTCGCCTCAAGATGAAGTATTCATTACCGGGGCTCTACCTGGAGTTTGGAGAAGACAGCCTCGTCTATATTTGGATGGACAGAGTTCTATATCATCCGATTCGGATGCAAAATTGACACGTATGGGTATGCTTCGAACTAAGGCAAATGTAGAGGGAGTTGTTCTTTGTTGTTCAAAGAGAGATGGCAAAAGGGCAGACGGAAGGCCTTGGTCGATGATGTCATACCATCTGTGGGATGGAGAAAGAGTTGCAGAAGTTGTGGCTTTTGGTTCATCAATTAATGGCACAATTCTTTCAATAAGGCCTGGAATGATTGTCAAACTAACTTCTGCAGAGTTAGGTTGGAGAGAAGGATTAGTCCAACTTAGAATCGATTCAAGAACGACTCGTACCGAAATCAAATCGAAGGCTTGAATAGACTAGATGTTTGGTTTCGAAATATGCCTGTGCGTGTAGCCGATTCGGGAACCGATAATATCGGACCATTCAATCGTTTATCTGCATCGCAGGCTAACACTTGGGATGATTGTCCTAGGCTGTGGTGGTACCAGAACAAGATGCGATTAAAATTTCCACAAACACCTCCCTTATTCCTTGGCAGGGCTGTCGAGGAATGTGTTTGTAGGGTACTTCTGGAGTCACCAGGTATCGTATTCAACTCTGCTCCTTCGGATGTGCTATCCAATGGTTCTGACCATTTACTTCCTTTATTCGATGATGAATTGCCGCCTGATTTCATGAAATGGTGCGAGGACAGAGTTGATGTTCATTGGCCAAGTATAAGAGATGAAATGCATGCTGAATGGAATCGGAATGCACGTAAAGCAGGTAATTGGCATGAATATTCAATGGATGCGTACCGAGATATGTGCGTTTCAGCCCTTCGAATGCATATGGATGAAGTGAAAGAATGCCAAGAATCCGTTAGTGAATTAGAATTGTCAGACTGGCGTAAGGGTATTCGTCCAGAGATTCCTGCTCCTGATGGAAGGCAGAAACAAGGCCCCAACCCTCTAGCGAGAGAAGGGGAATGCGCGCTCGTAGAAGCATGGGAAATCGCCAGACCATGGTTTGTAGATCCGGATGCTCCTTCATTTTCACTAAATGTAATTCATCCAGAGCATTGGTTTCAAGGGGAATATGATTTGGTTTACAGACACGGTGGTAAAGTCCGAATTATGGATTTGAAAGCTAGTCGTGGGGGTGGAGACCGTAGTGGTAATTATGTTGAGCAATTGCGTATCTATGCAATGCTTTGGTCGATAACCCATGGTGGAGTGATTCCAGATGCTTTGGAGATTTGGTATGCAGGTGTAGGTGTGCGTAAATCAGTTGAGATTCCAACGGCGCAAGAAGTTACAAAATTAGAATCTGAATTAAACGACCTGTGGCAAGAAATCAAAGGTACAGAAGTTACTCTTGAGGACTGCCCTCCGATTCCTAGGAAATTACGAGGATTCTCTGAAGGGGGAGTCAAAATTGAAGATCCTGAAGAATCCCGATGCTATAAATGCGATTGGAATGGTCTTTGTCCAAATGGTAGTGGGGATGACGATTTACCAGATGGTGGGCAGCATCAACCATCTGGTGATATCAAGGTATACGACCTTACACCTTTTGGAGAACTAAAACCTAGAATGAATATTTTTTGCGAAGCATTTAGTGTTACCAATATCCCAGAAAAGCCCCCAAATATCACAATTGAAAAGGACGGGGGTTTTGCCTTTGTGCGCATAATGGCAGAAGAGAGTGAAGGGGTACTTACATACCCTCAGGGCCTTGTTAAAGGAGATACTATCAGACTAGTAGGAGTCGTACCTTCAACTAATTGGAAAGGCGAGATACAATTCAAAGTCGACCCTCATGCTCGTATTGAAAAGGCATCAGGTCCTCAAGAAGAAGACATCGGATTATTCGACTTTCAAGCTAGATGGAATGTGGCAGGAAGAGTTGCTTACACCACTTACAAATCTGGAGTTTCCAAAAATGGGAAACCATGGGCCCGGAAAGGGATTGTTCTTCTGGACAATAGTGGCAGAATAGCGGTTGAAGGATGGGATAATGCTTGGCCTAGTATCTTCAATACCTTGAATCAAGGAGACGAAATTGCTGTGTTAAACGTGTCATTAGATGCGTGGGCCATAGATGTTAAGGCTAATTTGGAGAAGGGTAGTGCATTACATGTCTTGTCGAGAGCCGAAGACAGATAAAAACGGGACATGTATTATTAGTCTAATGATTAATCCAACAGCATGGGAAAAGATGAGTTTGTGGGTTTAACCGTTAGTCAACTCAAAGATGAACTAAAAACTAGGGGCTTACCAGTCAGTGGCAAGAAATCAGAACTTTTAGATAGGCTGAATCAAAACCTTAACTCTGTAAAAAAGCCATCCTCTAAGAAGGTTGCAGTTGATTTATCTGATCGTAATGGAACTCCATTCTTCCAAACTCTTATGGCTGGAGGTTTAGGTTCTGTAGAGATAGATAGGTGGAAGGCTGCTCAGAATGGAATCGCTTTTGTCATGGTCATAGCGATACTAATTTCACTTAATTCAAACTCTTGGTATGTAGCGTCATATAGTCGATCCTTAGATGGGTTTATGTTCGATACATCTGTAGATATTAATGAAGAAGTAGAACTCAGTTATGGCTTGAGTCAATTTAAATATACAACGTTAGTAACTGGTGATTTTGAACTTTCTCAAGAAACGACAGTAGAATATTCGCAATGTTTTGATGGCGAACAGGCCCAATGCGAAAAGATGTCAAATGCCGCAAATTTCATGAAAATCTCTCTAGGGCTATCTTTAATAATTATCTCCACACTTTTGGCTATAGCAATAGCTAGAGGATTTGGGAAATTGGATTCTGGATTTATTGATGAACATTATTATAAAATCGATTTTTGGGCCCTTAAATTGTCGTCTTCATTATTATCAGTAGGTTTGATAGTTTACGCAATTATCGGGTTTACATTTGATTCAAAATATATTTTCGATGGAGATGTAAGTCATGGTCTGGGTTTAACATGGTGGATTATGTTTGTTTTATCTTCAATATTTGTGACTATTGTGTTCAACACTAAAACAATGCAGATAATTGAATTTGTGAAGAGACAAATCAAACAGATAAAATCTTCACAATAAATCTCGCTTACAATTGAGTTATCTATTCATTCGAATTGAATTTGCAAGCCTGTGATTATGGATTATTGAATGGGTGGTCTAACGGTCTCTCAGTCCATCCAGTCGGCCCAACTACATACATCGTGTTCCGTGTTTCAACCCTAGCAGTTGCTCTTTCATCATATGTTATTGCTTGAATTGCTGATGATCTGACAGGCCCTTCGCCTAACTTTGGATGAGCATATGCATATCCTCTTAGAATTCCATCGGAAATTTTAGCATCACGAATGACGACCTCAGGTTTGAGTTGCAATAACTCAGAATCTTCAGAACCAAGCATCAATTTAGCAAGTGAACGATAGTCAATTTCTGAATCTAATTCAATTCCCATTTCACTAAATTCTTGCATTACATTATCTATTGATATTGGGTCATCACCCATTTCAGTGAGGATGGTGAAATATTCTCTTGCAGAAATAGTGCCGCTATTATCTGTATCAAAAACTTGGAATGCTTCGATAAGTTCTCTTTCTACTTGAGATTCGTTTTCGATATAATTTTGAACTTCTTCAGATTCTTCAATTAGAGGTTCAATTCTTCCCCATTCGACATTATACTCGACATCACCATCATCGAAATGAATGTTGAATGTGAAATCTGAGTTCTCACTGGCGATTTTGCTAGGGAAATAGTGGCCATGATTTTTCCAATTAACGAACACTCTATCTCCTGTTTTGAAGGGTATGCTAGCTGGGCGGATATTTCCTGGTGAAGTTCCAATTACAACCGCCAATTTAGTTTCAATTGTAGTGTCTTTCGGAACTTCAACCCTGTAGGTTCCGTCATCATTGATTGCTACTACTTTACATCGATTTAGCCATCGAGCATTTGTAGGACTGTGATATTCAACGTGATCTCCAACTTGGAAGGCTTGAGGTAGTTCGATTTCGGGAGTAGGCGGGGCCTGAAGAGGGGAACTATCTCCGAGCATACCTAACTGTTGCAATGCGGTTATTACAGCAGCAGTAACAGTTGCTGGATCATTGTTAATCACCGTATTACTGACTACATCTCCGCCTATTACAGAATCCTGCATGCTGATATTGTTAGCTTCTGAGGAAGGTGGTGCAGGTACCCATTCATCTCCAGTCCACATAAATTTACCATCAGGGCTCATTACAGGGTCGGGCATGTCTATGGGTTAGAGTCAAAAACTATCAACTAATCGCAAAACTTACTTTATTTCTTCATTTCTTTGTATTTCCAGTTACAAGGATTTATTCAAACTTAATTGAATTTACAGAGATGTGTATGACTAATAACGGCTTAGTAGTGACCGTTTCATGCAGAAATGGGAATACAAGATCATACGGAAAAATTACGGCCAAGAAAGTTCAGACGGTAAAGTCCGCAACAAATTGAGCAATAGAGGATTGAATGAACTTGGGCAAGATGGATGGGAATTAGTGGCTGGGGTAAAGGGAAGACTTTACTTCAAACGTCCACTAAATTAACGGCTTTTTAGCATTTAAGATTGAACAAATGAGGCGTGTTGAATCAACGCCTAGAGGGGTATTTCCTCTTCTTCAGAAATACATCCTACAGTGAGGCTGAAAGAAACAGAAATGTTGTCATGATGACAGTTTTCATATCTGTGCGTCATCGGCCTAGACCCTAAATTAATCGTGTAATTATTATTCAAATTAAATATATTAGAACTGTTACGAATTTTTATAACTAAGTAGCCGTAAGTTGCTCCATGGATGAGATTAGTGAAGACGGTTTTTGGCAACTCGTCGATGGTGAATGGGCTCCATCTGAGTTACAAACAAAAGCGATTTCAAAAGGCGCAGTTCCTCATGTTGATACAACTGAAACCAAAGTAATTACAAACCCCGAATATGATTCTAGTACAAATCATTCTTTAGATGAAGCAAATAATAATTTTCTATCTGGAAGAAAACCATTAATTTTTGGCACTGGAGGGATTGTAATTGCTGTAACTTTAATCATTTTATTTTCTATGATTTCACCAGGAACTGTAAGCCTTCTTGATGATATGAAAGATTCTGATGGTGATGGTATCAGTGATTCTGACGAATTGAAAGAGGGGACAAATCCTGAAAACCGAGATTCAGATAATGATGGTTTAGATGATGATTTAGATTCTTGTCCAATAGGTGAAATTAATTGGGAATCGACGATAGTCACGGATTTTGATTCAGATGGGTGTCAAGACAAAGACGAAGATTTAGATGATGATAATGATGGTATATTGGACTTAATGGACAGTTGTGATACAAGTGAAGTTGGCTGGGTATCTACCTTCCCTACAGATAATGATGGAGATGGTTGTCATGATGATGGAGATGCTGATGATGATAACGATGGATGGTCGGATTCAAAGGAGTCACAATGCGGGACTAATCCTCTTAGTTTTTCCAGTATGCCACTAGATTTTGATAACGATATGGTTTGTAACATCGTAGATCCAGATGATGACAACGACGGTATAGATGATGTTGAAGACCTATTCCCATTTGATTCTTTAGAATGGGTTGATTTTGATGGAGATGGTATCGGAGACAATGCTGATTTAGATGATGACGGCGACGAAGTTCCGGATATTTATGATTTGAATCCGAACCGAGATGCAGCGCTCTATCTTAATTTAGATATGTTCACGGTACATGAGTACATGGATTATTTTGATAGTTATGCTGAGGTTTATTTTTGTGTATACGTTAATCAATTGGACCACGGATGTATACCTGATCAAAACTCATACTGGAGTTTGTTGACTGGAACAACATACTCAATTGATACATCGATTTTTATCGACCTAAATGAATCAGTCAGATACCATACGATACAGATTGTTGCATGGGACTCTGATGCCTGGGATGATGATCTTATTGACATCAGTTCAGACTCTGATATGAGTTCTCACATTTTTGTATTTGACAGCGTAACTTCGCTCAATAACCAGTCTTTTGTTGCTGATGGTACACTAGATTCAACGGGTTGGGATGGCGAACTAGAATATTCTCTTTCTCCATTTGACAGTCGAGGATTATCGATTCAGAATTATCTATGGGATTTCCAGGGAGATTGGTATAGCCTGGACTGGACTTTAGATTACTCGACCTATGCTCAAAGTAGAGCATTACCTCACGATATAGACTGGAGTGGAGCAACTTCGCTTCCCGATGTCATCGATCAGTATGCGGCCTTTGCAGTTATTGACCAGCAATACGTAATCGATTTGGCTAATGAATTGAAAAATATGGCAATACAAGCAGGTTACATATCTGAACTTGAAATCGCAGAATTTATTTTTGCATTTGTTGGAGACATCCAGTATCAACTTGACTCAATAGAACATGGAGAACAAGAGTATCCTAAGTATCCAATAGAAATGCTTTGGGAACAAAATGGGGATTGCGAAGATGCTGCGTTATTATTCATCAGTCTAACTGAAAGTATTGGATATGATTCAGCCCTGATGATAGGCGAGGTTAAATCAAGTTCAGATGAAGATTGGTCCGGTCACGCTTGGGCTGTTATCTACATGCCTGATCACTCGGGAGATGGCTGGTATGGGTTTGATGAAAAATCGGATTTACCATTCTATTTCGTTGAAGCAACAGCTCACTATGATGGTAACTCCCAGATTGGAGTAAATCCATGGTATGATGTCCAAAACTTCGGGTTTTATGACGTCGAGTAATACCTTGAGTAAAAACTCTAGGAAACCGGTCAAAATAGTGAGCGCCGAGAGGGGGATTTGAACTCCCGCGTCCAGGGGACAGTGGATTTCGAATCCACCGCAATACC